>JACCDN010064887.1_pt1 | contig 17950 bp, 16 predicted proteins | sample 7441691 | NCBI WGS metagenome assembly JACCDN01 (sample SAMN15323439, study PRJNA562643) | freshwater metagenome | isolation source: river surface water | place: USA:Blue River Watershed | collected 2017-08-16
GAAAGATCTCCCTCCATAGGAAGATTATCATCTGGTCCATCTCTTTTTTTCATCGCACACCTCTTTTTGAGTTTATCCTAACATTTTTTAGAATAAAAGCAAGAAGATATTTTTCAACGAGCCGTTGAGCGGGATCGAACCGCTGACCTCGTCCTTACCATGGACGCGCTCTACCAACTGAGCTACAACGGCAGGATGTAATTATTCTGAGCCAACAGTCGGATTTGAACCGACGACCGACGGTTTACAAAACCGTTGCTCTACCAGCTGAGCTATGTTGGCATTGGGTGGGCAGACTAGGATTCGAACCTAGGAAGGCGTAGCCAGCTGATTTACAGTCAGCCCCGTTTGACCGCTTCGGTATCTGCCCATGCATGATTATAACTGACTCAATTTATGCTTTAAACCTTCAAGTTTATGGTTATTTGGATTTACTGATCGTAACTCTTGATACATTTTAAAAGCAACTTGCTTGTCGCGACATAGTATAGCAACCTCAGTTAATAAGTCAAGATATTTTGGATTTTTCGGTTCAATTTCAACTGCAGAGAAAAGTGCTTCTTCCGCTATTAGTGGTTGATTGATTTTTAAAAACAATTCTGCTAAATGATAAAATCTAGGCGCCAACGCATCATTGGCAATAACGGCGCTTTGATAATACTGGATGGCCTGCTCTATATCCCCACGTTCCTCTACTATATCACCAAGTTTTACCATAATCGAATCATCCTCTGGACTAAGATGTAATAAAAACTTATATGTTTCAATTGCTTCGTTGGTTGCGCCTTTGGCCAGATATGTGTCACCCAGACCTCTATATGCTGCAACCGCATTTTTATTCAACTTTATCGCTGCTATAAAAAATTCCTCTGCCTGCTCATACTTTTCTTGACTCAATTGCTCTTGGCCATCTTGAATCAACTGCACAAACTTTTCTTCTTTTTGTTTTGGAGTTAAAAGAGCTGGTTCACCCCCGGCCAGCTGCGTAACGTGCTCGTGATACCACAACGTTTCAACTCTCCCAACATATTTACGAAATCTTCCTTGCATTTTTTCCCAAAAAAACTTAAACGGACTCATTTTTTTACTCCAAGCCTTTTTAAGCAACACGCCCTGTTCCTCAACGCGCTTATTTAGAATCTCTTTTTTTCGCAAGACTTCTTTCTCACGCGGAATGATAGCCACATCTAAACGAGAAAGCTGTGGGAATTTTTTAATGAGGATGCTGGCAAAAGCAATAAAGGCTAACCCACTGATTACTAATGGAATCAAGAAAAACATAGAAAAATATCACGAAACTTTTTTAATTACCTCTTGCCACTGCTCAAAAGATGTGGAGATTTTTCCTACAAGCACACCATGAACATTCTCCTGGTTTAAAAATGATACAACATTTTCTGCACGAACACTTCCGCCATACAAAAGTATGGGGTCACAATTGGGCAAAATATTGTTAGCGATCTCTTTAATAATCTGGTGCACACGCTCAACTTCCACTGAATCACACGAAACACCTGTTCCTATGGCCCACACGGGCTCATAAGCAATGAAAAGACGTATCGAATCATTCCAAGCGACACCTTCTAAGCAAGCGCGTAATTGTATTTCAAGCACATCATCGGTAAGGTTATCATTTCGCTCTCTCTCAGTTTCTCCCACACATATAACCGGTGTTAAACCAATTTCAAGAGCATTTTTGATTTTTTCACGAATCTCGTGATTTGTTTCGTGAAAAATATGACGGCGTTCCGAGTGACCTACCAATGCGTAGCTTGCACCAACTTTCTGATACATCTGCGCGGAAATTTCACCCGTATAACCACCTTTTTCTACCCAATATATGTTTTGAGCACCTATCTTTATAGCGCTATTTGTATCTAACTCAGAAGAAACGTCGGTAAAAGAAAGTGCTGAAGGAAAAATAGCCATATTTACGTGGGGTGGAAAATTTTTCTGATTTTCGTTAAGAGTGCGGGCCAATACAACACTTTCTTCATGGTCTAGATACATTTTCCAGTTTGCAAATAAATATACTTCTTTTTTTTGTAACATAGTCATATATTTATTTAAGGTAAGTTAAAAACTTAGTCTTATCAAAAGAACCAATGGCAGCGTAATGAGCTTTTTCAAAAGAAAGTAAGTTTTGTGCCACTCTGCGAACTTGTGTAGCAGTAACTTTTTTTAAATTTTTAATTGTAGTCGCCGGTGTTTCTATTTTGGTTGAAAATAACAATTTTTCCGCATACCACTGAGCTTGTTGATAACTATCTTCCATCTGCAACGCCATACTCCCAAGAATATTATTACACGCGTCATCTAATTCTTTTTTATTCACTAAGTCTGTTTTAATTTTTTGAAACTGCTCAAAAATAACTTTAAACGCTTCTTTAATTCGGGACGGATCAAGACCAGCCTGAATATAGAATGAACCGACATCTCGATATGTAGAAATTCCACTACGCACCATGTACGCCAAACCACGCTTTTCTCGCACTTCGGTAAAAAGTCTCGAACTCATTCCTCCACCTAAAATTGTAGACAAAATTGCCAAAACAAACCTGTCTGGATGGTTCGTTTTAAATGCTGGAAATCCTATGATGCACTGTGCCTGATCAACTTTTTTTTCTTTTACCGAAACACGGTCTTGAAGTTTTTTAGAAACAGCAGCCAGATTAACACGATCAAATTTTTTGGAGTAATAAGCTAAACTTGTAGCGTCTTTTGGTGCAGCATGTGTGCCAAAAAAATTGGTAATCTTTTTTGTTTTTTCAGAATCAACAGCACCTGCCAAAACTAAAATCATGTTCTTTGCCGAATAATGTTTTTGATAAAACGACCATAAATCATCCCTGCTCATTCCTCGAACGCTCTGCGCAGTACCTCCAATATCCCACCCCAACGCATTGTCTCCAAAAAGCAAAGCCTCGAATAATGAGTCAATATCCATAAGCGGATTATCGCTGTACATACGCAACTCTTCTACAATAGCCCCTTTTTCTTTTTCAATTTCATCACTATCAAATCGAGAATTAAATAGCATGTCCGACAAAATATCATATGCCAAATCTTGTTTTTTTTCAGCAATTTTTATGTAATAACCTGTATATTCCTTGTTCGTAAAGGCATTATAATGAGCGCCAACACGGTCAAGATCACGTGAAATATCTAAAGTCGTGGCACGTTTATCTGTGCCCTTAAACATAACATGCTCAACAAAATGAGAAATACCCGAAAGTCGACGCTCTTCGTATCTTGAACCAACGGGAAACATTGCTAAAACAGTAATAGCTTTTGTTCCCGGTACTGGAACGTTCACTAAAGTAATACCATTAGACAAGTGTGAAATACGGTGCATACATTTTATAATTAGGCTTCTAAATGCGCCTGCACATAATCCATAACCTCTTCTATGAAAATACGTTCTTGCTTCATAGTATCTCGATCTCGAATGGTAACTTTTTTATCTTCAAGTGATTCAAAATCTACTGTCAAACAGTATGGAGTACCAATCTCATCTTGACGTCGATATCGCTTACCAATACTTCCTGTTTCGTCGTAGGTAGTCATCCATCTTGAAGCCAAAGTTTTTTGGATTTCAACCGCCAAACCAGACAGTTGTTCTTTTTTAGAAAGAGGTAAAATCGCAACTTTAATAGGCGCCAATGATTTATGAAGACGTAAAACTACTTCAGTTTCGTGCTTACCACCCTCCTCACCGCTTCTTGCTTCCACCTCTTCAAATGCATCCATCAAAAAAGCTAGCGCGGCACGATCGGCACCATCGGATGTTTCAATAACCCACGGAATAAGTTTTTCGTTTTTTTCTTGATCAAAATATAATAAATCCTGACCACTGTATTTTCCATGCCGAGACAAATCCCAATCACCTCGATTATGAATACCGGCCAATTCTTTAAAACCAAGACCTTCATAATTGTACTCCACATCCACAGCTGCTTGCGCATAATGCGCCAGTTCATCGGCTGCGTGATCACGCAAACGTAGTCGATCTTTTTTTATTCCATAATTTAGATACCAATCATACCTAAGCTGCTTCCACATTTCATAATATTTTTGAGCTTCAGCTGGCCGAACAAAATACTGTTGCTCCATTTGCTCAAATTCACGTGTACGAAAAGTAAAATTGCCGGGAGTTATTTCATTGCGAAAAGCCTTGCCTATCTGGGCAATTCCAAAAGGAAGTTTTTTGCGCATGCTTTGTTGAACGTTTAGGAAATTTACATAAATACCCTGAGCCGTTTCTGGACGCAAATATACTTGGTTTGCCTCATCTTCAATAACGCCAATAAATGTTTTAAACATCAAATTAAACTTTCTAACTTCCGTAAGCTCCCCTTCGCACTCTGGGCAAACTATCTCGACACCCTCCCAAGAACCCGGCCTAAAATCAGGCTTAATTCCTTTTGCTTCTAATAAATGATCAGCCCGAAAACGACGGCGACATTTTTTACAATCAACTAAGGGGTCAGTAAAACCTTCTACATGTCCACTTGCTTCCCACACTTTTGGATGCATTAAAATAGCAGCATCAAGACCTACAATATCCGGTCGTTTTTGCACCATATCCTTCCACCAAGCTTGCTTTACATTGTTTTTTAACTCAACACCAAGAGGACCATAATCCCAGGTATTCGCAAGCCCACCATAAATTTCACTGCCTGGAAAAATAAACCCTCGGCGTTTACAAAGAGAAACAATCTTTTCCATACTATTTTCTGACATATTTTATAATATTACAGATCTTTATTCTTATTTTTAGAATTATCATCAGTTTTTGACATCTCCAATAAGTATCCTCCAAAAAAATATCGCAACAACCAGTATACCAAAAACTAAAATCCCCACATCCAATCACTTATGCACCAAAAAACTTCGCTGTACGTTTATACCGCCAAAATTTCTTTTTCTTTATTATCACCTATTGCTTTAATTTCATCATTATATTCCTTCACCAGTTTTTCAACATCTTCAAATAGGCGAAATTTTTCATCCTCGCTAATCATTTTTTGCTTTTCTTCGCTCGCAATGGATTCACGAACTTCTTCGCGAATTTTTCGCACAGAAACACGCGCTTGTTCTAACTTTTGGTGCAAAACTTTAACCAATTCTTGCCGTCTTTCTGAAGTTAATTCTGGAAGATTGAGACGAATAACCCGACCGTCATTAACTGGATTAATTCCCAAACCTGAATCTCTAACCCCTTTTTCTACCGCGCCAAACAAACTTTTGTCCCAAGGTTCTAAAACTAAGGTTTTAGCATCACTTACCGTAATTGAAACCACTGCTTTTAAAGGTTGTCGCATACCATAGGCTTCAACAAAAACATTTTCAACCATAACACTCGATGCTCGCCCCGTACGCAAACCCGCTATATCTTGTTTTAAAAAATCAATAACTGAAGAAAAATTTTTTTTAAACTCATGAATATTCATAATAAATGAAGTTAAATTTACGTGAAGAAGTCAGTAAACGCTAAAATAGAGCTTTCTATTCTTACCACGTTAATCGAGCAAAGTAAAGCCTAAAAAAAGCATTGTCGAATTTTTCGGGTGAACATACAAAGCCACCGGAATAGTATTTGTTGGAAGTTTTTTTGTTGCCCATGTTTTTCCAGCATTTATCGATTTAAAAAAAGTAGAACGTAGAGGCTTGTTATTTTCATCAAATGTTGTTGCTGTATAATACATTTCATTTTCATTAGATGGATTTAGACCAAATGAATAGATATTAACGCTTCCAGGAGCTGTATTTATCGCTAGTTCTTTCCAAGTTACTCCAGCATCATTAGAACGCAAAATGCCATATTTTGAGATCCAAAAAAGGGCATCAGATTTGGTCGCATGCAAAACAAGTCTGTAAAACTTGCTACTATCTGCAAATTTTTCAAACGGTTTTCGTAAATCTAGCCAGGTAATCCCCGCATCATCAGATCTCACAAGTCCGTTTTCTTGACTTGCAACGTAAATACGCTTTGGTGCCAATGGGTCACTAACCAAAGTTGCTATCTGAAACGGAAGACGCTTAACGGTGCGCCATGTTGACCCACTATCAGTGCTTACAAGAATATCGCCTCCCTGCAAAGCAATATACACAAGCTGTGGTGTAGAGAAATCTGTTGCTACGGAAACAATTTTTTGAGACGGAGAAGGTTCTGTGTAAACAGAAGTCCATGTTCGACTACAATCAGTTGTTTTATAAGCACCGTTGCCGTCAGTTACATAAATAGTACATTTATCTTTAGGATCAACAGCAACAGAATAAATGAACTTGCCAGCAAGTTGATCGACCGCTTTCCAAGTTTCTCCCTTGTCATAGGTATAATACATACCCTGACCACGAGTGCCTACATATAGGGCATCGGGGTCACTTGGATCAGAAAAAATACGATAGATTTTTACACCGCTTAGGCTCGAAACACCCTTTGAGGTTGGAACAGCAGCGATTGCTTTCCACGTTTCTCCCTTGTCCTCGGAACGGAACATGCCCATGGCGTTCGAGGTTGTGGTAGATGTTGAAACACAACCAGCCCCTACCAAGCTCAAAACAGAAATAAAAAATCCAAATATTCCCATTATTCTATTGAATTTTTTATTCATAAACATATTAAAAAAATAAAAGTATACCTAGTAGTATACAAAATAAGCTTGTTTTTGACAATTAAAAACTACGAAATCTTAGTAAATGAATCTAAAAACCAAGGACACACTGTTCCACTAATAGACGTGGATGGATATTCTGCGATAAAAGCCTTCGCGCCTCACTCAACTGATCCATAAAACCAATGATTTTTTCTTGAGAATAACGAGAATAGCCAGGCTCAGCGAGATGATTTAAGATCACATCTCGCCACTCCATTTCCCAAAGTTCTAATAATTCTGAAATAGACTCTCTTTGTTTTATGTGATCAATCGTTTTTTCTGAACCACCAAACATTGATTGAATATTTTTTAGCTTTAAATAAAAAGGTTTACCAAGAAGTTCATAAAATTTATTGCGTTCCTTATTATAGGTCTCTAAAGCTTCGTCATTATGTAAAAAATGAAAAGTCCGACCGGGCCTGCCCCATGAAGCACGAACAATGTCGGTGGCTTTGTCTTTTGGCACATTCATATCAAACAATACTTGATAAAGAATGCTTTCTGAAACAGGTAAAATACGTAACACTTGGAGTCGTGAGAGGATGGTAGGTAGCAAAGCGTCGTCATCTTCAACTAACAAAAATACTATACTTTTTACAGCTGGCTCTTCCAACGCTTTAAGCAAAGCATTACTTGCTTCATGATTTAAATGTTCAGCCTCATTTATAACAACAATTTGAACCCCCCCCGACCAAGACTTGGATTGTAATTTTTGCTTTACAAAACGCGCCTGTTCTATCGAAATATCTTTCTTATGTTTACCAGTTTTTTCATCAACCAACCTTTCCACAACACAAAAATCAGCATTCTTATCAAGGTTTGCCTCAGAAATTGATAATAACTCACACGCCACCTCGCGCACAATTGTCATTTTTCCAATATTTTTTTTCCCAGACAAGACATACCCATGTTGCCCACTATTTCCTTCACAAGCTCTTACAATTTTTTTTACCAGCAACTCATGACCAACTACCATAGTATTTATTAACACAAAAAATATAAAATCATTCTTTACTTAGTAAGCTTAAAAAAATTTCGCATGTTTGAAAAGCAGCTTTTTTCCAAGAAAAAAGAGCGGCACGCTCCTTGCCCAACATAATTTTTTTTTCTTTTACTATTTTATTTTCCAAAAATATGGTACATGCATGTGCTATGGATTCAACACTGAAAGGATCTGCATATATCGCAGCATCACCTCCAACCTCTTCCAAGCAACTTCCTTTTGAAGCTACAACAGGGCACCCTGAAGCCATCGCCTGAAGCACGGGAAGACCAAAACCTTCATACATAGAAGGAAACAAAAATAACCCTGCCTGGCGCAACAGTATGGCAACATCCTGTTCAGGGAGATATCCTAACTCTTTGATTTCATTGCGGAAAGGACTTTGTAATATAGCTTTTTTAACCGAATCATAACCAACACTTGGTTTGCCAACCAGCAAAAGCTGCATATCATGTGTAACTCTTAAACGAGAAAAGGTTTCTACAATCCGTACGGTGTTCTTTTTCTCTTCAAGCCTACCAATGCTCAAGATATATGGTTTTGTAATACTGTATTTTAGGCATACCTGAAATACTACTTCCGATGTAATGGGCAAGGTATTATACATTTTTTCATTATACCCAAGAGGTATTACTATGATTTTTTCAGGTTCAGTTCGATAATATTTAATCAGTTCATTTTTACTAAATTCGGATGGAGTAATGATGGTAGCAGATTTAGCGAGAACGATTTTATTTATAATTTTCAAATAACAACGACCTAAGAAAGAATAGGCATTTGGAAAAGGAATAAAAGCACTGTCGTGAATAGTTGTCACCGTTCGCCTGGGCGAGTAAAACGGAATGAGTTGGCCTGGGGCAAAAAAAAGATCAGGTTTATTTTTTATAAAATAACTCCCTAATCTTATTTGACTCCACATTTTTTTTAACGGCCAATTTAAATATTCTACCTGCCAATGCTGTGGCAAGTCGACTAATAAATCATTTGCACAAACATTCTCTCGTGATGTATTTACATATAAAACAACATTATGTTGCGCGGGAATAGTTTTTTTTAAATGCTGAATAATCTGCCACGAATATTCTTCCACCCCTGTTCTATTTTTTTTTAGGGCATGTGTTGCTTCAATACCGATAATCATATTATTTACTCAACGGATTTTTTAAACACCAACGCCACATTGCCCATCAAAAAACGAATGTTTAAAAAATTAACACAGGCATCATATAATTTACTCATATAGCCAATAATCCAAAAACGGTTTAGATAACCATACGTAAACGAACGAAAAAAAGTGGACTCTAATACAAAACCTGATTGCTCAAAAATATGTTGAAGATCTTTAATGTTCTTATACGCATATTCAGTTTCATGCGCATGCTCCCCACCTTTAACCGCTTGATGAAATACGTGCGGGGTAAATTTGGCCAGCATAAATTCTGGTGCTGTTGGATTCGGAGTTGAAACTACAAAATATCCACCAACTCTCAAAACACGGTGTATTTCTTTTGCGGCAGCCGGGATGTTGGCAACATGTTCTAAGACATAATTTGCAAATGCCACATCATACGAAGAGCTTGGCACAGCGGGCATGAGCTCTACAGATGCCACAAAATTCTGCTTAACATGTGCATGAAAAACAGAACAATCTTCCACATCAACACGATCACAATCAAAAAATTTTCCTGCTTGCACCAAAGCGTCCTCAACAACTACACTTTTGTTTGCGCCAATATTAATAAGTCTAGCTGCATTTAAAGAAGAAAATGAGGGGGCAGAAACTTTTTTTATAATTTCAGCAATAAGAAATTGTTCGGCAGGAGTTTGCATATTTTTTTACTTAGTAGCGAGAATGCTTTTTTTATAACTATCCAAATTTTCGAGAGCAATACCAGTTCCTTTTGCAACACAAAGCAATGGTTCTTCTGCTACAAAAGTTGGCACTCCGGTTGATTCCGCAATGAGGTGATCGATATTGCGAAGCATCGACGAACCTCCCGACAAAACAATACCTTTTTCCATAATGTCAGCAGATAGCTCGGGCGGTGTGTTGTGTAGCACTTCTTTAATACCTTCCAAAAGCAGATCCAAGTCATGTTGCAAAGCTTCAGTAGTATCGTCAGAAGTAACGGTGATAATGCGCGGCAAACCAGAAATCATATCGCGCCCCTTTATATCCATAGTGAGCGGTTCTTGCATTAACAAAGCAGAGCCAATGGCAATTTTAATTTCTTCAGCAGTACCTTCTCCGATGGCCAAATTATACTTGTGTCTAATATATTCGACGAGCGACTGGTCAAATGTCGTGCCACCAATTCTAACAGATCCAGAAGAAACAATTCCACCCAAAGAAATTACCGCTATTTCCCCTGTTCCACCACCAATATCAACAATCATATGTCCCGAGGCAGCTCCAATTGGAATATCTGCTCCAATAGCAGCAACGATAGGCTCTTTAATAATATAGGCAGCTTTTGCTCCAGCCGCAATACTAGCATCAATTACAGCACGTCTTTCGGTAGAAGTAATACCCCCTGGAACCGCCACCATAACTTCAGGACGAAACAACCGAACACCGCCCAATGCTTTGTTAATAAAGTATCGCAACATCGCTTCTGTTGTATGATAATTAGCGATAACCCCATGCTTAAGTGGACGTTCCGCAATGATTGAATCAGGAGTTCTGCCTATCATGTCTTTTGCATCAAAACCAACAGCCAAAACTTTTCCATCACTCTTAGATAACGCAACAACACTCGGTTCATTGACGACAATTCCTTTTTTAGGCACATAGACCAAAACATTTTTTGTTCCCAAATCAATACCGATTTTCTTAATAAACATAATTAGTAGAGTTTCAGAGAAAAATCTCTATCAAGTTTTAAATCCGTTCTGTAAATATAACGACTATCCCCATAATCCACCGGGTTTTCTCCAGGAGAAGCTGATATAACCCTTCTACCAAAACCAAGATCGAGTGTCAAAGCATTGTTGATCGTACCATTTTGTTTTTGAATTTTAAGAGAATATGTATTTTTTTTGATCGCACTTACCACTTCGGGACTTAAGTAGTACTGAAACGTAAGATCAATTGTTTTACCTACAGGCACTCCGGTCAATGTGCCAAACCATTGATAACCATTCTCAACACCCTGATCTACAGCAATGTTTTTTCTCGCATTGATAACACCGACAAGCTTACTACCCAGCGGAACATATATTCGAGTATATGTTAAATAATTATTTGTTCTCCAATCCTTCAATCCAGAATGTACGTATTTCATGGTGGCTGAAGCTATATACCCAGTTGAAGTTGGCAAGATTGAGTAAGTTAAACTTCTTTTTAAAGCATGGTCTGTTTTCCAAGCTCCCAAATTAGCATCTACCCACAGTAGAAAATCCTGACCCGAAAGCGAAGGCTTTACTGTACCTCCCCATCCTTTGTCGGTTATAATTTTTTGACGATCTGCATTAAGAGAATAGAGCATAATATGCTTTTCATTAAGCATTCGCTCAACTAAATTTTGATAATCAGACCAATGTGAAAACATTTCTAGAGCAACTTTTTTCAATACTTCTTTCGTAAGTCCGTCTAGAATTTTCTTTCGATCACTAAAAGATATGCCCGAATCATTATACCCTCGCTCGACTTCATATTCTAAATTTTCAGTAAAGTTTTCACTCGTAAACTGCTTTCCTTCGTAGGAAAATGGCCCCGTAATTTTCAATAATTCTTCCATAACCGTTGGCGTAAAACCAATAACGGCATCCATTGAATCAGCATACAACCCGTGTTCTTTTTTATACAAATTCAAACCGTCTTTGCTCGACTGCGAAAAATCAGGGTTCCAATTACTATCTCTAAAACCCCAACGACTTACTCCCAGATAGTCTTTGAGCGGTCGTGGTGATTCTGAAGGAAAATCTTGCGGGCCTTCCAAATCAAGTTTTTCTGTTCCTTCAACCTTAAGCACACGCGGTACCCCTTTGTCTATTTGAACAACTCCATACACACCTATAAACCCCCCTCCCGGGCGTAATTCCGTATTATTTAGAAATAACAAAAGATATGTTTGCGGATGATCAAAACCCAAAAACTGTTTAACAAGATTTGTTTGCTCAAGATATTGAGCTGACGTAGTTGTTGAGCTAAAACGATTAACAATTCTATTAAGAATAATCTTTTGAATTGTTCCTGATTTATATGCTTGAAAAAAAATAATAGAAGCCAAGCAAACTATTACCAGAATACTCCCAAGTATAATTAAAATTTTACGACGCATATATATGAAAATTAACCTCTTTTTTTGGCCGATACATTAAATCCTAAATATCGAGCAAACATAAGGTGTGTTACTGCATCTAAGCACGGAATAGATGAAAAAAATACTAGAGAAAAAGGAAGTAGCAACCACTGCAAAATCATAAAAATATAATCATGAGAACGTCGATGCTGGGGGCGTGGTGGCAAAATAAGAATGCTTAAAATAGCCGAAATAAACAAACCAAGCATGGCCAACAAAGATAAAAACCATAACAAGTGGGGCGTATTAAAAAAAAGCGCACTCTGTCTTAATGATTCACCAGCAACCCACAATGGAATCCTACCCATAATTAAAATCAGAAGCGGCACAACTGCCCAACTCCACTTACCCTCAACCTCGTGAAAAAGCACGATCGCTTTTTTATACCACGGGATACCAGGATACTTTTTAAAATTCCACAATAAATAGGGAATATTTTCAGTGCCCCACGCCCAACGACGTTGTTGAAAGTACAAATTTTTTAAGCTCTTCCACATACTTTCGTCACGGACGGTGTCCATGGATACTGGAATGTACAAAGGTGTTACTTCATAGTCGCCCCGATACGCAAGCCAACATTGAAAAAAAATTCTCGAATCCTCGCTCACAATATCTTTTGAATGCCAACCAGCATCTAGTGCTGCTTTGAAACTCATACTATGAGAAGAGAAGGTCACCAAATTATCAAGTCTTGCCATACTAAAAAGCATCCAAAAGCTAGTACCAAAAGCCATGATCCGCAGAATTGCCGGCGAATCCCAGATATTGTTGTTATACAATGTAACCGGCTGAAAGGAGCTGTGGGTTGGCCGCGGATGTGAAGCATACATAAAAGTAAGATGAGCAATGTACTCAGGGTGAACTATAGTGTCTATGTCAAAAACCGACATAATTATTAAATCATATCGAAAACCCTTTTTATCGGCATATGTTTTAAAATAAATTTCAGCCGAATGAATATTTGAACCTTTGCCTGGTATTTCACCACTTTTTCCATCCAAATGCGTACACAGAATAACGTCAGCAAACACATTCTGATAATTATCTTTAATCTTCTGCTGCATATCGCTCCAATGCTGCTGTTTACGAGACTCACCCGAAACAACTACATACATCTTTAAGGCCGGATAGGTAGAAAGCGAGAGGGCTCGCAACGTAGCATCGACTACATCCCAACCTTCATTATAGACTGGTAAAAAAACCACATTAATATACTGCTGCCAATGAGGAAATTGTTCCTGAAGACTCGGAAACCATTGTTTTTTTTTCGCAACACCAAAACGCTTCCAAGAAATTAATAAATAAAAAGAAAAATAAATAACACGAAATACCCAATAAATATCAAACACAATAATGGCATACACCATAAACAGCGGCTGCCAAAAACTTAACACAAGACTTAGAAAAAATGTTCCCCAAATCAAAAATCCCGGCAAAATCTCACCCAATCGATAACGCTGAAAATCAGTAAGCATATCTCATCATCCAAAATAACTTAAAAGCTATGTAATTTTGATACAAACTATTGATTTGCACTGTCTAAAATTGAAATAAATTTTGATTCTAAAACAGAGTATAAAAAAACATCCCCCAATTCCTTTCGCTCCGCATATTCTTTGTCATCCATAATTGTGTAACGAATCTGCCTTTCAACAGATTCTTCAAAAGCCTTAACCATTTTATCAACCGTTGCTATCTTAACGTCACCTACCAAAAGCATGTCAGTAGGAGCTTTTTCGTCCTGACTAAAAAATCCTGTTAATAAAAACAAAGACAAAGTACCACCCTTATTTTTTACTTGATCAATAAAGGTTCTTTGTTCCAAAAGTTGCGATTTAACTAATAACGATTGAAGTTCTGAAAACAAGATGAAATCGCGATGCAATTGATAATATTTTGACCGCTCTTTACCAATACCAATTTGACTAGCATCAGGTTGAGAAATGTGCAAAATAACACCAATTTTTTCCAAATTCTGTAACTCTCGCCGAATGGCATTCAGCTGCACATCTGCTAGACGAGAAAGTTCACGAACGAAAAAAATTTGTTCCGGTGCCTTAAAAAAAATTTGTAATAACTTTACTCGAGTTTTTGAACCAAAAAAGTGTTCAAGCATACATTGGTTATGGATTGAGCAAACAAATTTGTACTTGTAATATGGACGAAACAATTGAAATGTAGTATAATATTTTCGTTCTCAAAAGTCAAAATTATGCTAAAAGAAGAACAATTACAGCTGAAGGAATTCTTTGTCGAAGGGCGGCACCAAGAAGAATCATGCGTACTCCTTCATATTTCAGACCCCTCTACATCCGAAGAGAGAAAACGAGGTCATTTTTTTGTATTATACGAAGTTGAGGGAGCCGATCAAACATATGTAACCAAAATCCAGACACTCATTGAACACTTAAGAGACACTTACTATAAAGACCAGTCATTAACAAATGAAAAAGCACTTGAAACCGTTTTAGGCATATTAAATAATCAAACAGCGTACCTTCTTGAATCAAAAAAAATCATACATTGTGTCATAGGGGCAATAACTCGCGAAGAACTTGTTTTTAGCTTTTCCGGACAACCTCATGTTCTTTTGTTCTATAAAAATAAACAGGAGAACTTTGACTCAATGGATCTTACACAAAATAACAGTGACGTGGAAAACGCTACTGATGAAGCCTCGTCGACAATCTTATTTTCCCAGATCGTTCAAGGAAAACTTGGTAGCACAGACATTTTAGTATTGGCTTCTCACCAAATTCTTTCCCACATAACCCCAGCTTATCTAAAATTCACCATAACCACCAAAACACTCGACGAAAGTTGCCAGATTTTAGAAAATATTTTAATAAAAACTAGAAGTAACAACTCTTTTGGCGGTCTTTTGATCAAAAATTTACCAGTACTCAATACAAATGAGCCGTTAAAATCGAATGGTGTATTAAATCGAGGTTCAGAAAAATCTTTACAAAGTTTTTTTGCAACAGAAAAAAATACAGCTTCCACCCTATCTTCCTCTCTAGGACACCACTTAGCCCACCGGCTTGGATCACGAATCAAATCTTCTTTTTCCACCTCATCTGAAGCCATCAGCAACCAATCCAGCTTCCGTTCCCATAATCAACTTAACCCAGATCAGAACTACAAAACCACCAACCACACCACCCCCATTAAACCACCTCTTGTAAAAATTTTGTCTATACTGAAAAAGTTTTTTTTAACTACTATAAGCATGATTTTTTCTCTGATTCTTTCATTGCTTTCTCTTCTAAAAGGAATTTTTTTCATTCTCACCAATATTGGAAATCAAAGAAAAATCACCCTTGAAAACTGGAAAAAACAACTTCATGCCTACAAAGAAAATATCAAACAACTACCCATTATTACAAAAATACTTATTTTTACTTGTTTGATTTTTTTACTAGTTATAATTAGTAGCACACTCTTTACTCATAGTCGCAACCAGAAAAACCAAGCAGAAAAACTTTACCAGGTACAACTCACCCAAATTAACTCCGCATTAAATGACATAGAAAGTACTAGTATGTACGATACGAATGGAGCTTCTGAAAAAATTGAAAAAACTCGCGAGCTTTTAAAAAATCTTTCCTGCAGCTCGGCTACCCAAAAAAAAAGTTGTGATAATTTAAACACCCAGCTTCAAACAATGTTTTTAAAAGTAAATAAAACCATCTCTGTTTCACCAACAATCCTCCTAAGTTGGCAAACAAACGATGGATCAACCCTGGATGGTTTAGTAAAAATTAAGAACAAGCTCCTTGGATATTCACACAACAGCAACACTATCTATGTTTACGATTTAATAAGCGGAACACAAACACCCGAATCCCCCACTACAACTTCAGACGGTTTTATCGACGCTTCAATTCCGGAAGAAAACGAAACCGCACTTCTTCTGTCGAAGAACAATATTTTGTACTCCTACAACCCTTCGTTAAACACATTCACCAAGCTCATCATAAACTACCCAGATGAAAAGGCGAACATCACCAACATAGTTGCATACAACCGTCGACTCTATTCTCTTGACCCATCTCATAACCAAATATATCGTCACGACCAAATCGCAGATGGTTTCGGACTGGGTAAAAAATGGATTAAAAATCCAATTCCTGATCTAAAACAAAGTATTTCACTAACAATAGACGGGGATTTGTTCGTGCTACAAGCAAGCGGTGCAACAACTAAATTATCCCAAGGAAATAGCCAACCGTTCACAATGCAAACAATTAACCCTCCTTTAACTATCGGAAACAAAATATGGACATATAATGATCTAAAATTTATCTACGTTCTGGATCAAAACCAAAAAAGGCTTATCATTTATGACAAGCAAGGAAACCTCGTTCAACAAATCACTTCCAAAGAATTTATCAAACCTTCAGATATGGTTATCGACGAAACAAACAAAGCAGCCCTTATCCTAGATTCCAATCATATATTTAAATTCAATCTACCAATCTAAAAAAAATCTCCGTTTAAGGAGATTTTTTTTATTAGATTAGACTTCTTACTTTAAAACTACTTTTCCACCCGCTTCTTCAATTTTTTTCTTCATTGCTTCAGCCTCATCCTTTTTAACGCTTTCTTTAATTGCTTTTGGAGCACCGTCTACCAAAGCTTTTGCATCCGCAAGACCAAGACCAGTAATCTCCTTAACTACCTTAATAACATTAATTTTGTTGGCACCTGAATCAACAAGCTCAACTGTAAATTCAGTTTTTTCTTCTGTAGGAGCAGCAGCAGCACCAGGTGCAGACATCATCATTGCTGGGGCAGCAGCAGAAACACCAAACTTCTCTTCTAGAATTTTAACTAACTCTGCTAAATCTAAAACTGACATTTTTTCGATTTGTTCTACCAGACCTTTAAATTTTTCTGGTACTTCAACTTTTTTTTGTTCTTCACTCATAAAATTTAATAAAATTATTTAGTATTTTTAATCGCATTTAAAACGTTCACGATACTACGTACATTTTGAGCAAGCACATTAACAAACCCAGAAACAGGCGCATTAATGGAACCAACAACTTTGGCCAACAGCTCATTCTTGCTAGGTAAAGCAGCTAAATTTTTAACCATTTCTGGCTCAATGAACCTACCCTCTAGGACACCTCCAAAAATAGTAACTTTTTCATGTTCTTTTGCAAAAGCACTCACAATTTTAGCTGAAGATATCTCATCTTTCTGAGCAAAAAAAGCTGCAACACCTCCCTGAAAAGAAGTGCTCTTTACCCCAGCAAAACCAGCGCTCTCTAAAGCACGCTGAACAAGTGTTTTTTTAGCAGCCAGAACCTTCACATCTTCCTTTAAACATTTCTTTCGTAAAGATTCGGATTGAGCCACAGTTAAGCCTTGAAAATTAGCAAAAACCACACCCTTTGCTTCGCGCAAATTGCTTATCAAAGAACTTACCGTTGCTTCTTTTTGTTGTCTTGTTTTTGGCATAAAAAAATCTGTGTTTTACCACAGTTTAATTCAAGGATAATTTCGACCAAAATTACTTAATAAGTCTTAAGTAAAATCTAATTACCTCGGCAGGATATTTAGTCTACATTAAAAATGTAGAACCTGCTGTCTATGGTTCCTAGATATTATGCTATTATGGTTTTTTTGTCAAGAACCAAAAAGATACCGAGAAAACACCTACCTTTTTAGTTCTACACTTTGCTCAAGGCGCGCTAATTCAGCTCCGACAGAGCTACTAACTACGATACGCACTTTATATATACCAGCACTCACATTTTTAGAAATTTTTTCATTTACCGAAAAATTAAAAGTTTGGTTATTTTTTAACAATCTCCACCCCCCAGTAGAACTAATAACCTTACCCGTTGTAGAAGAAATGAGCTGACGGACAACATGCACTTTCTCAGTTTTAACAGATCGATGTTCATACTGATACACATACTGCAGAGCACCCCCTAGTTTAATACTTTCGTTTGGGAGTTTTAAAAATTTCAAAC
>JACCDN010009306.1_pt1 | contig 17947 bp, 20 predicted proteins | sample 7441691 | NCBI WGS metagenome assembly JACCDN01 (sample SAMN15323439, study PRJNA562643) | freshwater metagenome | isolation source: river surface water | place: USA:Blue River Watershed | collected 2017-08-16
ATCTCAGCAGACCATGGAAACATTGAATGCATGCTTGATGAGAATCACAAACCGCACACCTCGCACACAACAAATCCAGTGCCCTTCATTTTAATCAGCAATGATGCCGGCAAAATGCAATTAGAAAATGGAACTCTAGCCGACATCGCACCAACTATTTTGGCTTTAATGAAGCTAGAAAAACCAAGCGAAATGGACGGAAAAAATTTAATAAAAAACTAAAATGAACGAACCAAAAAAAGAAACTGTCGGCAGCTTCTTCAAAACCCTTTTATTCGCCCTAATTTGCGCTGGCTTTGTGCGTTCATTTTTCTTTGAACCATTTCACATTCCATCAAGTTCAATGAAGCCGGGCCTACTTATTGGCGACTACATTTTTGTTAATAAATTTTCCTACGGATACAGCCGTTATTCTTTCCCTTTTGGCTTCAATTTATTTGAAGGTCGTATTTTAGAAAACGAACCAGAACGCGGCGATGTTATTGTTTTTCGCCTACCGTCAGAACCAAGCATTAATTACGTAAAAAGACTAATTGGTTTACCAGGCGACAAGATTCAAATGCGCGACGGCACTCTTTATATCAACGAACAAGAAGTAAAAAAAGTTTTTGCCGATGTATTTACAGAAGAAGATGACAAAGAAATAAATGCTTTTTTTGAAACTCTGCCCGAAGGAAAAATTGTTAAAACTTTAGATGAAAATCCAAATTCACAACCAGACAACACCGGAATTTACGAAGTTCCTCAAGGTCATTTTTTTATGATGGGAGACAATCGAGACAATTCACAAGATAGTCGCTTTCTGTCTCAAGTTGGCTACATTCCAAAAGAAAACCTTGTTGGAAAAGTATCGATAATATTCTTTTCCAACTCCAAGCCCGCTTGGCAAATCTGGCACTGGCCAACATCAATTCGCTTCAAGCGAATTTTTAATAAAGTTAAGTAATTTTACTTTATTTTTTCTTCGCTTTGTCAGCGCCTTTAAAACTGAGCAAAAAAGGGTTAGAAAAACGCACAAACAAAAGGCTAAAACAAATTTCAAATGAATAATTTAACAGAATTCTGCACTCACATAAAATATCAGTTCAGAGATCAATCCTTGCTAAATCAAGCCTTAACTCACCCCAGCCTTTCTGGAAAAATTGAAAATAATTACCAACGCCTTGAATTTCTTGGTGATAAGGTTTTGAACCTTGTAATTGGAGAATCGCTAATAAAAGAATTTCAAAAAGAGCCCGAGGGAGATCTTTCTAAGCGTCAAGCCTGCTTGGTTTCTGGAGAATCTCTTGCCGAAATTGCTCTAGCAATTGGCCTTGATAAGGTTTTGCAAGTTAGTTACGGCGAAAAAAAACTTGGCGGCACGACCAACAAAAGAAATTTAGAAAATTCCTTAGAGGCTTTAATTGGCGCAATATATCTCGACTCCGACTACCAATCTGCCCAAAAATTTATTTTAGAATTCTGGAGTGAGAATTTAAAAAGGAACATCCTTCCTCCAAAAGACCCGGTTTCATTACTTCAAGAGCTGGTACAATCGCAATCAAAGCAACTTCCACAATATTTTACAGAACAGTCTGGCGGCAGCGATCACTCGCCATTATTCACCGCAACAGTAAAAATTATTCACAAAAATCTAGAATTTAGCGCCAAAGGAAAATCAAAAAAAGAAGCGCAAAAAGAAGTTTCAAGAATTGCTTTTGAAACGCTTTTGCAAGGAGCGTAAATCAAGTTTTTAGGCATTAAAAAAGGCGTTATTGCAAATTGGTTTTTTAAAAAAACTAATTTGCAATAACGCCATAAAAAAAGTCGGGAGCCACCACCACGCAAACCCAGCGTGTTGACGCATCTTCCCTGTAAAGGTTTTATATAACGCGCCAACTCCCGACAAAACAAAGAATCTTTCAAAAATATTTTTTCACAAGTGGTTTTTTAAAAAAGATTATAATTTTTTTGATAATAATTTTTTCTTATGAGCATTTAGCAGTTTTTTAGACGAAAGAGATTTTATAAAATTTTTCAGCAAATTATTGTAAACCTTCCCTCGCTTCGTCAAAACCCCATAAGTCATTTTTGGAAAATAATTTAATAGAGGTCTTCCGACCAGATCTTTATCCATTCCGTCTTCAAGAATAATGTCAGAAATTATTGCAACTCCAATATCGGCTCTCACAAATTTCTTTAAAATTTCCCAATCCGACATCTCAAACTCAAAACTAGTGTGCAATTCGTGAGCTTTTATAATTTCTTCAAAAGCTGGGAGGGTGATTAATTTTGGATCTATTCTAACTAATTCAAATTTGGATACATCTTTCAAGGTCAAATCCTTCTTCTTTGCCAAGGGGTGCGTTGCTTTAGTTAGAAGAATTGGCTGATATTGAACGATAGGGGTAAAATCGAGATATTCCGGGATTTCATCTTTGATCATGGGATAAATAAACATATCAATCTCATCGTTCACAAGACGCCTCAATCCCTCATCAAGAGATAAATTTCTAATTTTAAACTTCGTACTCGGATTTTCTTCGTGAAATTCTTTGATATATTTAGGAAGAATATAGGAAATCCCCGCATGATTACTTGCTATATCAATAATGTTGGAATTCTTGCCTCGCACGTTTTTTATAAAACTCTCGAACAACTCATCCAATCCACAAATATAATGAGCTGACTGCGCATAAAGCGTTCTAGCTTCGGGCGTTAGAATAATTTTCTGCTTGTCTCGTATAAAAAGCTTAACCCCAAGATCCCTCTCAAGAGATTGAATTTGCAGAGTAACTGCCGACTGAGTTAATCCCATTTTTTTTGCCGCTTTTGAGATACTTCTATTTTGCACCGTATAATAAAAACCCTTAAGCTGCTGAATTCGATTACGCTTATAATAAAATTGCTTGAGGATCATACCTTGGTGTATATTGGTTTAAGCAGGATTTTTAAACCCAGATCCATCATTAGAATTGCGACGGTATCTAGCTAAGCCTTGTTTTATTGGTTTTGATCGAGCACCACCTTCTGAAAGCGTATCATCGATACGGTGAAGAGCGGAGCGCAGATCAAGGCCAATAAAATCAAGACTTAGTAGAGATAATGGCTCGATTCTAATGATGGATCTGGGTTAAATTTGATTGGCACAAAGAATCTTCAATTTTTTTTATAAAAAAATTTTCTAAAAATTCTTATTTTTTTGAGACTTTCTTCATCATCTCTAAAAATATGTAATGTTTTTATCCACAGCACCGTTCCACCCAAAATAATAACTGCGATATTTTTGAAAATGATTGGAACGTTGTTGATCATTAGCCCAAATATTAACCAAAGAATCACTCCAATCATCGAGAATAAATACATCCAAAACGAAATTCCTCGGGTGTCTTTTGTTTTAATGGTTTTGATAGCCTGTGGTATGTAACCAAGCATTGTAAAAAAAGCAGCAAATGATGCGATTATGTCGGGGGTGGTCATCTATCTCTGGATTGTTTTTTATTATTATCTTGCGAAACGTCTTGCTGCGGAACATTGAGCGCCCACTTGCTTTCTTTTTCCGCAGAAGAGAAGCCTTAGCACTTTCTAAAAAACCTTTTGGCAAAGTTCCACTTTTTACCGCGTCTTAAAATTCATATACGCGGCACCGCTTCTTTTTTGATGAATTTGAACATTAAAGCGGGCAAGAAGATTTAGGTCATAAGTTTTATTTATGACGACCCGATTATAACTAATTTGAACTCATAACTCACTGATGTCTAAATAGTATTTATTCAATAAATATTCTTACATCAATGTACTTAACTCAAAAATACATCCAGCCACCTTCTCTTAAAAAAATTTTTGGCATCAAAGATAAAGCTTTGAATGACTTAAAAAAAGTTCCAACTTTTTCTGAGTATCAAGCCCAAAAACCATCTCCAAAAAAAGCAGAAAGCGGTATCTTAGAATCCTCAAACTCCGAATTCCTCAGCTCCATTATTCATGAATTAAAAACTCCTCTTAATGCAATTATTGGTTTTTCTGAGGGGATTAAATTAGATATTAAAGATCCGAAGCGAGTTGAGGAATGTCTTGAATATGCTGAAGAAATCAATCGTGCGGCGAATGATTTAAGCGAAATTATTCACGATATTCTCGAGGTAAATTCTGGAACTTCTGGAAATTTTACGGTCGATTTAAGTAAAGAAATTGACGTTAGAAATCTAATAAAAAGATCAGTTAAATTAAATTATGATTACGCAATAAAGCGCGGCATTTCTATTAAATCGGAAATAGATGACGATGTACTTACAATCAAGTTAGATGAAAAAAGAATGAAGCAGATTTTAACTAATCTTGTTTCTAACGCCGTCAAATATAGTCCTCAAAAAACAGAAATAAAAATTAGTGTCAGAAATTTTTTCAAGAAAAATGAAAAATTTTTAGAAATTACCATCGTCGATCAAGGCTTTGGAATGAGCAAAGAAGAGCTTGAAGCGGCATTTCAAAAATATCGCACAATTAAAAATCCAAATTCTGATAAAGTTGATTCTTTTGGATTAGGTCTACCAATCACCAAACAACTTGTTGAGCTGCAAAAAGGAACTATTGAAGCAAAATCTGAGCCTAAAAAAGGCACAAAAATGATTCTGCATTTTCCCTACATGATGTAAAAAAGTCACACCACCAGCATACTCGCGCAAGCGTGTTGATTCTAACCTCTGGGCGATAGAAATATTGCTCAGAGGTTTTTTGTTTACTGAGTTATTTTACTTACTTCTTTGTCGCCGAGTCTTTATGGCAGGCTAGCAAAGGTAAATACGAAGCGCGCCCTATCATCCCCTCCATTACTCGGGATTATGCCTTCTTAAAATCGCTCAGCTTCAAAGCAGAGCCTTTCTCTTGGGTTAGAAATTCTAAATATTTAGCAGAACTTAAAACTGACTTATAGCCTCTTTCAGAATCGCGAATCACAAAATCAATTATATGCCTCGAAACCTTTATTTGCTTGCGGGCAAGCTGAGAAAAAAGCAGAAGTTTTGACGATTCTTCGGTGATGCTTTTAATGCTGATTAGAAAAATATTTTTAAAACGAGAAATTAAATCTTTCAGCTTAAATTGCGGAATCACTCTCAAGCTTAAAACCAAGAAAGCACCAGCCTCTGAGGCCGAATTTATTAGGTGCAGCAATAATTCTTCATTTTCAATTTCGTCAATATTTTCTAAAATGTAGAACTGGTTTTGTTGAAATATTTCCGCCAGATTTAAGCCTTCAATTGCTTCTTTTTTTATAAATTCTGCCTGGGTTTTTTTGGCAAAATTATGCAATAAATGCGACTTTCCCGAAGCCTCTTCGCCCTGCAAAATAAAAGATGAAAAGCTCGAAGAAGAAAATTTCTTTTGAGAAAAAAATTTTTTGCAAAAATCAACCGCTGCCGAATTTTCAGAAAGCAGTAAAAAGTCTTCTTCTTTAAAAAATTCTTCTTGTGAACTGGTTTGAAAAGGAAGTGATAGTTGCAATTTACTCTATCACTTTAGGCACTGCAAAATAACCGTATTTTGCATCTTTAGAATTTTTCAGAACATCTTCGGCAATGTTTCCGTCTGTCACTTCGTCTTTATTTAGGCGCAGAGACTCTCCGCAAACATTGGTTATTGCCGCAACGTTGTCGGTATTTACTTCATTGAGCTTTTCAACCCAGCCGATTATTCCGCCTACTTGCTTTGCTAAATTTTCGCGCTCTGATTCCAGAACTTCAATTCGCGCAAGACGCGCAACTTTTTTGATATCTTCTGAAGTGACGTTTGACATATTTTAATAAAATGATTTTTGACTAAAATGATTTTTAATAATCCAAACCAAGTAAATCAAGACCTCCCTGCCAAAGGTCGCATTGCGGCAATTGACGTTGGAACCAAAAGAATTGGTCTCGCCCTTTCTGATGAAACGCGCTTTATCGCAACGCCAAAATTGGTTATTGTTCGCAAAAGTAACCAACAAGATTTTGAAAAGATCAAAAAATTTATCGAGGAAAATCTAGTTGTGGCAATAGTGATTGGAAGACCGATTAACATGGAGGGAGAGATTACTGAAATGACAAAATTCAGCGAAAGATTTGCCGAAAACTTTGATCAGTTTTTGCAAAAAAAAATCCCGATTTTTCTTTTTGAAGAAAGATTAACCAGCTTTGAAGCTAAAAATATAGACGCTTCAGAGCTTTCGAGAAAAAAAGGAGAATTCATCGACGACATTGCGGCAAGTTTTATTTTACAGCATTTTCTAGATAGTTTGTCTCTTTAGAAAATAGCACCTTCACTTCGTTAAATGAAGTTTTTAACTCCGCCCATATTTTCATTTTCAGCCTCAAATTTACAGAAAATACAAGCGAGATTTCAAAGCCTTTTGTAAAGGCGCTTAGGAAGAAAAAATATTCATAACTTTGGTCAAAGCCCTCACCAAATCATCTATCATTATTTTGCTGTGCAGCGGCGTTACTGTTATGCGCAGACGCTCATCGCCTTTATCAACCGTTGGAAAATTGATGTGCTGAACGTAAATGTTAAAATTATTCAAAAGCCCTTGGGAAATCTCTTTCGCTTTTTTGGCATTGCCAATTTTTACCGAAATAATATGCGACTGATTTTCAACAATCGAAACCGCGTATTTCTTTAATTCACCTTTTAAATATTTCACATTTTGCTGCATCTTCTCACGCTCAATAGAGCTTTTTTGCAAATAAGAAATATTGGCAACAGCTGCAGCTGCAATTGATGGAGGTAAAGCTGTGGTAAAAATAAAACCCGACGCCGTGCCACGAATAGCGTCAATTATTTCAGATTTCGCTGCAATGTATCCACCAATCACGCCAAAAGATTTTGCAAAAGTTCCTTGAATAATGTCGATTTCATCCAGCAATCCAAGTTGTTCACAAAGCCCAGCTCCGGTTGCGCCATAAATTCCAACTCCATGAACTTCGTCAATAAATGTTAAAGCTCCGTATTCTTTGGCCAAAGCCACTATTTCAGCAACTTTTCCAAAATCTCCATCCATTGAATAAACCGATTCAAAAATAATTATTTTCGGCTGATCTTTTGAAAAATTCTGCAACAACTCTTCTAAATGCGTCATATCATTGTGACGAAAAACACACTTCTGCAATTTGCTATTTCTAATTCCGGCGATGATTGATGCGTGATTTTTTGCGTCAGAGAAAATGACTAAATTCGGAATAATTTTTGCCAAAGCCTGAATGGTTGCATCATTGGCAATAAAGCCTGATACAAAACTCAAAGCCGATTCTTTTTGATGCAATTCAGCTAATTTTTGTTCAAGCAAAGTTACTGAATGGCTAGTTCCAGAAATATTACGAGTTCCACCAGCGCCAACTCCAAAGCTGTTTATAGCATCAATTGCGCTTTTAATAGCTGCTGGATTTTGCCCCATTCCCAAGTAATCGTTAGAACACCAAACCGTAATTTTTTTGCCGTTTTGATTATTGATAGCGCAAGGAAATTCGCCGCATATCCGCGAAATATCTACAAATTCTCGATAGCGATCTTCCGCGTGTAATTCTGCAATTTTTTGCTTAAAATAGTGAAGCATGATTTTTTAAGAACCTTAGGTTGTTGAGGTACTAAATATAACTTTGACATCTTTAGTTTTTTTACGCGGCATAACCAGAATAACACCAAATAAAATTACCACTGAACCGGCGACAACCCAAATATCAACAATTTCACCAAAAGCGAAATAAGAAATTATTGCTGTAAAAATTAATCTCGTGAAGTCAAAAGGCTGAACATGAGACAGATCAGATTTGGAATAAGATCTGGAGATGCAAATATGCAATAAATTTGATATTAATCCGAGAGATGCCAGCCAAAAAATATTTTGAAAACTTAAAAACTCTATGTGCGGAATTGCAAAAGGCAGTGACGCCAAAAACATGATTAGCGACATGTAGGCAACAATTGTTTGCGGCTTCTCGGTTTTTACCATAGATTTGATGATTAGGTTGGAAGCGGTCCATAAAATTATCGAGATAAAGGAATAAATGTAAGCGCTGCCAAGATCTTTAAAACCAGGGCGCAAGATTATTAAAATTCCAACAAATCCTATTAAGCTCGCCAACCAAGTATTCTTTCTTACCTTCTCTTTCAAAAAAATTACCGCCGCAATGGTGGTTAAAATCGGAATAACAAAACTAACCGAAACCGCTTCAGATAAAGGCATAACCGCAATAACATGAAACCACATAAACATTGATATCAAGCCATTGATGCCGCGCAGCAAATGCATTTTGATTTTTGTGGTGTGAAAAACTTTTTTATAATCAATAAGGATTTGTGGCGCAAAAAACAGCAAGGCAAAGAAGTTGCGCATCATAACTATGAAAAACACATGCAAATCTGCCGATAAAAAACGCACAATGGCAATTAAAACTGACGCCAAAAAACATGAGAGAATTGCGTAAAGTATGCCCTGAGAATTGTCGGAGAGATTTTTAACAAACGGCATTATTCACCAAAATTTTTATAAAAATTAACAGCATCATTATTTGAAAAAATGCGATCAAAATTAATTGATTCTATAAATACACCTTCAAGAGATCTAGCGCGAGACAGAGCAACATAAGCTTGACCAGCGCTAAAAACATCCGATAAATCGCAAGATATTTTATCAAGCGTCAACCCTTGAGATTTATGAATTGTCATTGCCCAAGCTAAAATTAGCGGCACTTGACTTACAGAGGCATCTGAAACGACCAATTCTTTTTCTTCATCATATCTCTCAACCAGCCATTCTTCTGGCGCAATTGTAATGGTTTTGCCATTTGCAAATTCAACAATTGGATAGGATTTTTTTGGACTAAAACCGCGAATAATTCCCAGCGAGCCATTTATAATTCCATCTTTTTGATAGGTATTTTTAATCATCATCACTTGCGCCCCGATCTTTAATTTTAAAGATGGCAGCGCCAAGCAATTCTTTTTTAAAAACTCAATTTTATCTGGCGCGCCAAAATATTGCGCTTCATGAGAAACTTCTTCGCGAGGAATTTTTTTCAATTCTTCGGCATTTATTTTTTCAACTTTTGCATTGTGAGTCGTTAAAATTGTTGGACGAATTACTGAATTTTCGTCCTTCGCCTTTACCCTTGATAACAAAATTTCTCGCGCCTTGGAATCTAAATTTCCAATACGCAGATTGTTGAGAATTTTTATGAATTCCTGATTGGTTTGACGAAATATTTCACTTAACTCACAAAGCTCTGGATTTAACTTTTTCCAGGCTTCCGACTGAAAGCAAAAAGCAAAATTTTTGCCATAACTCACTGGCGGCAATTGCAAAAAATCACCAAAAAGCAACATCTGAATTCCGCCCATCGGCTTATTATTTTCGCGAACCCTGCGCAAAACTTGATCTAAAATTTCAAAAACCTCGGCCGAAATCATAGAAATCTCGTCAATCGCCAAAATCTTCGCCTGCCTTATTCTGCGCCTAGTTCGGCTGAATTTTCCACTGAGAATATTGGAAACAATTTGATCGATTGGCAAATTTGCCAAGCCAATTCCCGCCCAAGAATGTATCGTCGAACCACCAATGTTAACTGCTGCAATTCCTGTGCTGGCGGTAATTTCTAGCCCAAAATTGCCGTAATGTCTTTTGAGAAAATTTAGAAGATATGACTTGCCAGATCCGGCGCCGCCGGTGACAAAAATATTTTTGCCCGATTTAAACTGTTCAACAACCGAAATCTGCTGAGGCGATAATAAAGAAAATTCTGAGGATGGGATTGGGTTCATGATGAGAGATTCTCCCTCGCCTAAAAAAGCAAGGGAGAATGAATTAGGTGATTATTTTGCAGCTCTTGCAGCAGCAACTTTTTCTTGAAGGGCAGAAAGCTCTAAAGCTCCCGGAATTAATTCTTCACCAATTACAAAACCTGGAGTTCCATTAATGCCAATTGCGCCACCGAGAGCAAGATTGTTTTGTAGAACTGCATCAACTTTTGCTTGGTCTTTTTTCAAAATTTCTTCAACTTTTGAAACATTAACACCAGCAGCTTTTGCAACTTTAAGTGCGGCAGCTTTGCCTTTTTCTTGAGATTTCATTAAAGCGTCATGGAATTTTACGTAAGAAGATGGCGAAACCATGTTCACAGCCACAGCAACTGAAGACATTTCAAAAGAAGCCTGCCCAAGAATTGGGAACTCTTTAAAAATAACTCTGATTTTTTTGTCGCTTTTAATTAACTCATTCACGGTTGCATTTGCTCTTTTGCAATATCCGCAAGCATAGTCAAAGAATTCCACAATTGTTACGTCATATCCCGATGGAGCGTGTTGCGGATCGTTTTTATCATTAAAAAGCTCATCTTTTTTAGAGCCAATATTTTTTCCAGCGTCTTTCATTTGCTCTTCTTGAGCTTTTCTTTGCATATTTTGCAATGACATGATGATTGCTTTTGGATTAGCTTCAACCCACTTAGCCATCACTTCTTCAACATCACCAACCGTTCTTACTTTTTGGTTTTTATCAAGACCGCTTGAATTAATTTCTTGTGCATCGTCTTTCTTGGCTTCAGAGCCCTTATTCATAAAATAATAAGCCAAACCAATAACTAAAATAACTGAAGCGGCTATAAGAATAGGCTTAACTAGAGAAGGCTTATAACGAAAATTTTTCTTCATAAAAGTCATAAAATTAGTTTAAAAAAGATTGTGAAAAGCGTTAGATTTTAAAAAGATCAACTTGAATTCTTGCGAAAGGAGATTTTGACGAACCTAATTATTGACGCGCAGTTAGAAATGCAACCAAACTTTTTAATAGAAAATAACTATCCAAACTTACTAGTTGTCGGCATTGACGAAGCTGGTCGCGGACCTTTGGCTGGACCAGTTGTGGCTGCTTGCGCAATTTTAAATAAAGATGATTTGCCGCAAGAAATTAACGACTCAAAAAAACTCTCAAAATCGAGACGAAAAAAGGTTTTTTTACAACTAAAAGAAAAGTCAAAATTTGGCATTGGAATAGTTGACGAAATCACAATTGATAAAATCAATATTTTGCAAGCAACGAAATTGGCAATGCTTCGGGCTCTTATTGATTTGCAGGAAAAATATCAAATTTTTCCACAAATAGTTTTGGTTGATGGAAATTTTATTCCCTTTCCAAAACAAGATTTTATTCAAGAAATTTTACCAATTGTTAAAGGAGATCAAAAAAGCCTCTCCATTGCTGCAGCCTCAATTATTGCAAAAGAAACTCGCGATGAAATTATGCTCAAACTTCATGAGGAAGTTTCGCAATTTGGCTTTGACAAACATTCTGGATATGGCACTAAATTTCACATTGAAAAAATTAAAGAATTTGGACCTTCTAAATTTCATCGCCGCTCTTTTGAGCCAATAAAATCAATAATTTGTGCAAATAATTAAAGAATCTGACCCAGCGTCAATAAACCAAGCAAGAAAAATTCTGATGCGAGGCGGAGTAATATCATTTCCTACTGACACAGTTTATGGACTTGCTGCAGACGCATCAAATTTTGAAGCGGTGGAAAAAATTTTTAAACTCAAAACCCGAGACCCAAAAAAACCAATTGCCATTTTTGTGAAAGACTTAGACGCGGCGCGCAAAATATTTTTATTCGATGAATTGGTTGAAAAATTTGCCGAGAAATTTGCTTCCGAAAGTTTGACTTTGGTTTTGGAAATGAAGGCGAATATCGCCACGAAATTAGCTTCGAACCTAAATCTTAATAATGAAAAATTTCTTGGATTTCGAATTGTAAATCACGATTTTGTAAAAAATTTATTGGCAGATTTTAATGGAATCTTAGCTGTCACAAGCGCAAATCCCTCTGGCGAAAATGCAGCACTTTCAGCCAACGAGGTTGAAAAATATTTTTCTGATTCCGAGCTTGATTTATTGATAGATGGCGGAAAATCTAAGAATGCAATCGCTTCCACTGTAATTAAAATTACCAACGGAACCGCTAAAATTCTTCGAGGAAATCTTAATATTATTTCAAATGAAGCTCTTTAACATGACTCGCCATCCACTGGTGAAGTGGACCGGAATTCTTGCGATTCTTTATTTTGCAATTTTTAGCAATAAGGATAATCCGCGATCTATTGGAAATCGCATATCTTCAGAAAATATTGAAAAAAGCCTGCAAGAAGCGAGAAAAAAGAGCGACTACATTATTGAAAACGTTAAAATGGCGAGATCTTTAGCTGCAAATAACGCTTCGCAACCAACCCCCGGCGCTACACAACCCCACTCAACGACAGCTCAAGGCTTAAATGCAGCTCAAGAATTAAATATTGGAAGCGGAGATCTTACTCTTTCCTGCGGAAATGAAGTGGTGGTTTCTTATGCAATTTATAAAAGTGACGCAACTCAAATTGAATTCGTTAATTCGCAACAACTGGTTATCGGCTCAAAATCAGAACCATTTCTTGAAGAAAATATATTGGGAATGAAGATTGGCGGAATCAGATCTATCAACTTTTCTAACACAAACTCAATTAGCGACAGAAAGATTATCGAATTAATGAAAAAGCATGATTCTGAGTTAAGAATGCAAGTAACCTTACTCTCTATTATTCCTGGCGAAGATAGAGATATTTTTTGTAAATAAATGTCTAAAAAACCACACAATTCTTCGATCAAATTCTTGTACGACTATTTGCCGCTAATTGTTTTTTTTATCTGTTATAAATTTTCCAACACGCCAAATCCCCTTATCACTGCAACAATTTTTATGGTCACAACAACCATAATCGCCTTGATAATTTCCTACATTATGACCAGAACAATTCCAACCGTAGCTTTGTTTTCGGCAGCGATTTTGGCTTTCTTTGGCGGCTTAACAGTTTTTCTTCAAGACGACCTTTTTATCAAAATAAAGCCGACGATTATTAATCTGATTTTTGCCGCAATTTTGCTTTATGGATTTTTCACAAAAAAACCACTTTTGTCTTATTTGCTAGGAGAGCAAATTAAAATGAATAATGAGGCGTGGATAACCCTATCACTGCGCTGGGCCGGTCTTTTTATTGCCTTGGCACTATTAAATGAAATAATCTGGCGCAACTATTCAACTGATTTTTGGGTGCAATTTAAAGTGTTTGGAATGATGCCGATTTCGCTACTTTTTACAATTTTGCAAGTGCCGTTTATGATGAAAGAAATCAAGAAATTTGAAGAATCCGCTAGTAGGAAATAATTGTCACAATATCAGAATTGGTTACGTCTTCAACCATCGCAACCATCACTGAATTGCCAGTAACTTTTTTAACCACCCCAACTAACAAACCAGGGGGCAAAGTGTCGCCATCTCCCGAGGTAAAAACCCAATCTCCCTCTTCGATTTTGTGATCTTTTGATAAGTAGAGCATCTCCATCAAAACACCGTTAGTTCCAACCAGAATGGCCCTATCTCTGCTTTTAGAAGTTACCACTGGAATTTTTGAACTGGCATCATTTAGTAAAATTAACCGAGATTTATCTTCGCCAACTTCTGCGATCCGACCAATTACCCCTTTTACCCCAGAAACTATTTCTCCTTCTTTAAGATCGCGATTTTTACCAATGTCTATGAAAACTTTTTGACTAAAAATTTGATTAGCTCGCCCAACAATTCGGGCAACTTTAAATGTAGAGGCTTTAGCTGTTATAAAATCCAGCATAGCTCTCAGATCTTGATTCTCTCGATGAATATTTAAAGAAGTGACATAAAGAGACTGCAGCTTTTCAATTTCTTCTTTTAATATGACGTTTTCTTTTTTTGCTTCAGCTAACTCACTAAAATCTGTAAGTAATCCGATCGCTAAATTGAAAGGTGCAGAAACAGCGCTTATCACGGGCATCGAAATATTAACAAAGCCGAAGGAAACTTTTTCTGATAAGTTGGGATTAATCCTTGAAACTATGAGCAAGATAACACAAAGAAAACTAAAAAGAACGGTTTCGATTTTTCTAAAAACAAGATCATAACTATGTTTAAAACTATAGTTATGACCACTTTGTGTAAAGTTCGAATATTTATCCATAAATCGGCGACGGGATCAAGTGGATTAATCTTGTCTAAATAAGGTAGCTCTGAACATTTTAGTATTTTCTAAAACCTTGCCGCAGCCATTAACCACACAAAGCAATGGATCTTCCGCAACAAAAACCGGAAGGTTTGTTGCTTGCCTTACCACATAATCAAGATTTTTTAACATCGCTCCACCACCCGAAAGAACAATTCCTCTTTCAACAATGTCGGATGATAATTCTGGCGGGGTGCATTCAAGAGCAACTTTAATTGCATCAACTATTTGCTCGACAGGCTCCATCAAACTTTCAGCAATTTGTCTTTCGGTTAAAATCATTTCTTTCGGAATGCCATTTGAAAGATCGCGACCCTTAACTTCCATGGTAGATCCATCACCTTCAGCAGGAGGACAAGCGGCTCCAATGGTTTTTTTAATGCGCTCTGCAGTTGACTCTCCAATCAATAAATTGTGATAACGTCTGATGTAAGAAATAATTGCCTCATCCATTTTATCACCACCAACACGCACAGATCTTGAATAAACGATTCCACCAAGAGAGAGAATTCCAACCTCGGTTGTGCCGCCACCAATATCAACAATCATTGAGCCGGTTGGCTCTGTAACAGGAAGATTTGCGCCAATTGCTGCTGCCATCGGCTCTTCAATCAAATAAACTTCATTAGCTCCAGCTCCTTCTGCTGCATCTTGAATCGCTCTTCTTTCAACTGGAGTTGAGCCAGAAGGAACGCAAATGATTACAGTTGGCCCTAGCCAACTTCTAGTTTGATTAACTTCGCGAATAAAGTGCTTAATCATTTCAGCCGCAACTTTAAAGTCGGCAATTACGCCATCTTTTAGGGGACGAATTGCATCAATTTTTGCCGGTGTTCTGCCTAACATCATTTTTGCAGTATTACCAAAAGCGCAGGGGGTCATTTTTCCATTTTCATTAACAATGGCGACAACGGAAGGCTCGTTCAAAACAACGCCTTGTCCGCGCACGTAAACCAACGTGTTTGCGGTTCCAAGGTCAATTGCAATATCTTTTGAAGAAAGCGAGAAAAACTTTGAGAACATTTATGCTCCTAATGATTTAATTTATCGAGGCAGTTAATATAAGCAGTTGCAGACGCAACCAGCACGTCAGTATCAGCTCCACTAGCACTAAAAATTCGATTATTTTGTTTAAGACGAACAGCAACGATAGCCTGAGCATCCGTTCCTTCCGTAACAGCTTGAACTTGGTACAGCTCTAGAGTCGCGCTGTGCGGAATTAATTTTGCAATTGCATTAAAAATTGCATCTACAGGCCCATCTTTCGACGCGAAATTAGTTTCAACCTCATCGTTGTCAATTTTTATTTTGATTTTTACCTTAGCCTCCGAACCCTTGCCAGAAGTGACTTCAAGATCAAGCAAACCGTAGCGAGATTTTTTATTTACTATCGAATCATCAACCAAAGCCACGATGTCTTCATCTTGAATTTCTTTTTTCTTGTCTGCTAATTCTTTGAATTTTTTGAAAGCATTATCCAAAGTTTCGTCACTTAAATCATAGCCGATTTCTTTAAGGCGATCTTTAAATGCCGCTCTTCCAGAAAGCTTCCCTAAAACTAAAGAAGTTTTTTCTAAACCCACTGATTCTGGCGTCATAATTTCATAAGTTTGGCGATTTTTTAACATGCCGTCTTGATGAATTCCGCTCTCGTGAGCAAAGGCGTTTGCGCCAACAATCGCCTTATTATATTGCACTTGAAAACCCGTGATACTGGAAACTAATTTTGAAATTCGTGTAATCATGGTTGTGTCAATACCGGTTTCAACGCCGTAAAATTCAGGACGAGTTTTAATCGCCATTACAACCTCTTCCAACGCCGCGTTTCCAGCGCGCTCTCCAATGCCATTAATCGTACATTCAATTTGACGAGCTCCGGCGCGCATTGCTGACAAAGAGTTCGCAACCGCCAAGCCCAAATCATTGTGACAATGCGTTGAAATTACTGCTTTGTCGATATTGCTGACATTATTTTTTATTCCCAAAATCAAATCGTAATATTCTTCCGGAGTTGTGTAGCCAACTGTATCTGGAATATTGATGGTGCTCGCTCCAGCCTTAATTGCTGTTTCAATCGCCTTAAACAAAAAATCACGATTTGAACGCGTTGCATCTTCCGGCGACCAATCAACCTCAGAAACAAAATTTCGAGCCAAAGAAACACTTTCTGTAATCGCGCTCAAAACCTGCACCTCATCCATTTTTAACTTGAATTGCATATGGATTGGCGAAGTCGCAAGAAATGTATGAATACGCGAGCGAGGCGCTGGTTTTACAGCTTCAGCCGCCCTTTCAATATCCGCTTTTTTGGCTCGCGCCAAACCACAAACCGTTGAATTTTTGATGGTTTTTGCAATTTTATTTACCGCTTCAAAATCGCCATTAGAAGCAATGGGAAAGCCTGCTTCAATAACATCAACGCCCATTTTTTCTAGCGTTTTTGCAATCAATAATTTTTCTTCAATGTTCATCGTCGCACCAGGAGCCTGCTCGCCGTCGCGCAAAGTTGTGTCAAATATTATGACTTTTTCTTTGGTCATTTCTTTCTTAATTTTTAATTGGAGATTTGAGCTTTTAAAATAGAAATTTCGCCAGCTAATTGTAAATCAAATTCTTATCAAAAATGAAGTTTAAATTCTTAAAAAGAAATGATATCGTTGATGTTGTTTGCCTAGGAACGGCATGCACTCTCGACGAAAATATAAAAATCAAAAATTTCCTACAAAAAATCGAATTAACACCGCGCATTTTTTTTGAAAAAGAATTAACTCTTAAAAAAGCCTTAACTCATGAGTTTCCGTCTTTTTCTGCAAAACAACGCTTTGAGCAATTTAAAAAAGCCGTTAATTCTGATTCAAAAATAATTTGGTGCGCCCGGGGCGGATATGGCAGCGCAGAAATTTTGCCATTTCTAGAAAAAATGCCAAAACCAAAAACAACTAAAATTTTTATCGGATTTTCTGACGTTTCTTCGCTGAACAATTTTTTGATCACAAAATGGAATTGGCAAATTATAAGCGCACCAATGCTGGCTCAAATTGTCTTAAAAAAAGTTTCTGAAAAATCCGCAAAAGCAATTTCTGATTTTATTTTCGGGAAAAAAATCGATCTAAAATATAAATTAAACATTTTAATTCCCGCAGAAAAACCAATCAAAACAGAAATTGTTGGCGGCTGCTTTAGTGTTCTTGCGGGGCAATTTGGCACTAAACATCAAATTGATTTTAACAAAAAAATTCTGTTCTTAGAAGATGAAGGCGAAGACGGCGAAAGGCTTGATCGCTATTTTTGGCAATTAACTCAAATCATGCTGGAGCAAAAAAAATATCCCCAAGCGATTATTCTAGGAAACTTCATGGAAACCAACCCACACGGAACTCCGAAGCAAAAAAATATTACCATCGCAATTGAAAAATTTGCCGCAAACTTAATTGAAAAAAATCTACCAATTGCCCTTTTTGAAGAAAAAACAAAATGCTTAGGTCATTCAAAAAATATGCTTCCTCTTGCACTAGGAAATCACGCAGAAATTTCTGACTCAACTTTGAGCCAAAAATTTTAATTTGTTTTTCCAAGAAAAATATTTGTAAAAATGGCAGCGTTACGCTTTCAGGTCTTGCTGGAACAGACACCTACCACTTCCCAACTCTTTCAGGTTCCGACGTGATTGACGATATTGGTAGCAGTGGCAAGAACGCTGATGTCTCTCTGGAAGATGTTGGTAAAGTTTCAGTTAAGGCTTTTTCAAGTAGCTCTCCTCTGCGTATCTACAAAACTAAAATTGATTTCTTGGTACAAAATTATTTGTAAAAAAATAAATCAAAATTTAAGCGGCAACTTTTCTTCCTAATTTCACCAACAAATCACAAGCCCAAATTCA
>JACCDN010104410.1_pt1 | contig 17946 bp, 17 predicted proteins | sample 7441691 | NCBI WGS metagenome assembly JACCDN01 (sample SAMN15323439, study PRJNA562643) | freshwater metagenome | isolation source: river surface water | place: USA:Blue River Watershed | collected 2017-08-16
GATTGTACACTTATTTTTAGTAAGATAAAGTGGTTTAGTTAATCTAAGTTCAAAATATTATTTTTTGGCTTTTAAAATGGACTTTCATACATGAAAATAGGATACGCTCGTGTTTCAACAAAAGATCAATCATTATCAATGCAAGTAGAAGCATTAATTGCAGCAGGCTGTGATAAAATTCATGAAGAAATTGCTAGCGGCGCAAAAACAGCAAGACCTGTTCTTGATGAAATATTGCGTAACCTTCGTGAGGGTGACACCGTTGTCATTTGGAAACTGGATCGGCTTGGTAGAAACTTAAGTAATCTTATTGACCTCGCTGCAACATTAATGGAGAAAAAAGTTGGATTGTTGAGTCTTAATGATCCCATTGACACGACAACCGCTCAAGGGCGACTGATTTTTGGTTTTTTTGCATCTCTTGCTGAATTTGAACGTGAGCTTATTCGCGAGCGAACCCAAGCGGGACTAAAATCAGCTCGTGCGCGTGGCCGAAAAGGTGGTAGACCCAAAGGAATGTCGCAAGATGCCATACAAAAAGCAACGATTGCAAAAGCTCTTTATACAAATGGGACAATCCCTGTGAAAAAGATAGCTGAACGGTAATCCCCCCATTTTTAGCGGGGTTTAAAAGTAGACGGTTAAGCAGCCAAAGCTAGTTTTTGCCTTGGCGTAATGCCACCAATTGCCATATTCGGTCTTGTATTGTTGTAAGACCAAAGCCACTTAGTAGCAAACTCTTGTACTTCAGCTATATTACTAAATAAATGCTGATTTAACCAGTCATATCTAACAGTCCGGTTATATCTTTCAATATAAGCATTTTGCTGAGGGTTGCCAGGTTGAATAAATAACAATTTAATATTATGTTTCTCTGCCCACTGATGCAACAATATGCTAACATACTCTGGACCATTATCACAGCGTATACAATTTGGTTTACCTCGCCACTCTATAATATGCTCTAAAGATCTTATTACCCTGGCTGCAGGTAATGAAAAATCCACCTCAATACCAAGACCTTCTCGGTTAAAATCGTCAATAACATTAAACAAGCGATAACTCCTGCTGTTATATAATTGATCATGCATGAAGTCCATTGACCAACATATATTGATTGTGTCCGGTACAGCAAGGACCTCTGGCTTTTCTCTAATTATTCTTCTCCTCGGTTTAATACGCATATTAAGCTCCAGTTCTCTGTAAATCCTATAAACACGCTTATGGTTCCAACTAAAACCTTTAACATTACGCAAATATAAAAAACAAAGACCAAACCCCCAGTTCTTTTGATTCTGAGTAATACGTAATAGATAATCTGCTATTAGCAGATTATCATCCTTGAGCTTTGATTTATAGCGATAACAAGTCTCACTGATACTAAATATTCTACATGCCACATGTATAGAAATAGATTTCAGTTTTACAATTGTTTGAGCCATCTCCCGTCTTTGAGATGGCTCAGTTACTTTTTTTCGAGAACTTCCCGAAGTATTTCAGATTTTAACCTCTCATCTGCATACATCTTTTTGAGCCTGCTATTTTCAAGCTCGAGTTCTTTCAGCTTTGTAATCATTGGTAAATCCATGCCGCCATACTTTGAGCGCCACTTATAGAATGTTGCTGAGCTAATACCTTGCGCGCGACAAATTTCAGCAACCGCTAAGCCTGCAGACGCTTGTTTTAATATCGACATAATCTGGCTGTCGTTAAATTTTGATTGTTTCATTTTAGAATCTCCTCCTCTTTTCTATTATAAGAAAATTCTACTTAAAAATCCTACTGTTTTTCGGGGGGATTACCATTTCTACTGACTTTAAAAAAGCTAAAAATTTACTAGAGATTCCAAACTAGTAAAATATAAAATAAAAATGGAAAACTATAATATTTGTTCTTTTCTACTGCGTCAAAAGTCTTTTTATAAACCTGTCTGTATAATTACCTTGTAATGGATTGATTTCTTCCAAAGATACAACTTTTCCAGCAGCGCGTGAATTAAAGGATGAAATCAAATTTATGATTTCATTATCTGGAATGGTATAGTGGCCCATTTTAACTAAAAATAAAAAATCTATCCAATCGCTCTCATCAAATTCTTTTCGCTTTTGTTGATCAACAATACTGTGCGTTCCTTGATGGTACAGCTCAGCCAAAAGCTCTCGTGAAATTGATAAAATAGGATACAGGATATCTGGAATATTATCTAATGATATTCTACCCTCAGCAATATAATCTTGTATGACTCTTATTGTATAATAAAGCCTGGTTTTTTCATTTTCAAACAAAACTAAACCTACTGAGTCCCTCATACCCATAGCTTTGGAGCGAATAACAGCCGTTGCATCTACTTCGCTGACTATATTATATCTATAAGAGTTTCCTTTTTCAATCAGTGAGTATGTGAGAGAATCGTTAAAGTACGAATCTACAATATCTTTATAATTATCAGAATAAAGATTTTTATAATGATCCTGAGTCTGATTTTGCCAGGTGCATATATTACCATTGTAGCTAATTGACCAGTCAAGACCATCCTTTTTATTTTTGTTATATACTATAGTTGAATTTTGGTTTTCTGAACATTCCAGGTCTTCTTCAAATACATTGATTGCGCTAGCAACTTTTGCCTGATCGAATAAATTAGGGCAAATAGAAGAGTCAAAAACTTTAGAAATTCCTAAAAAAAACTTATATCCTGATTGCAATCTGACCTCTAATCTTTTGGGTATTTTTTTCTCCAAAATATTATTATCAGATTCGTATAGGGTGCAACTTGATTCCCGGATATGTCCATCAACATTATCAAGCAGCTCTTTTACTGTTTTATCATCTTCAAAGGATTTAAGTTGCAAAGACAGATTTTCATCATTTCTAAAATATTTTTCAAAGATTTGGATGATATTAACCGCAGGATTTATTCCTAACTTGACCGCGTGGTATTGGCTTACACTGATTCTGACCACTACGTGCGTAGGATAATCTCTTGCATTTATTGCGGCCTTAATATCTTGAATATACTGCAGTGCTGCATTATAACTTTGAGCCCAGCTTCCACTTGTAACTAAAACAATTCTATCAGCTTCTGCAAATTCAATGATTTTTAATACATGATTCTTCTTATTTAAAGGTTCCCCACCACCTGATACCAATATATATCCCAAGTTAGCTTGTTTAGTAAAATGGATAAATTTTTCTATCCCTTCTTCACTAAATTGATCTAAAGTATTTTGTGATTTATGCGCAGGAGGGGATTTAAAAAAACAAAAAGAGCACCCTACAGAACAAAACTTTGTTAAGAAAATACAAGCAAGAGACTTCCCAGTGATTATTTTTTGCTCAATAGGGTTGATGTTATTTTTTAATATTAAATTTCTATAATATTGTGGGTTATCAAAAAAATTGTTCTTCAGCAATTCATTCATCAGACTTTTCCTTCCACATAGCAATAGTATAATCATAATCAACATAATCATGAAATAAAGCGTACCTTGTAGTCATGGATTCCGCATATGAGCACCAATAAGAAGGAGAAAGATCTTTATGTTGTCTGGCAGATAATTCAGGAGCACTGTGCATAGATTTAGGAGAGCGAATATTGAATATAATGCCAGTATGAGCTAATGACCACATCTTATCAATGACTTTATGAGCAAAGACAAACCATTCTTTATCGTAATAGTTCAATGTTCCAGATAATATACAATATTCTGATTTCTTCAGCTCTTTTTGTAAAAAATCTCCACAAATTATATCGCACGTTATAGGAAGTCTCTGTCTAGCCACATTGCAATGTTCGTTAAGTAAGTCAATGCCAGTATATGATTTAGGAGTAATATTTTTATTTATTAAATATTCATAAAAATCACCATAACCACAACCTACATCTAATATAGTGCTATTAGCAAAATCAACAATTTCAATAGATTTTTTAAATCTTAATATTTGTCTCTCTTGATTTTGCCATAGATTTTTGGGCGAACCTGGCCCATTGGTGGTATTTAAATGTTTATAGTATTTTTCAGTTTTTCTAACAATATCCATTTATAAATCAAAAACTATTAATTCCAACGCTATGATTATAAATGTACTTGATATTTGCGTGCTTTTCAATTATTTTTATTTATTAATTTGTATGTTGGACAAGGATATTAATTATGAATAATTTTAATTTAGAGATGAATGGTGGAGGCTTTCTTAACTTGAGATATAAAAAAATGAGCGATGAGGCTCTAGTATCTATCCTTAAACATCTCAAAAATACTGATAAAATTAGAAAAATTGATATTCGTGACAACAACCTGACAGCTATAGGAATTTTGAATTTCTGCTCTCAACTAGAAAAAGATCTTCACCTAGAAGAGTTATATATAGGTTATAATCAAATTGGGCAAAACTCTACTGATCAGTTATTTAAGATTTTGAGTGGTTTTAAATACCTAAAAAAATTATATATAAATGATAGTGGTATTGACAACCATGGAATTAAAAGTTTTGTAATTAATTTTAAACATCATAATAATATAAATCATCTAGATTTTAGTAGCAATAAAATAGGAATAGAGGGCGCGGCTTACTTAGGAGATTTTTTTGCTACTAACAACTCTGTTTCTACTATCTATTTAAGCTACAATGGCATAGGTGTTGAGGGAGTAAAGCTTCTTTTCGAAGGAATATCCTGTAATACCACATTAAAAACAATTTATATCAGAAATAATGATATTAAAGATGAGGGCCTCAAAATCATAGCCAAATCTTTAGAAGAAAATAATATCTTGGAATCTTTAAACATTGGAGATAATAATATCTCGGATGTAGGGGTGATAGCATTATGCAACTCCTTGTACAAAAATCAAAGTATTAAGTCCTTAAATTTGGGAAGAAATGATATATCTGAGAAAGGCGCGCATGCAATTGGAAAAATCTTATTAGAAAATAAACCACTAGAGCATTTAAATATTGGCAAAAATATTATAGCTGATAATGGCGTCAGTTACCTCTCTGAGGCTTTGAAAAATAACACCAATTTGCTTATTTTTAATGTCAGAGATAATAAGATTTCTGACATAGGCGCGGAAAAGATTGGTCAGATGCTTCAACAAAATAGTAAAATTAATATTCTAAATGTTTGTGATAATCAAATTGGAGATAGGGGTATTGAGAGTATATGTAATGGGCTTAAAGAAAATTCGTCCGTAAAATTCCTATATATTACAAATAATGAATATAGCAAGAAAGGAACAAAACTGCTTAATGAGTTGCAACAAAATTTAGAGGTAGTGCATTTTTTTGATAAAAATCTGTACTATTTGTCGGCAGAATCACTCAATAGCTTAAATCATTTAAATAGGAATATTTCAAATGATGAATTAAAAACGTTGTTTAGTGCATCTGATAGAATATCAGCGATAAATATACAGGGCGCACTCTTGAATGAAGAGTGTCTATACACGCTTGCCAACTACTTTAACAAAAATATTATAGCTCTAAACCTAAGTAACAATTCTCTAGATGCTAGATCTGCTAAAATATTGTCTGAGGGGCTTAGAAAATGCTCTAATCTTAAAATATTAGAATTAAAAAACAATAACCTTGGACGCGAAGGGGCCAAATATATTGCTCAGGCACTAGAAGGCCTAAACCCTGAATTTGTTGACATGAGTTATAATTACGTTGGTTTTGAATTCATAGAAGAAATTTGTCAATACCATAATTTAAACAGGCTAGCCTGGACTTTTTAATCAAAATAGTTGAACTAATATGGTTGTTACCTTAAAAGAAATACTTCAGTCATGTCAATTAGAGTTCATTATGGAAGCGCATAACGGACTTTCTGCTAAAATAGTTGAAAATACCGGCTTTAAAGCTATTTGGGCATCCGGGCTCTCTATTTCTGCCTCTCATGGCGTCAGAGATGCGAATGAGCTTTCTTCATCGCAAGTACTATATGCCGCGGAATATATGGCAGACGCAGTAAAAATACCAATTCTTCTTGATGGAGATAATGGTTTTGGTGATTTTAATAATTTTAGAAGATTAGTAAAAGATTTAGAAAAAATTAAAATTTCTGGAGTCTGTATAGAGGATAAATTATTTCCAAAGAGAAATTCCTTTGTAAAAGCAGAACATCATCTTGAAACAATCTCTAATTTTGTAGGTAAAATAAAGGCTGGAAAAGATACCCAGACAAATAAGGATTTTGTGATAGTTGCAAGAACAGAAGCATTTATTGCTGGTAAAGGTGTTGATGAAGTCCTAGAAAGGGCAGTATCTTATGCTGACGCAGGTGCTGACGCAATTCTTGTACATTCTAAATCCAGTGATTTTGATGAAATTGAACAATTCATGCAAGGGTGGGATTCTAATATACCCATCATAGTAGTTCCTACTACATATTATAATACCCCTATTGAAAGCTTTGTTAAATCAGGAATTTCATCCATAATTTGGGCAAACCATAATTTGCGTGCAAGTATAAATGCAATGGAAGAAATCTCACAACAAATATTTTACGAACAATCCGTAAGGAACCTCTCTAATAAAATATGTAGTCTAGAAAAAATATTTAAACTTACTAATATGTCTGAGTTAAATGATGCTGAAAAAAAATACAGGTAATGAATATCAAATCCTTGAATCCACTCTTCAGGCATTAAAAGCATTAGGTTTTAGTCTAATTGTTGGTGTGCCTTGTTCAATGCTAGAAGGATTACTTACCCACCCGTATCTTAAGAAACATTTTCGTTATATTTCAGCTACAAACGAAGGAGAAGCGGTTGCGATAGCTACAGGTGCAACAATTGCTGGAGAAAAAGCCATGGTTTTTTGTCAGAATTCTGGGTTGGGAAACATGGTAAATCCTATAACATCTCTATCCAATACATTTGGAATTCCATTGCTCTTTATAATCTCATTGAGAGGAAACCCTCAAGAGTTTGATGCGCCACAACATAGATTAATGGGTAATATCACCCATGAGATGTTAAGATTACTTGGGATAGATATACTACAATTTCCAGGCTCACAAGAAGCTATGCTAAATATTATTGCAAATATTAGCTCAAGATATAAAGAAGGTTTATCTTCGTGCTTAATTGTAGATAAAACATTACCTTCTTATGAAGCCTCGAACTATGATTTACAAATCAATTCTCGCTCACAAAATTTTTTGGATACAATAACTAAAGGCTCATACAAGCCACAGAGAAGAGAGGTGATGGAAAAAATAATACGTTTTTTACCGGAAAAATATGTATATGTAGCCACTACGGGAGAAACGTCTAGAGAATTGTGTGAAATTAAGGATACAGATAATAATTTCTATATGGTGGGATCAATGGGATATGCATCATCAATTGGTTTGGGGATTTCACTATTTACCAAAGACAAAGTAGTAGTTTTTGATGGAGACGGTGCGCTATTGATGCATATGGGAAACATGTCAACTATAGGTACTTATGCTAATAAAAATTTATACCATATTGTTCTGAACAACAATATATACAGCTCTACGGGAGGACAGTGTAATTCCTCTATCAATATAGATTTCATAAAAATTGCTAAGGCATGTAACTATGCAACTATAGCGCATGGAGAAATAACTAGCCTTGAAGATACATTAAATAAACTAGAAAAATCTGATGGCCCTCATTTCTTAGAAATTAAAATAGATATATCTAGAAAAATAAAAGCAAATAGGCCATTTATAGACCCTAAAAGTAATGCTATAAGATTGATGAACTATCTCAAAAATTAAAAATGATCATATTATGAAAGATCCGTTTAACTCCACTCAGGCAAAGGCATTAGCTTCGTACTATAGTCATGCTCCAACTCAAATAATAAAGGGAGAGGGTGTATATTTATATGACATAAATAACTCCTATTTAGATTGCGGAATGGCTCTTGGAAGTGTCTCGCTAGGTTATGCATACAAAGAAGTTGATGATTTTGTAATTAGCACTATAAAGAAGGGCGTTAATTTTTCACGACCTTCATACCTTGAAGAAGAATTAACGCATACCTTAGGCAAGGATATAGGGAATAAAGATTTAAGAGCAAAATATTCTAAATCTAGTAGCATGTTACTATCAGTAATTCCAAGAATCGCTAGGTTTTTTACAAAGAAAAAATATATTGCATATCCTCAAAATTGTTTTCTTGGGAACACAGATTGGTATCTTTCCAAATGTAAAAATTCAGGAGGAATAATTGAAGAAATTCAAAATCATACTCTTACATTCAAGAATGGTGATTGCAATGCATTAGAAGATTTATTTGCTTCTTACAAAAAAGATCTAGCTTGTATAGTGATGGAGCCATATAGAGAAAAAGAATTTTCACCTGAATTTTATCAAACATTAAAGAGCTTGTGCGAACTTAACAATGTTATGCTGATTTTTGATGAAACAATTACTGGATATAGGTTTTGCAATCCACTAGCTCAGACAAAGCTAAACTGTATTCCAGATTTTACAGTAATTGGGAAGGCTTTTGCAAATGGTTACGCATTAGCCAGCGTAGTAGCAAACAAAGATATTATGAGCAAAATAGAGCGAGAGGCTCTTCTAGGTAATATTTTTGATTTTTCAACTACACATGCTGGGGAAACAATAGGACTTGCTGCAGCAATACGAACCCTGGATATATACTCACATAAAGCTGTTGTTAAAGCACTGAATAAGAAAGGAAAGTATATCTACCAACTTTTTGAGGAAATAATTTACAAATATAATTTACAAAATATATTTCAATTGTCTGGACAACCTACGTACTTTAAAATTATTTGCTCTAGTAATCAGTATAGTCAATATATTTTGCCAGATTTATTCGGATTCTTTTTTAAAAAGCACATATTATTTAAAGGCGTTATTTCTGTTTGTTTATCTCATGAAAATAAGCATTTAGAGTTTATTGCAGATTGCTTCGAGATATATTGTAAAAATTTTGATTTTAAAAAACTAATAAGCATCTATTCTAACTAATCCAATTTTTATGTATATCAACATTATAGCCTTGCATACTAAATCTATTAAGTGACCCTAGAAATTCTGATATTGAGGTTTCCCTTTCTTTGCTTGAACCAATTAATAGTTTGCCTTCCAGAGGGTGATAAGCAACCACTGGAAAATATATATCATCTAGTTTTGATTTTGGATATCTATTAAAAGGCCCATGTTTTACTAAAGGAATGAAAGGCCTTTTTAGGTTGTTGTTTTCGACTTTTATAGCGTTTGTAAATAAATTGTTGATGACGCATGCAACATCATGCTCATATTTTAAAATGCTACCTAAACCATAAGATTGTGAAACAGGAGTTTTATCTATGGTGGAATTGGACGCCAGAACTAAGATATCTAGATCGGATGTTAGGAAGTAGCCATCTTCATCAGTCAAAGCTTCTATGCATAATAACTTATCTTGAGGTTTAGTTGTAGGAATTATGCTGTCTTTATAAGTATAAAAAGAGTAATCACATTCATTATTTGAAAAAATAATTCTTTTAGATGGTGAATTATTACCCTCTTGTCGTAATATATATCCACCTAAAATTCCTGCCGTTTTAGTGCGTGATGTTATTAAATGTGATTTAGGAGACGCTCCATTATATATAAGATCCAATGACATTTCATTGATAACATTACATATAACAACAGTTTCCTCTTGGAGGCTAACTTGTATAAGTACTTTATCTAAGATATTCAGAACTTTATTGATTATTCTGTATCGAGAAAGCAAAATAGCTTCTTCTATTTCATTTGATAAGGTCATTGAGCTAAAATTCTTTAATAAATTTATTTGAAAATTCTTCTAAGCACCCTCCGGAATCAAATCTTGTTAAAAGATTTCTTGAGTCAAGGTTCTTAATTACATTATAAGTTGTGTTATAAAAAACTTCACATCTCCTTAAAATGTCTTTTTTATTATCTGTGGATCTTTTAATAAGATCTGATTTACAATAGTCACATTTGTTTGCAATAAATGTCTTGATTAAAATAAAATCAATGCCACATTCCGCACAATGCTTTCTATTGAGAAGTCGTAAGATCGCTGTTTTGGAGTCAGTGTCAAAAAATATCCACTTAGGAGTAATCCTTTTTTTTTCTAAAAAACCTTCAATAATATTCAACTGTTTTATAGTGCGAGGGAACCCATCAATTACCATATTATTTGATAATTTAATTGCAAAATCAATTTCTTGAATAACAAGATCGGATACTAGATCGCAGTCTAAAAAAGTAACACCACTTAAAATTTCATCAGAATATTCACACCCAAGCTTTGTGCCTTTCCTCACATGATTTCTTAGAAAATCACCCAAGGAAAAATGAATAAAATTCTTATAAATTTTTAATTTTTGAGCGCAAACCCCTTTACCCGCGCCAGGCAAACCAAAAATAAAATATAAATGCATCTTGACATAAAATTAAATATAGTTTCTAATAACTTACAAAGCGTGATCTATATTGTCAATGGTTTTTAAACTAGTTAAATCAACCAGGAGTAAGTGATGTTTGTTTTAGCAATAGATATTGAAACGAGCGGTAGTTCTCTTAGAGATAATGGAATACTGAGTATTGGCGCTTCTTTACAAAATCTTGCAAGAGAAGAACTAGAACAGTTTGTGGTGAATATTGCTCTTGTAGATGGTAGAATATTTGAAGAGTCTTGTAAAAAAGATTTTTGGGATAAAAATCCAAAAGCTTTAGAATTTGTTTCTCAGAATGCTATCAATCCTCGAGAAGCAATGGGCCAATTTAGAGATTTTGTTGATCGGATCCAAGTTCAATATCCTAATCTAACAGTTATATCGGACAATCCTAGCTTTGATATAGCGTGGATTGATAATTATTTAACAACTTATGCAGACAGAAAGCCTTTGAGATATTCTTCTGTTGATAATAAATATACTATGATCTGGGATTCAGCTTCTGTGCAAAAAACATGGTGCTCTATAAAAACTCATGAAGCTAGTGTTTTTACCCCATCTAAAGATCACAGAAAAGCGCTTCAGTTAGAGCTTACTGTACCTAAAGACCACAATCCACTTAATGATGCAAGAAATATAGCGGGATTCTATATCCAAACCCTACACCAAATGAGTGAATTTAAAGAATCTTTACCAAAAGCACAGCCTCAACGTGTGATTAAGTTAGAAGAGCATAACCCTGCGTGGAAACACTTTTTTCAAGAAGAAAAAGCGGCGATTGAAAGAGTTTTTTCTAGAGAAGAATCAGCTCTTGTGGATGTACTTCATGTTGGCTCTACGTCAGTTGAAGGGCTAATTGCAAAACCTATAATTGACATAATAGTCGTTGTAAAAGATCCTTATACTATTGACCAACCTCTAACTGAGGCTGGGTATAGATATAAGGGTGAGTACAACTTGCCCATGAGAAGAATGTTCGGGAAAAAAGGTGAATACGAAGTTTATATGCATGTCTACGAAGAAGGCAATCCTGAGGTAGCTCTAAATTTAACCTTTAGAGAATTTTTAAGAGGAAACGTTGCTGCAAAAGAAGAATATTCTGCATTAAAAACAGCTATTGTAGCACAAGATGCAACTTATAAAACTACCTCAACAGGTATCACAACTTACAATCTTGAAAAAAGTGGATTCATCCAAAAAGCACTTGTTGCTGCGGGATTTGATGGCTTATGCATGCGTTTGTGTGCTCAAGATGATGAGTGGGCCCATTATAAATTAATTAGAAGCCCCTCTCTAACAAAAACAGGCAGAACTAATGAGATAGATTCTAATGCAAATACAAAACATATCGTTCTTGTTAAAGGGGTGGAAGTTGTTGCAGCAGCACAAGTTAACATTTCAGAGCCTAATGCCTTTATAGAATTTTTAGGGGCAAAGATATCAGATGGAACAAGAGTAGGTTTGCTTGAACATTTATTAGGTACTATAGAGAAGTGGGTAGCAAAAATAGGAGTTTTATTTGTTACAACATTTGTAGCAAAAGAAGATAGCGATATTTTTGAGTGTGCTAAATATACTAAGATTGCTGAAACAGGCGATGTATTACACATGATGAAGTATCTAGGCTCTGTAGTAGAAGATGTCCCGCAACCTGTGAATCTTGCTGGAATTATTCTAGAAGAAGGCGAAGCTTAGAAACACTGGGATTTACATGATTAAAGTTGCAATAAATGGATTTGGTAGGATTGGTAGACTATTTCTTAGGTCTATAATTGAGAATGATTACTCTGATATATCTGTGGTCGCAATAAACGACGTTGGTAATCTAAAATCCTTATGTCACTTACTGCAATACGACTCTGTACATGGAAAAATGAATTCAGAGGTTCGTTTTAAAGAAAATCAAATTATTGTTGCCAATCGTACAATAAAATGTTTCTCCAACACCGATCCAAAAAAACTACCTTGGAATGATCTGGACATAGATTTGGTTGTAGATTGCACAGGAGTGTCTAGAGATAAGAGTTTTTTTATGCAACACATTGACGCTGGAGCAACAAGAGTGATTGTATCCACAATAATTAATGATGCCGATTACACTGTTGTCTATGGAGTAAACCATGAACAAATTAATGAAAAACATCAAATAATCTCTAATGCATCATGCACGTCCAACTGTCTGATCGCTACTTTATACCCTATAAATAAAGCTTTCGGTATAGAAGCAGCTACTATAACCTCTATACATTCATATACAAATGATCAATCACTTGTTGATAGCTCACACCCTGATTTAAGGAGGGCTAGGTCGGTTCATAATAGTATAATTCCAAGTTATACTAATGCCTCCAGAGCCGTTGACATAATTCTCCCGTCATTAAAAGAAAAAATACATTGTACCGCTGCAAGAGTACCTATATCAAATGTTTCTATGTTAGATTGTAATATATTATTGTCTTCAGAAGCTACTGAAGAAGAAATGAATAATGTACTTGTTAATTCATCGAGAACTGATCTTTTAAATGTTATAGAATGTTCTTTGTTAGAACTTGTTTCCGTTGATTATATTCATAATCCCCATAGTGCAATTATAGATCTTACGCAGACCAAAATAATAAAAGGTAGGTTATGTAAAATAGCTTCTTGGTATGATAATGAATGGGGTTATGTAAATAGAATGTGTGATGTAATCAACCACATCCGCGCGCTTAATTATTGATAAAAGCCGCTAAAAAGTATAGTGATAAAAGTGGCATCGACATGGAGATTTGCAAGGATAGAGGGTGGGATAAGAGAGGTAAGACGTTGAAAGGTAAGAAAAAGTAGTAAATATTACCAAAGAACTAATATTATAGCCGGATCAAACCTAAATAAATCAGTAGCTCCGAAGGTATTTAACGAAAAATGTAACGCTCAGGTTAATAGTTGGGTAGAGCAATTCTTGATTTAAGAGCTGAAGCCAGGTCAGTTTGTCGTGATGGATAATGCTACTAGAAAAATTCTGGTGCTTTTACTATAGATCAAAACTAACACTTTTGGGGGTTGTTCTGCAGGACCCGTTCAAGCTCGAGTTCTTTCAGCTTTGTAATCATTGGTAAATCCATGCCGCCATACTTTGAGCGCCACTTATAGAATGTGGCTGAGCTAATACCTTGCGCGCGACAAATTTCCGCCACTGCTAAGCCTGCAGACGCTTGTTTTAATATCGACATAATCTGGCTGTCGTTAAATTTTGATTGTTTCATTTTAGAATCTCCTCCTCTTTTATATTATAAGAAAATTCTACTTAAAAATCCTACTGTTTTTTGGGGGGATTATGTCAACGCAAAGTTCAAATGTCGCCTCTTCTCCAATGTTCAAATGTCGCGATGTTCTATATCATTATTTACTAGTTCTATTCTTTTTAGAGCTTCCTACTTTTGCTCTGTCCAAATCTTACAGGTTCTAGACTCGTTGATGGTCTCACAATAACTCTAGAATGAACAGCTCGTGCTTTTGTAAAACTATTTATCATATTATCCGTGACAGCTTTACTTTGAGCGTCTGTCTCACGTACTTCTGATGGCAGCTTAGGGACAGTGTCATGAGCTTCAATAAGGCGCCTGGAAATTGCTTCGCGACGTATTACTTGTGCTACAATCGGTTCTACAACATTAATGGCCTCAGCAATTGTATTAATATATTTACGCCCTCTACTTATATTATCTTGAGTTATTAATTGAGCATTTAGTCTAACATCAAAGTCCTTACTCCTTTCTGGTGCAGTTTCTGGAAAAATATGATGTTTGATGACTTCCTTTAGTGGATGATCACTTCTGAGTTCTACGAGGCCTCTTCTGTACCCATCTACAATTACTGGTTGGAGTTTTTCATCATGAGACTCGAATAATCTAAGCTGATCTTCTTTTTCTGATCGTTCCGATGGTGTTAGGCTTTGATAATCTCTTGTAGCATCATGCCACTTATTTATTGTATGATCATACAACTCTGTAAGTTTATTAATTGAAGTACTAAGCTTAATTATTCCTTTCTCTAATTGTTTAAGTTTCCTTTGTTGCATAATCTTTAAAGCTTGTTCTTCAATACTATTATTACTTATATCTCCTGACTTTTTATCTAATATTGTCCCTTGTTTTTCTTCTAATTCCCCTAGGAGCTCGTTATAAACTTCAAGATCATATTTTACATATTCTACTAAGTTAGAAGTTGGTTGAAGTACTTGCTGATCTTTTGCAGATTGCAAGTAAGCTTTTTGCAAGCCGTGTCCATCCACTTCAACTAAGTATTCTAAAGGTTCTTTTAATAATGGCTGACTTCTATTCCTATCTCCAGTAAAACTTGCAATGGGATCGCTAGGAGCCTCTACAAACACAGTTTTTGCTGCCGTCCTAGGTGTTTCACTACCGTGTGGGACTCTTCTTCTTTGATCTTTGTCCTTACCAAAATCAAATGCTGCACCCAATTTATTTATATATTCTCGATTTTTAGGAGTGCTGATTTTATCCATGTCAGTAAGAGGTATAGAATGAGTTATATGGAATGCAGTTTCTTTCTCTAGGTTCTGCTCTTCTCCATTATGTTTTACTCTTACCCCAAGTTCAGATCCAGCCATACACCTTATAGCAAGGGGTGTAAATTCATATGTATATCCGCCTTCTAAGACTCGGGGATTATCGGATTTTGCATTTAATACTACATTTCCAAAAGACCTAACAACTTTACTAATTTCTGAACTATGTCCTTGTACTACGTCGACAAAAAAATCTCTACCTTTTTTTATGCCAGCACCCACTGATATAAATTCCATGTTAAAACAGGATTTATGTATTTTCTTCTCTTCCCCTGGTCTAGACGTAGCGATTTCTCTTTCTCCATCAAGACGTACTTCCATTATTAGTTCTTCTCTTGAATTTTTTATAAAACAAAGGGCTGAGGTTGTTCTAGATTGAGCGGTTTCATCAACTTTTAAATACTCTGTGATTCGTTGTTTTTGTTCTTCTTTTGATAATGATCTTATATCATTTATGACATTAGTTCTTTCACGAGATGAAATGTTTAGATTATATCTTTCTACTTCCACCCCATAAGTAATATCTTCTAATGTCTCAATTACTTTATGCTTTTGAGTAAGCTCTTGTGATGGTTGTCTTGTTTGTCTAACCGAAGAAGATGTAACGGGTCTTCTATCTCTAGATAACTCTTGTATAGTTTGTCTTGTTGATTGGCCCGCGGCAAGAGATGTAAAGAAATCTCTTCTCAACTTTGATAATTGGTCCCTTCCATATATAGGACGTTGAAGCTCATTTACCTCTGCTTTTGTCATTACAATTCAAAATCAGGATGCGATTCTAAAACGCCTATCAGACCAGATATATGACCTACTAGCTGAATGACTGTATCATTTAATCGTGCAGTATCAGAATTTGCATGACTCCCTGTTGTAAATGCACCTATAATATCTGGATGCATATACATACAATCAATCAATGCGTTAGATAATGGCCTATATTTAGTATTATGATATTCTAAAAGCTCTTGCTCAAAATCATCTCTTGCTTCATGACTTAAAATATATCCAACATCTAGCGGCTTAGCATATTCCACAAGCTCCTTGTCAAGTTCATTTGGATCTACATATTGCAGATTGTGATATTTTTTGACTATTGTTTTTATGTATGAAAATATCTCTCTATCTGTTTTCATAATTTTACTCTCTTTACATTACATAAGAGCTTATTATGAGCCAAAAATTAAAAATTGTCAACGAACATAACGGATTTTGCAGCTATGATAGCTGGTTATTAAGTATGGCTCTTTAATCTTCAAATGTAACACTTCACACTTATAATATTTAACTTAGCTAGCAACATAACTAAAGTCAGGCTAAATATTTCAGATGACTACGAGAAGGGGAGTTATGGCTACGCTTTTTCTCAGGTAGTTGCTGCTGTCTTGCCTTGGCGTACTCTAGCACTTCTGCCAGATATTTATTATCAGTGATTATTGCGCCTTGTGGTAAGGGATCCACTCTATCATAAAGAATGTTATATTGTAGCTCTTTCCCTTGATAAAAGACTTTGATTTCTCCTTCGGGATATTCGCAAAGCATAATCTGTTTGCGCCTTAGAGTCCTTGTTTCTAGATTGTCTTCTAGAAGAAATAATTGCCTATTATGTTGGAAGGTAAGGCTATTAGAAACTGTTCTTGCTGTTTTATAGCATAAGATAGAATCAAGGTTCATATGAGGCGACAGGCTTCTATGAACGTCATGACTACTTTGCGGGGCTTTACCAAACTTGTTGTTATATTCCAAGATAAACTCTTCAAGATAGATATTAGCCTCTTCTACGCTTGAAATATTCTTTAGCCTTAGTTCTTTGACCAATCTATCTTGTAAGGTTTTATTGGCCCTTTCTACTCTACCTTTAGCCTCGCACGTATTAGCACAAATGAGTTGGATATCCAGTTCTTGCAAAGCTCTGCCAAATTGCGTTATTTCACCTCGCTCTGAGGCTTTCTTATTAGCAATTCTAAAGACTCCGAATTTGTCGCTATAAAAGGCGAGGGGCCGACCATGTTGCTTGATATAAGCTTTAGTGGCGATAAAATAAGTTTGCATTGATTCTGTAGTAGTAAAATAAAGCTGCATTATCTTACTGGTGACGTCATCAACATAGACCAGCAAACAACATTTAGGCGCTCTATTTTCAAACCAGTCGTGATAGGAGCCATCAATCTGTACTAGCTCTCCACAGCAATTACGGCGATACCTAGGCTGGTAAGCTCTTTTTAGCCTTTGTTTCATAGGAATCCATAATTTCGCCTCTAGCATCCATTTACGGATGGTTTCAACTGAAATGCTATAACCATGGCACTGCAACAGTTTCTCTGCGGCTAGAGTGGGCCCAAAGTCACTATAGTGCTCTTGGATTACCGCTATTACCTTGGTTTTAAGCTCGTAGGAAGTAAGATGATTGCTAGGTTTTCCTCTTTTTTTAGAGGTAAGTCCAGTTGCGCCTTTATTGATGTAGTTTTTGACTAATCGCTGCACCTGACGAATAGATAGCTCTAAGATACTAGCTACTTCAGACTGATTTAATCTGCGTTCGATCAATTTTTGTATAAGTTCTAACCGGGTAAGTTCTTTGCTACTCATCGTGATTAACTCCATATCTAAACCTTTTGTTTATTTGAGGAGTTATTACTCTAACAAACTAACCAAAAGGCGACATTTCTACATGAATTTATGGGCTAAATAATAATTCTATAATAAGCGATTATGGAAAATGCGAGGCCAATAAACTTAGTTGAGAGACGTTATTATTATGACGTAGGGAAGGGTGGTGTAAAGAGTTGGTAATACCCCCAAAGAATAGTAAGTTTTTTTAGTAATAATCACTATATTTACTAGCAAAATCGAGAGATGAGTGTTAGCATTAATTGATTAACCATATGATATAGAGTTTATGAGTAAACTTATTGACACTGAAATTTCTGGCAGCCCCTCATCTTCTGATGAC
>JACCDN010269720.1_pt1 | contig 17942 bp, 15 predicted proteins | sample 7441691 | NCBI WGS metagenome assembly JACCDN01 (sample SAMN15323439, study PRJNA562643) | freshwater metagenome | isolation source: river surface water | place: USA:Blue River Watershed | collected 2017-08-16
AATCCCGAGGAAATAGATCGTTCGATTGCGCTTATCTACGGTCGCTTTTTGAATTTGCACATCACTACGAATTTCACGGGTGACATAGTAGCCTGGATTAAATCCAAGCATTTTATTTTTTGTAATAACCAGAAGTTCTCCTGTTTCGTCAAGTGCCAGGACTTGTTGAATTTCTTCACTCATACGATTGAGCAGTGCCACTTCACCATTGTCGTAAATGGTCCACACTTCCCAAGGAGACCAAGCAATATATTCGCGCCGACTGGTGTCGTAGAAAAAGGTATGTGCAGGAACATTTTTTATTTCTTTGGTATCATTTCGACTCATAACAACTAACCCTTCTAATGTCTTCACAATGACTCGTGAGCTATTGATATCAACAATTTTTTGCATTTCGTCACCCAGATAAAGGGTTTCGCTCTGAGGACTATTTTTATAGATAGTTTCACTTTCATTATCAAAGTACCAATCATCACCTTCATTTTCTCTATAGACAAGACTACTTGTGACGGTTAAATCTTCGGGGCGAGAAACATTTTCACTATCAAGAGAATACAAAGAATCTTCAAAATGCACCAATAACCGTTCGCCATAAAAATTTTCTTTCCATTGAAGATTTTTTATTTGTCCACGAAGAGAAAGAGTTTTGTGTTGTGTGGGTTCTTCTGCATTTAGCACTCTAATTTGAGTTGAAGAAGGAAAGATCTCAAGAAGAGCAAGTCCATGATTTCTCTCTGACCAGAGGGGGATAAAATTTTTACTCGAAGTTGCTCGCATGATTTCTGTGGCTTGTTCAGGAACCGTTGCAAACAAGGTAAATTGGGTAGAGTTTGGATTTTCAAATTTTTCAAGCAGATAATTCCCATCAAAAGAAGGAAAAATGTCTACCAAGGCATCATTTTGTTCAATTGCTTCTGGTTCACTTATAAAAAAAAGAGAAAAATCTTTGATATAGGTAGTTTTGTTTTCCTCGACTACAATGTCTTTTACCCAGGGCAAATAGCCTTCTTTTTCAATCCGGAGGTTATAAGTACCTGGGGTAATGTTGGAGAGCTTGAGCGGGAGGCGGCTAGCAACTAATTCATTATTGAAAAATACATGAGCATCGTTCGGAAGCGTATCCACACTAAGGACGCCAATACGGGTGATTTCAAAAGGATTGAGGCTCAAACGGTATCCAGAGGCATAGAGGGCAATAGTCGGAGCAATACACAAAAAAAGCCCTGTAAAAAGGAAAAAAATGGCCTTGCGGGCGCGTTTACTTAATGGATAGGGAGGGTAATTCATAGGTTTGATTTTTTTCTCCTTTGACTGTACAATAGAGTAGCCTATTTGGGGCAATAATACAATACTTTTTATGGCCTATTATCGTATAGAAGGGGGCAATAAGCTGCACGGATCAGTTGAGGCAACAAGTGGCAAAAATTCTCCAGTTGCTCTTATTTTAGCGACACTTTTGATCAAAGGGAAAAGTAGCTTTTCCAATATGTCTCATGTTGATGAAGTTTTGAAACTTCTCACCTTACTCGAGACGATTGGTGTTCAAATCACCTGGAAAGATGATTCGGTGGTTGAAATCGATGCTACGCTACCACTCAAAATGGAAAAAATAGATAAAAAGCTCTGCCGTGCCATGCGTATTTCTTTACTTTTTTTTGGAGCACTTTCTTCGAGGCAAAAACAGTACCGCGTTTACAAATCTGGTGGTTGCAAGCTTGGCGCTCGGAGCATCAAACCGCATACTTTGGCACTCGAACAATTTGGCATCCAGGTAGTGTCAAAAAATGAATATTATGAAGTAAAAAATTCACCTCTGAAGGCTGCGTATATCGTCATGTACGAATCAGGAGATACTACGACTGAAAATGCTATTATGGCAGCAGTCTTGGCGACTGGACATACCACACTCAAGATGGCTTCAGCCAATTACCAGATACAAGATCTGTGTCATTTTCTTGTCAAAGCTGGGGCCAAAATTAAAGGAATTGGTACGACTACACTTGAAATTGATGGAGTCAAGGCGCTTAAGCCTGTCAAAAATTATGAAATTATTCCTGATCCCGTTGATGCCATGGCCTGGATTGCGCTTTCTGTCACCACCAAGTCTCCTCTGACAGTCAAAAATTGCTCACTGGAATTTCTTGAACTTGAACTGGAAAAGTTGCGTGTTATGGGACAAAAATTTCGTCTGATCAACGAGCGCTTACAAGGAACAGGACGTTTTCGTGTTGCTGATATTGTACTTGAACCATCTCCACTTAAAGCACTTCCTGACAAAATTTACGGTAGACCTTTTCCTGGACTCAATATTGATTCACTGCCATTTTTCGTACCGATTGCGACACAGGCTAAAGGTCAAACCTTGGTTCATGATTGGGCGTATGAAAATCGTGCCTTGTATTCTCTGGAATTTCAAAAGCTTGGTGCCAATGTTATTTTGATGGATCCACATCGACTTTTGGTTCAGGGGAGTACACCACTTCTGGCCAATGAAGTCGTCTGCCCTCCAGCCATTCGTCCTGGTATGGCCATTCTTATTGCCATGATTGCTGCCAAAGGCAAATCAACATTGCGCAGTGTCGCCCCAATTGAACGGGCGTATGATAATCTCATTGGTCGTTTGCAATCACTTGGAGTACGTATTGAACGTTTTGATTAAAAATGTTTCGATTAAATATGACAGAACAGCGTATACAAAACAAAAAAAAGGTAAAGCTTATAGCAATTATTGCCGTGAATATTATTCTTGCTTTTGCTGCAGGATATATTGTCGCGAGTGTTCGTGGAATACAAAATTTTCTCCTTGATCAAAATGGTACGGTTGATATCACCAAAGTAACGGACTTATATCAAAGAACTCGGGATGAAACCGTCAGTTTTGATCAATTTTGGCAAGTCTGGAATCAGGTAAAAACCAAATATGTCAACCAGCCTGCCGATGAAGTGAGCATGTTTTATGGAGCAATTGAGGGAATGGTTGCAGGGCTCGGAGACCCCTATAGTGTGTATTTACCTCCAAAAAAAGCAGAGGAATTTACTGCAGAAATTTCAGGAAAATTTGAAGGCATTGGCGCTGAACTTGGAAAAAAAGAAGAACAACTGGTTGTAATTGCACCACTGCCAAAATCACCAGCTGAAGCTGCGGGTATAAAAGCAGGTGATAGAATTTTTGCAATTGATGGGGAACCAACCGCAGGCCTTTCAGTCGATGCTGCTGCCAGTAAAATTCGTGGTAAAAAAGGTACAACGGTCACATTAACTCTGGCTCCAGAAAAACAAGATACCTTGGCTGAGGTAAAAATTACTCGTGATGTAATTGTTGTTCCAACCGTACTGTTTGAAATGAAAGAAAATAATATTGCCTATGTTCGTTTGTCTGTCTTTAATAGAGAAACCTGGCCAAATTTTGATAAACTCATACCACAAATTCTTGCCAAATCACCAAAAGGTTTGATTTTGGATCTGCGCAGTAATCCTGGTGGGTATTTGGAAACAGCGGTTGAAGTAGCCAGTGAATGGATTGAAAGTGGTCCAATTTTGCGTGAACGTTTTAGTACAGATGTGGTACAAGAACATCCTACTTTTGGTATGCATCGTTTATCTCAAATGCCAACCGTCGTTTTGGTTGATGGCGGAACTGCCTCAGCTTCAGAAATTGTTGCTGGTGCTTTGCAGGATTATAAAAAGGCAGTGGTCGTTGGTCAAAAAACCTTTGGAAAAGGATCTGTCCAATCATTTGATATCCTTCCAGATGGTTCTGCACTCAAAATCACTATTGCTAAATGGTTCACTCCAAATGATAGGCAAATTCACGAAAAAGGGATTGATCCCGATTTTATAATTTCAGAGTCTTCGACTTCTTCAACTCCAAATTCAAAAGAAGATGCGGCTCTGGAAAAAGCTCTAGATATTTTGAATGGGCGTGATATAAAAAACAAATAAACATTTTTTTTATGTTTCGAGGAACGGTTATTGATGGAAACAAAATTGGTCGTACCTTGGGCTATCCTACGGCAAATTTGGATATTTCTGTAAAAGATACCAAATGCAATCCAGGCGTCTATGCAGGGCATGCCACCCTCAAAAGAAAAAAATATAACTGTGCAATTGTGCTTCACTCTCTTTTGGACAAAGTCGAAGTCTATCTTTTTGATTATACTGGGCCTGAATTTTATGGAGAAATATTGATGGTTGATCCGATTCAAAAAGTAAGTGAGATTGAATCACAGGATAATGAAAATGATCTCAAGCAGAAGATTGAAGCAGATATTGCACTCGTTCGAAAAGTTTTGAAAATATAAAATATGTTTACTGGAATTGTACAAGCCTATCTTCCGATCAAAAAAATAGAACACCAGACCGGGCTCATGAGCTTTGCTGTTGAATTTCCTTTAGATCTTTTGGTCGATTTGAAAATAGGAGCGAGCGTGGCTCTGGATGGTGTGTGCCTTACTGTGGTGCGCATAGATGGCCATGACGTGTCTTTTGATGCGATGATGGAGACGCTTCGCTTGACGACTTTGCAATATCTCAAAGAAGGACAAAAAATAAATGTAGAAAGGTCAGCACGTCTCAGTGATGAAGTAGGCGGTCACCGAGTGTCTGGTCATGTGTCTACCCTGGCAGAAATTGTTTCTGTACAAGAACCAGAAAATAACAAAGTCGTGACCTTTGAGGTATCTCCAGATGAGTTGAAATATATTTTTCAAAAAGGTTTTATTGCTCTCGATGGTTGTAGTTTGACTGTCACAAATGTGGATGCAAAAAAAGGAACCTTTGATGTTTGGCTTATCCCAGAGACCCTCGCACGAACAGGATTTGGCAAAAAAACAGTTGGTGATAAGGTAAATGTGGAATTTGATCCCACCACACAGGTGATCGTGGATACGGTGGAGAGAATAATGAAACAACAAAGTTAATTTTTGAATATTTTCGTATGAGTAAAGGAATAAATTTTGAAAAATTGAATGGTTCAACACTCAAAATTGGTATTGTGTGCACTCGCTGGAATCCAGAGATCACAGGAAGTCTTTTGGAGGGTGCTCTCGAGGCCCTCGAAGAATCTGGAGTCAAAAAAAATAATATTACACTCATTGATGTTGCTGGATCTTATGAACTGCCCTATGCGTGTAGACATCTTATGAAGAGCAAAAAATTTGATGCTATATTGGCACTTGGTTGTCTGATAAAAGGCAAAACAGTGCATTTTGAATATGTTGCTGATGCGACTGCTCATGGGATCATGGAGCTCAATGTAGACGAAGATGTGCCAGTCATATTTGGGGTACTTACTTGCTTGAATGAAAAACAAGCCAAAGAACGATCTCGTGGCAAAAATAACCATGGCTATATGTGGGGGCAAACTGCTGTGGAAATGGGATTGCTCAAAAAATCTAAAGTGTAAAAAGGTTTGGTAGGGTATAAAAAAACCACCGTTGATTCTGATCAGGGTGGTTTTTTTAATTATTTTCGTTTTACCTTCTGTCCATCTTTGGTATCTTCGAGTGTGTATCCTTCGGCAAAGATTTGATCGCGAAGTTCATCACTGCGTTTGAAATCTTTGGCCTCACGGGCTAGGGTCCTCTCATCAACGAGTTTTTGGATAAAATCTGGGATAGGTTCTGGTGTTATGTCTCTTTGATGAAGGTTCAGTCCAAGCACTTTATCAAAATGAATAATCGTTTCAATACTGAGGGTTCCTTCTTTGACTCCATTCCACACCACTGCCAAGGCCTCTGGCATATTGAGATCATCATTGATCGCTGCCAAAAAGGCTTCACTGTGGTGTTGGTCTTTGGCCACATGATCTGGAATTTCAGCAATCTTGCGACGTAAATTATTGAGACCATTTTGCGCAGCTTCGAGTGCTTCAAAAGAAAAAGAAAGTTGTTTGCGGTAGTGTGCTGAGAGTAAAAAATAGCGGTAGGCGAGGGGATCAAATGACTTTTCTTTGAGTACTTGCAAGGTCAAAAAATCTCCTTTGGATTTTGACATTTTACCACTTTGATCATTGAGAAATTCTCCATGCATCCATACCTTTACCCAAGGAACAATTCCTGTGGCTGATTCAGTCTGGGCAATTTCATTGGTATGATGGACTGGTTTATGATCAATTCCACCACAGTGAATATCAAATTGGTCTCCAAGGTATTTGCTCGCCATGGCAGAACATTCAATGTGCCAGCCTGGGAATCCCATGCGTCCAAAGGCCATCCATTCCATCTGTCGTTTTTCTCCTTCTGGAGTGAATTTCCAGAGAGCAAAATCATGCGGATTTTTCTTTTCTCCCATATCTACTCGGGATCCGGCTTGGAGTTCTTGGTTTTGCAGATCAACAAGTTTGCCATAATCTGCATTTTTGGTGGTATCAAAATATATTCCATCACTGGTGGTATAGGTGTAGCCTTTTTCGGTCAGAGTTTGTACCATTGCGATCTGCTCAGGGATATGATCGGTGGCTTTACACCAAATACTGGGTTCAAGAATATTCAGGTCTTTGAGATTTTCTTGAAATTTTTGGGTATAAAATTCAGCAATCTCCCAAGCAGTTTTTCCTTCACGTTTTGAACCTTTTTCCATTTTGTCCTCTCCCTGATCCGCATCATCGGTCAGATGTCCCACATCTGTAATATTCATGACATGATTGACCTGGTAATTATTATACTTCAAAACGCGTTTCAAAATATCTTCAAAAATATAGGTACGAAGATTTCCTATATGGGCATAATCATAGACTGTCGGACCACAGGTATACAGACCCACATGCCCAGGCGTGAGCGGATGAAAATCTTCTTTTTGTTTTGAGAGAGAATTGTAGAGAGAGAGCATAGAGAAAAATTAGACACGCTCCATCCAGTGCGTATCAACTTCAACTTCGAGTTCTAGAAACATTTTTTTGTTGGTAGCAGCTTCGAGTTCACGGCGAGCCATTTGGCCAATTTCTTTTATTTTATTTCCACCACGACCAATAATAACTTTTTTGTAACGATCATCACTGGTCAAAATACGGGCACTGACTACGGTAATATCTGGTTTTTCTTCTACATTGTCTACCTCAACCGTAATGGTATAGGGAACTTCTTTGTCGAGGACAGAAAAAACTTTTTCACGAATAATTTCGGCAATCCAAAAATAATTATCAATATTGGTGAGCTGCTCAGCATCATACATTGGGTGTCCTTCTGGCAGCAGTTCAATCACTTTTTGACGCAAAGGTTCAATATGACTGGCACGAAGCGCAGAAAGCGTAAAGGTAGCATCAAAGTGTTTGGAAAACTCTTCGTATTCTTTTTCAAATCTTCGTTCATCTCGAGGCAGATCAGATTTATTGATCACCATAATTTTAGGTGTATCAAGATGGCGAATCATACCAAAAGTCGAGCGTTCTTCGGCACCAATTTCTTTGCTTGGATCAACCACATAAATAATTACATCAATTTCATCCATGGCTTCACTTATTTTTTTGTTCAGTTTTCCAGAAAGTGGGTTTTTCTTTTCTTTAAAAACACCCGGGGTATCAACAAACACGGCTTGACCGTCTGGAGTATTGAGAGCTCCGTGAATAATATGACGGGTCATTTGAGGACGAAAAGATACGGCTGAAATTTTTGTTCCAACGAGAGTATTGAGGAGGGTAGATTTTCCGACATTACTTCGTCCCACGAGTACCACAAATCCACTTTTCATAATCTATACAAATTAAATAGCATCAATATTTGTCTATATTAGCAGTATTTTGAAGAAAAATCAAGCTATTGCAAATATGACGAAATTGGCATTTTTATGGTATACTTACAAATAACTCTCTTCTCAAGAGAGGATTATCTTTTTGTTATGCAAAAAAACGAGCGACAAACGAGAAGAAGCCTTTTTGGATCGAAAAATGCAACGACAGGATTCAGTTCTGATAAGAGAATTCAGGTATTATTTGTTGTGTTATCTCTCCTTTTTGTGATAATTATCCTCCGTCTTTTTTTTCTTATGATTATAAACGGAAGTTTTTACCAAAAACTTGCTTCGGGGGCGCAGGAAATTTATGCTGAACTCCTTCCGAAGCGTGGTCAAATTTATACTCAAGACTCTCGTACTGGTGAAAAATTTCCTTTGGCTCTCAATAAAGATACATATTTGATGTATGCTGATACCAGAAAAATAAAAACCAATGAAGAAACTGATGCAATTGTTACTGAACTTGCCAAACTTTTTTCTTATGACGATGCACGAAAGCAGGTAGTTTCATCAACTTTGAATAAGCGAACTGACCCTTATGAACCAATTGAAAAAAAATTAGACCAAGAAAAAATGGAACAAATCAAGGCTTTAAAGTTGCCTGGTCTTGCTTTTGTCAAAATACCTTCACGGTTTTATCCAGAAGGGAATCTCGCTGCCAGTGTGGTGGGTTTTGTCAGCCCAAATGATCTTGGAAAAGATATCGGGAAATATGGTATTGAAGGGTACTGGCAACAAGAGTTAGGTGGAAAAGAAGGAGCACTCACAGGAACAAGAAGCGCTGGTGGTGGTTGGATTCCTTTTGATACACGTTTATTTCGATCGAGCGAGGCTGAAGATGGAGTTGATTTGACTCTTACGATTGATCGCACTGTACAATATTTTGCGTGTGAACGGCTCCGTCAAGGATTAGTGGAATATGGTGCAAAAACTGCGAGTTTGGTGATTTTAGATCCACACACAGGTGCTATTCGTGCTATGTGTTCTTTACCAGATTTTGACCCCAATACCTATAGTTCAGTGGAATCCATTGAATTTTATAACAATAATACAATTTTTACTCCCTATGAACCTGGATCAATTTTCAAGCCTATTACTATGGCAGCTGCTTTGAACGAGGGTTTGATAAATCCAAAGAGTTATTTTCATGATACGGGTATGCGATCAGATTTATGTAAAACACCGATTCGAAATGCAGAGGATAAAATTTACAATGATACAGACATGACAGGAATTTTACAGGATTCGATAAATACTGGAATGATATATATTTCTGAAAAACTTGGAACATCACTTTTTCGTGAATATATAGAAAAGTTTGGTTTTGGGGTAAAACAGGGGATTGAGCTGGATACTGAATCAGCTGGGAATATTGAATCTTTATCTTTTAACAAAAAAAGTGGGAAAATCGACTGCTATACGGCCACGGCTTCTTTTGGTCAGGGGTTAACGGTAACTCCTTTACAAATGGTTGCTTCCTACGCAGCGATTGCCAATGGTGGCGTTCTTATGAGTCCTTATATTATTGATGAAATTATTTCTGAAGGTGGAAAAATTACCAAAACCAAACCAGAAGAAATTCGACGAGTTCTCAGCGAACGAACAGCTTCTCTTCTGTCTGGTATGCTTGTCAATGTTGTAGAAAAAGGTCATGCGACTAAAGCACGATCTGAAGATTATTATATTGCTGGAAAAACAGGGACTGCTCAGATTCCTGGACCTGGAGGGTACACGGCAGAGACGATTCATTCTTTTGTTGGTTTTGCTCCTGTAGAAAATCCGCAATTTGTGATGATTGTAAAATATGAAAAGCCGAAACAAAAGTATGCAGAAGCAACAGCCGTGCCGGTATTTTCAGACATTTCAAAATTTTTACTTCAATATTACGAAGTCATGCCAAGTAAAAATTAAAATGGGCAGACCTGCGTATAATTTGTGAGGGCCCACACCGACAGAGCTGTCGTATGTGGATTTTCTTTTTGTTCAAAATGCACTGGATCTTTCCAGGCACCTGATGGATTTTGGTTTTGTACTATTGTTTGAATCCATTGTTCTTTCACCAGGTTTTTATACTCGCCATATTGTAAAAAAGCGGTTCGTTCGGAGAAGAGATCACTGAATGCTGGTGTGAGGAGTTGTTCTTTTGCCATTTTTTTTACTATTTGGTCAAGTGATGTCTGGATTTTTTGTTCACCAAGACATCGATTTTCTTTCATAAATTGGAGTGCCAGAAAATGATGGGAAAGTTGGTAGCCTGAAAGTGAATCATAGGAAAAGATTTTTTTTAATGTTGTTTCTGGAATAAACTGTGTATGGCAATAGAGTGTGGGAAGAATAATATCATCGAAACGATTTTCTCTGCCCGTAAGGAGTGTATAGTCGATGATACGACTTGTATCGTTATCTATAAGAACACGGTAGTACTGTTCTATGGGGTGATTTTCAAACTCTTGAAATTTGGTTTGAATAAAATTTTCCAGCTCAGTTGACTGACAATAGGTATCGTTTATTTTTTTCACGATCCAAACAATTCCTGGATCCTGATAATTGCCAGAGTATTCTTGAAGCCATTTACCGCCACGCTTGGATGCTGTTTCTGCTTGTTTTGGTAAATTGAATGTATCTTTGGGAACGGTTTGGACAATTAAAATTCCAAATGCACCTAAAAGAAAGAGAACGAGTAGAGAAGCTTTATTCATGAAAATAGAAAAAATTTTTACTAGTATACCTTATTTGGAGTGGAAATAAAAAAATTCATCATGATAACTCATAATGAATTTTTGTGACAGGAGGGAGAATCGAACTCCCGACCTGAGGGTTATGAATCCTCCGCTCTCACCAGCTGAGCTACCCTGTCAAATATGAAAACGCAGGTTCGTAGCCCGTAGGGGAATCGAACCCCTGTTACCAGGATGAGAACCTAGCGTCCTAGCCACTAGACGAACGGGCCATAGAAAGTGAATAGTAGTATAGCGAATTTTTCCTCATTTGTCAATAAAAAACTCTCCGTACAGTTATAGGGAGAGTCTTTTCAGTGGTTGTGTTATTATCAAACGAAGTGAGAGAAATAAAGGCTTGCATTTATTTCCGAGCGAGTGCTGATAATATGCTGCGAAGCAGCTTATTTCTTCAAAATATCTTTGAGTCCTTTTCCAGCTTTGAATTTTGGAACAGTAACTGGAGGAATTTGAATTTTTTCACTTGGATTTTGTGGATTTACTCCAACGCGACCAGCTCGTGTTTTGGCACTAAATTGACCAAAGCCAGCGATATTTACGCTACCATTACTCTTGAGTTGTTGCATGGTGATATCAACGAATGCTTTGATCATGTCTTCGGCTTCTTTTTTTGAAACACCGACCTTGGCTGCGATAGCCTCTGCGAGCAAGGCTTTGTTCAGGGTACTCATAAGATTCATAAGTTAAATATATGTCTTTCTAAGAAGTATTGTACCGTAGGCGAAAACTATTGTCAATAGAGCAAAAAGAACGAAACCCCGCGTAGGGCGGGGAGTGTTTTATCTGGCGTATTCAATGACACGGGATTCTCGAATGACCATCACTTTGATTTCACCTGGATACTGTAGTTCACTCTCAATGCGGCGAGCAATATCTTTGGCCAAGTTATAGGATTGGTAATCATCAATTTCTGAAGGATTCACAAAGACACGGATTTCGCGTCCTGCCTGAATCGCGTAGACTTTATCAATACCCGGAAATTCACGCGCGGTTTTTTCAAGATCTTCAAGACGAGTGACATACTGCTCGTAAGTATCGCGTCTCGCACCAACACGAGAAGCCGAGATAGCGTCTCCTGCCATCACGAGTTTGGTTAAAAGCAGTGGGGGATTGGTATCGTGGTGAGTGAGGGCTACTTGCGCTGTGTCTTCATCAACATTGAATTTTTTCAAAATAGTGTAACCAATTTGCGTATGTGCGCCTTGCGTTTCATGGTCGATTGCTTTTCCAATATCGTGGAAAAATCCGGCTTTGCGAGCAAGGGCTGGATTCATACCCAGTTCTTCTGCCATAAGAGCGGACAAGTACCCAACTTCCATACAGTGATTGAGCACATTTTGTCCATAACTGGTACGATATTTGAGGCGTCCAATAATGGAAACCAATTTTGGATCAAGCCCAACGAGACCCATTTTCAAAGCTGCCTCGTCGCCTGCTTTTTTAATATCAATCGCCAAATCTCGCTTTGCTTCTTCAACATACTCTTCAATTTTGGCTGGCTGAATACGACCATCAGAAATAAGCTTTTCAATAGCAAGTTGACAAACACGACGTCGAATAGGAGAGAAACTAGAAACGAGAATGAGTTCTGGTGTTTCGTCAATAATCAGTTCACATCCAGTCATTTTTTCAATCGTTTTGATGTTGCGTCCTTCTTTTCCAATAATACGTCCTTTCATTTCTTCACTTGGCAACTGCACGGCAGTTGAAGTGGTTTCAGCCGCATGGTTACAGGCTGTCCGCTGCATATTTCCTACCACAATATCACGAGCTTTTTCTTTGAGCTCTTCATGGCTATCGGCATCAAATTTAAGACGACGGTGAAGCAGATCTTCTTGTGCTTCTACTTCTACTTTTGCCAAAAGTTCATTTTTTGCTTGATCTCGAGATAAACCAGAAACTACCTCAAGTTTTTGTTCGACTTCTTGATATTTTTTATCAATTTTTTCTTTGATAGTTTGAATTTCGACTACTTTTTCTTCAAGGCGGGTTTTGCGGTCTTCAAATTCAATAAGTTTTTTATCAAACAGGCTTTCTCGTTCGACCAAGCGTGTTTGAAGTTGTTGTTGCTCTTTGCGGCGGTTTTCTTCTTCTTTTTTGGCTTCTTCTAAGATCTTAATAGATTTTTCCTGGGCACCAAGAACGATTTCTTGCTCTTTTACTTTTGCGTCTGCCAATTTTTTTTCAGCTTCTGCTTCAATAGAATTGGCCAGTTTTGTGGCTTGGGTTTTGCGAATATAATATCCGGCTGCTCCTCCTATGGCTACCGCGATGATCGCGATAATAATTTGCATATAAAAAAACTCCTAAAATTTACAGGAGTTCTTTCTGTGCTCAGTACTTTCTTCGATCCTGTGAGGTTGTTTCACAGAATTTTTTACAAAAATGCAGGTCGACGAAAACAGCTCTAAAAAGCAAAAAAATACTCTAGAGGCAAGTGTTTTTGAAAATCTGTCATGATTGAATTCATAGAAAAATGGCGAAAGAAAGCCTTAACTGATAGAATCCTGTAAATATGATAAATTAAAATTTCAAAAAAATTATAGCATAAAAAGGTATTAATGTCAATTTGATTTTTAAAAAAGGAGTGTCGGTTGTAATTAATTATTGTTTAGGCTAAAATAAGGTCACTATGAGCCATTCTATTGCAAAAAATACAGCCTTTATGACGGTTGCCTCCATTGCTCAAAAGATTATCTCTTTTGTCTATTTTACGTTAATTGCTCGCAGTGTTGGGGTAGAGGGGACAGGAAAATACTTTTTGGCTCTTTCTTTTACCACGATTTTTGTCGTGTTTGTGGATTTGGGGCTTACCAATGTCCTTGTTCGTGAAGCTTCACGGGTAAAAGAAAATATTCAAAAATATGTTTCTACTATTTTGTCGGTAAAACTCTTGTTTGGTGCCCTTTCATATGGTGTCGTGATTTTTGTGTCCTCAGTGCTCTATCCAGATATTGAACTGCGTCATATGATATATCTGTCTGGAATTACGATGCTCTTTGACTCATTTAATCTCACTATCTATGGTATCCTACGGTCTTTGGGTGATCTTCGATTTGAATCTTTTTCTATAACACTCAGCCAGCTACTTTCTTTCTTATTAGGTGGTATATTTTTGTGGCTCGATCTTCCGATTATTTTTTTGATTCTTGCCTTTACTGTACCAAGCGCTCTCAATGCCATTTTTGCAGGAGGAGTAGTATGGAAACGCTATGCCATACGGCCATGGCCAAAATTTGAAAAACAGACATTTTCTTTTTTATGGAAAATCACTATTCCCTTTGCTCTTGCGGCTATTTTTGCTCGCATCTACAGCTATATTGATTCTATTTTGCTTAAAGAAATGATGGGAACCGAAGCGGTTGGCTGGTATAGTACACCGTATAAAATTACCTATGCCTTTCAATTTATCCCCCTGGCACTTACGGCTGCCATCTATCCTCGCATGAGTGAATATTTTATACATCAGAAAGAAAAACTTGCTACGATTTTGCACGATTCTATCAAATATTTGCTTCTTGTATCAGTTCCTATTGCCTTTGGTGTGTGTATTTTGGCGCCAGACATTATTCTCTTTTTGTATGGCACGGACTTTTTTGAATCTATACGGCCGCTTCAAATACTTATTTTGAGTTTAATTTTTTCTTTTGTCAGTTTTCCAATTGGCGCATGTCTCAATGCTTGTAATAAACAAATCACACAAACAACGATTGTAGGAATTGTTATGGTTATAAATATTGTCTTAAATATTTTTTTGATCCCAATCCTAGGAGTTTCTGGCGCTGCAATTGCGGCTTTGGTGGGGAATACACTCCTCGCTTTGTTTGGTTATTTTTTTCTACCCAGTATTGCCCCCATTGCTCATAGCAAATATGCTTTGACCTTTGGTAAAGTACTTGTCTGTGGAATGGTGATGTCGGCAGTAGTCTATGGCGTGAATATATTGAGTAATATTGTTGTGGCGATTTTGAGTGGTGCAATTGTGTATAGCATAATGGTTTTGGTGACGAGACTCCTTACCACAGCCGAAATAAGAGAAGCTGTGAAAGTACTCAGAAAATAGGTTTGAAATTTATTTACTCTACTCACTCATTCGATTATGAAAAAAACATTGATTATTTCACTCGAGTTTCCTCCACAAATTGGAGGTATTGCTACCTATGTTCATGATTTAGCGAGCGCGCTTGATCCTGAACATACAATAGTACTGGCGCCACCCATGAAAGATGCCGAAGAGTGGGACAATGCACAGAAATATCGTATCCTTCGACATGATTTTTTTTATCCAAAATTTGTTTGGCCCCGTTGGCTAAAATTACTGAGTGGAGTAAAACAAATAGTTCGCAGTGAAGGGATTGAGCTTATCATGGTGCATCATATTTTGCCTGTTGGAACTGTGGCACTGCGTATCTTGAAGTCCTTCAAAATTCCTTATATTATTTTTTCTCATGGCACTGACATGGTTATGGCGAGTCAAGTAAAGCGCAAAAAAAAGCTTGCGAGTCTTATTGGCAGAAAAAGTCTTCAGGTTATTGCCAATAGTGAAAATTTGAAAATGCGACTGCTTGAACGGTTTCCAGAACTTACCAATCAGACAGCAGTGGTCTACCCTTGCCCGGATGCAGATTTTTTGGTACCACCTTCCAAGGAAGAAATAGAGATGCTTAAACATATTTATGCGCTCGAAGGCAAGCAAGTGATTTTGACGGTTTCTCGTTTTGTGGATGGAAAAGGGTTCCCACACCTTTTACGAGTCATGCCAGATATTTTGCAGCGCGTTCCGCATTTGGTGTGGATGATTGTTGGAGATGGGGAAGCAGCCAAGAGAAATGAAATACTTGGAGAAATACAGTCACGCAATTTGCAAAACATTGTTCGTTTTGTTGGACAAGTGCCACATCAAGAATTGAAGAAATTTTATTATCTGGCTGATTTGTTTGTTCTTTTGACGCACCCAGATAATGGTATGGAAGAAGGGCTTGGTTTGGTCTTTTTGGAAGCCTCTGCTGCTGCTCGTCCGGTTGTGGCTGGGCGCAGTGGTGGAGTAGATGAGGCAGTACTCAATGGTCAAACAGGCCTGGTTTTGGATGTTCTCAATGAACCTCAAACGATTGTCGATTCAATTGTGAATATTATCCAGAATCCTGAGGCAGGAAGAGAACTGGGTCTAAACGGTCAAAATCGTATTCGGTCAGAATTTAATTGGGAAAATCAACTTTCTACTTTGAAACCATGGATTGAATAATATGGACAATGATCTCGTGAGTATTATCATTCCAGTCTATAATAAAACAGAGCATCTACGCGAGGTGTTGCTTTCTTTGCAAAAACAAACATTTTCTCATCTTGAAGTTATTGTAGTTGACGATGGAAGCGATATTCTGGTTGCAAAACAACCGACCACTCTTTCAGTTCTCTGGTTAAGACAAGATCATAAAGGAGCTCCGGCTGCGAGGAATTTTGGCTTTTTACAATCAAAGGGGAATTTTGTGTTATTTTTGGATGCTGATACAATTTGTGCTCCTGAAATGGTTGAAAGACTCTATGAAGGCCTGCAAAAAAATTCTCGTGCAAGCTATGCGTACTGTGATTATTATCGAGGAGTAAAGCGCTTTCCAGCTCGTTTTTTTGATGGAGAAATGCTCAAAAAAAATAATTATATTAATACTTCAAGTCTTATTCGCCGAGAAGATTTTTTTGGATTTGATGAATCACTTCTTCGATTTCAAGATTGGGATTTATGGCTTGGACTTTTTCAAAAAGGGAAAATTGGGACGTATGTACCTGGGTTTTTCTATAGAACTCACATGAGTCGTGGGGGGATGAGTACGTGGCTTCCGTCTTTTGCGTATAAATTTCCTTGGAAGTTTTTACCGTTTTTTTCTACGCGTGTGAAAGCGTATGAAAGTGCAAAAAAAATTGTGCAAAAAAAATATCATTTACTATAATTTTGTTTTAGAAGAAGGAGAAGTAAGACAAAATAAAGTATTCCAAAACCTTGAAACAGTGCAGGCGTCGTAATATTGATTACAAACAGTGAAATGGCTCCGGCAAAAAGACCTCGCAGAAGCGGTATATCTTTCGCTTCTCTAAGGGACGATGTATAAGCACATTTTCCCAAAGAAAAAATAATGGATAAAAGAAAAAATAAAAATATAATGGTTCCAACAATACCAAGCTCAGCGAGTACTTCGTGATATCCCCAATCAAATTGCGTTCGGGTAACTTCTGCTTTGGTCGCTGGATCTGTGTAAGTGATTGTTGTTCCAAGTCCAGATCCGACGATCGGATGGCTTTTTATTTTTTCTATTGCTTTGGGGAGAATCGCTAGGCGTATGGCTCCGCTTGTTTCCTCGTTTGGATTGGTTGTACCTCCAATGCGTAAACCTAAAAGTTCGAGTCCGAGAGAATTGCCTCGACTGGCTGCAAAATAAAAAGAGGAGAAAAGACCGAGCACACAGGCCGTAACCAGTGTAGAAACAACAAACCATTTTTTGAAAGAGTTTTTTATTGCCAAAATCAGCATTCCTACTGCCAAGGCGACAAAATAAATTCGTGAGAAGTTGAGTACCAGTACAATTGAACTTGGGATAAGCAGAAACCACAGCTTTTTATTTTTTAGGTCATGTATCAAAAGCGAAACGAGGACAAGAATTATTGGGACAATAAAAAGATGCTCAGAAAGAACAATGCGAAAAAAATTATCTCCGAGGTCTGTAATTTTCCCACCAGCAACATTGCGAAACCAGTGGTAATACGTATCTCGTAGTATTCCAATCCCACTTGAATAGTAAAAAAAACTAAACAGAGAAAAAATACCAGATCCCACAATAAATGCTTTGAATAGGTTTGGAAAGTATTTTTTTATTTCAGGATAAAATGTGATGGCTGGAAAAACAAGAAAAACGAAAAGATAGAGGATGGCATCTTGAAGTATATAGATAGGTGTGTTGCCTCTGAAAAAACCATTGAGAATCGCAAACAGTATCACAAGACCCAGACTCATGATTTGAAATAAAAAGATACGAGGAAGAGCTGAAAAAGAAGCCAGCAATTTTTTTTCTTTGAGGAGGGAGATGATCCAAGTAACGCCAAATATTCCAAGGAACCAGGTTCGCAGAAGAAGTCCATGGAGTTCAAAAAAATGTCCAGCGCCATCAAGAAGAAACTCTGCAACTAAAATAACAAAGGCGAGGCGAGTGTTTTTGACACACAGGTATAAAAAAGAAGCGATAATGATCCCGGCAATGATTTGATTGGCGAGTACGGAGTGGTAGGTAGCCAATGATAGTATCCGAAGTGCGACATATACGAAACTGAGAACCAGAAGTGTGGTGGTTTCTTTTTTTGTTCGTAAAAATTCAAACATAGACTCCAGAATTATTGCACGTTTGAATTATGGAAGTCTTTATATCCACGAATGAATGTTTTGGCATCCATGGCACTCTTTCCTTCGATCTGGAGCTCCAAAACTTG
>JACCDN010202339.1_pt1 | contig 17941 bp, 14 predicted proteins | sample 7441691 | NCBI WGS metagenome assembly JACCDN01 (sample SAMN15323439, study PRJNA562643) | freshwater metagenome | isolation source: river surface water | place: USA:Blue River Watershed | collected 2017-08-16
CAAGAATGGCGCAGAACTTGCAGAACAATTCCAAGGCGTACTAAACGTTGCAGATCCACGTAACTTAGTTGGTCTAGTAATCGGCGCTGCAGTGGTATTTATGTTCTCTGGTCTTGCAATCAACGCGGTATCTCGCGCAGCTGGTGCCGTAGTGCTAGAAGTTCGTCACCAGTTTGAAAAGCACCCAGGAATCATGAAGGGTACTGAGAAGCCGGAATACGGCGCAGTTGTTGATATCTGCACCCGCGATTCATTACGCGAACTTGCAGTACCTGGCGTACTTGCAGTGATGGCGCCAATTGCAGTTGGTTTCGGTCTTGGCGTAGGCGCACTTGGTGCATACCTTGCAGGCGCAATCGCAACCGGTACTTTGATGGCGGTTTTCCTAGCTAACTCCGGTGGCGCATGGGATAACGCAAAGAAGATGGTTGAAGATGGCCACCACGGCGGTAAGCACTCTGATGCACACGCGGCAACAGTTGTGGGCGATACCGTTGGCGATCCTTTCAAGGACACCGCTGGCCCAGCCATTAACCCACTTATCAAGGTTATGAACTTGGTTGGTCTACTTGTTACTCCACTAATCGTGAAGTTATCACTTGAAGATAAGGGCACCACCTCGTTTGCAATTGCATTCGTGGCAATGTTCGTAATCATCGGTGGCCTTGTACACAACCGTCGTAAGTCAACAAGCATCGCATAAATTGATGTCCGAAGGCGTGAGCCCCGTACATAAGTGCGGGGTTCCCCCTTTAGGAATGCAAAAATCAATCTGTTCTTTAACCTTCCCTAACAAAAAGAAAGTCCAATGGCCGTAGCAAAAAAGAAAACCGCAAAGAAAGCAGCGAAGAAGTCTGCTAAAAAATCGGTCTCGGCTGCGCCAAAAGTCCGTCCACCATTCGACGGCAATTTCAAAAAACTTGTAATCGTTGAGTCCCCTGCTAAAGCTCGCAAAATCACCGATTACCTTGGCGATGATTACATCGTCGAAGCATCCGTTGGCCACATCCGCGATCTGCCACAACGCGCCGCCGACATCCCTAAAGAAGTTAAGAAGTTCGCTTGGTCCAAAGAAGGCGTCGATATCGAAAACGATTTCGCACCGCTCTATGTCATCAACCCAGATAAAAAAGGCAAAGTCTCTGAGCTCAAAGCGCTCATGAAAGAAGCCGACGAACTAATCCTCGCAACGGACGAAGACCGCGAAGGTGAAGCAATCGCTTGGCACTTGGTTGAAGTACTAGAACCAAAGATTCCAATCAAGCGCATGGTCTTTAACGAAATCACCAAAGAGGCCATTCAAAAAGCGGTCCACGAAACTCGCGATTTGGATTATCACTTAATTGACGCGCAAGAAACTCGCCGCGTCCTAGATCGCCTCTACGGCTATCGTTTATCGCCAGTTTTATGGAAGAAAGTAATGCCGCGCATCTCCGCCGGCCGCGTGCAATCAGTTGCTACTCGATTAATCGTCGAACGCGAACGCGAACGCATGGCCTTTATTTCATCTGCTTGGTGGGACCTAACTGCAAAGTGCGAAGGCTTTGATGCTCGTTTACTTTCTGTTGATGACAAACGCCTTGCCGCAACCAATGATTTCGATGCCAACGGTGCGCTAAAAGAAAAGAATGCAGCAAACATCCTGCTTCTAGATGAAACCAACGCAAAACAATTAGCGCAATCACTAGAGCATGTCCCACTAACTGTTAAATCAATCGAAGAATCCCCACGCACTGAACGCCCAAAGCCACCATTTACTACATCCACTATGCAACAAGACGCCGGATCTCGTCTTGGTTGGGGCGCACAGATCACCATGCGCGTGGCACAACGTTTATACGAAAACGGTTACATCACCTACATGCGTACCGACTCAGTAAATCTATCTGCACAAGCAATCAACGCCGCACGAAACGCAGCACAATCTCTTTATGGCAAAGACCATGTTGCAGATGCCCCACGCGTCTATCAAGGCAAATCAAAGAACGCACAAGAAGCCCACGAAGCCATCCGCCCAGCAGGTGATACTTTTAAAACCCCTGGCGAACTCGCACCAGAACTCTCTCGCGATGAATTCGCACTCTACGATTTAATCTGGAAGCGCACCGTCGCATCGCAAATGGCCGATGCCAAGAAGATGCAGCAACGCGTTGATTTCACGGCTAATTTTTCAAACTCCAATGCTTCACTCGGTAAAACTGGCGAATGCGTAGCCGTTTTCCGCGCCAACGGATCTGTCGTTACCTTTGCTGGATTCCTTGCTGCATACGATGATGTGCAGACAGAAGATTCAAACAAAGATGAAGATGCATCAGATAAGCGTCTTCCAGTTATGTCCGAAGGACAAAAAGTAAAGGTAAATGAGCTCCTTACCGAAGGCCACGAAACCAAACCACCTGCGCGCTACACCGAACCAACTCTTGTTAAAAAGCTAGAAGAACTCGGCATCGGCCGTCCATCTACCTTTGCATCCATTATCCAAACCATCCAAGACCGCGGCTATGTCATGAAACGCGGCCGCGCACTAGTTCCTACATTCTTAGCTTTTTCGGTAGTTGGACTATTAGAACAACACTTCTCAAAACTAATTGATTACGAATTCACTGCATCCATGGAAGAAGATCTAGACAAGATCGCATCCGGCGAAGCAGAAAAAATCGATTGGCTCCGCGATTTCTATTACGGCCACGACGGCATGCCAGGTTTAAATGAACTTGCATCTGACCTTGGCGTCATCGATGCGCAACAGATCAACACCATGAAGTTATCTGATGACATTGAAATCCGCGTTGGTCGTTACGGTGCATATGTGCAACAAGGCCAAGGCGATGATCGCAAGTTTGCCAACATTCCAGAAGGCACTGCACCTGATGAAATGAATTTGGCTTACGCGCAAGAACTACTTGCTAAGCCATCAGGGGAACGCGAACTTGGAATTGATCCAGAAACAGGATTCCCAATCATCGCAAAGTCTGGTCGTTATGGTGCATACGTTACTGAAATCTTGCCAGAGCCAGAACCTGTGATTAATCCAAAGACTGGTAAACCAAAGCGCATCAAGAAAGATGAACTTCCTAAACCAAAGACTGCATCGCTATTTTCTACGATGGATTTAAATACCATTACATATGAAGATGCGTTAAAACTTCTTTCGCTTCCACGCGTGCTCGGCACCAATGCTGCTGGTGAAGAAATCACTGTGCAGAACGGTCGCTACGGCCCATACTTAAAGGCGGGCACCGATTCACGTACATTGTCATCTGAAGATCAAATTTTTACCATTACTCTGGATGAAGCGCTAGATATTTACTCAAAACCTAAAGAACGCCGTCGCGGTGTTGCCAAACCACCACTAAAGGATTTCGGAATTGATCCGGTTACAGGCAAGCATATCTTGGTCAAGGATGGCCGATTTGGAATGTATGTCACTGATGGCGAAACTAATGCAACTTTGCGCCGCGGTGACACTCTGGAGGCTCTTGATTTAGTTCGTGCTCAGGAATTGCTTGCCGGAAGAAGAGCTTGGGAAGCAGAAAATAGCTAGTTCATGCAGCTTAATTAATAACAGTCGAATAGTAGACTATCGTTACAAATTTATTGAATAAATGAGGAATAAATGGATGGAATTCTGCCAGCTTCTGGCAGTGCAACACGCATGAGAGGAATTCCCAAATTCCTATTACCTTGTGACTCAAGTTATATGACTTTGCTTGAGAGACATGTTTTAAACATGTTGGGATATTGTCGAATCGTTTGGATACCAACAAGACCTGAACTTGCCATTTTAGTAGAAACATTGAAAATAACATCCGATCGGGTTGTTGTACTGCCATTAACAACATCAACCATGACAGAAACAATCTTAAAGGTCACAGCTATTTCAAGTGCAGATGAATTTATGATGTGCATGCCGGATACTTATTTCTTAGGAGATTTGCCATACGAATATTTGTCAAATTTAGAGGGTGACTCTCTTAAATTAGCCACATGGCGCATTAGAGAAGATCAAAAAGGAAAGCTAGGTCAAGTAAAGTACCTAGATGAATCGTCCGGAACGGTAATGGACTCCCAAGACAAAAATCCGAATTGCAACTATGAATTTTCGTGGGGCGCTATGGCATTTAATCGAGAAATACTGAAAAATGCTAACGTAGAAATGCCCCATTTAGGGTATGTAATAAATCCAGCCATTACTAAAGGACAAAAAGTCACTGGGAACAATTTTAATGGAGAATATTTTGATTGCGGGACACCTAGTGAATACTTAAATCTATTAAAGAAGGTAGTCTATGAATAGAGTCGCTATCGGAATTCCGATATTTAACGATTATGAAAATCTCGAATTAATTCTAGAAGAAATTAGTAAATTAAATATAAGAAATTTTGATTTTCATATTTTGGATAATGGCTCTCAAATATCTAATAATTTAGTAATGGAAAAAAAATATAAATTAGAAAATGTGTTTTACCACAGATCAGACCAAAATTTAGGTTTTGGGGGTGGAATTAAATACCTCCTCACAAAGATGCCTAACGAATACATAGGTTGGATGCCAGGAAATTATAAAGTCCACCCATCCGAGCTGTTAAAAATTGAGAAAGTATTTGAGGAATCCACACCACCTATTTTTTACAAGGCACTTAGGACCTCTCGAAATCCAGTTTCAACTATGAAAACGATTTTAGGCAACTTGTTAATCTCTATTTTTTTCCACGCTAAAATAATAGATTCAGGCGGTACGCCAACGATTGTACATAATTCCATAAAACCAATATTGCTACTTGGCCCTAATGACTATAGTTTTGAGGCTTTCACTTTGTATATGTCAAGACTACTCGATTGGTCAAGTAGAAGAAGTTATATAAAATATCTGGAGAGAGCGCATGGTAAATCTCATTGGCAAAATGGTTTTATGTCAGAAATCAAGTTGACTAAAGTCATTCTAAGGCAGAAGCCAAATTGGCGTAATATTGCAAATAAATTTAAGTGATGAAAGTTCTTAAATGACAAAATTCTTAGTAACTGGTTCAGAAGGTTTTCTTGGAACGGAGATAGTTAAGAACTTACTTAAAAAAGATTTTGACGTTATCGGCATGGATATACAAAAGTCAACTTTAGAAGACCCAAGATATACTTTTGTGAACAGCGGAATTAGCGAGGATTGCCTTTTAAATCTCCCGTACGAACCCAAGGTAATCATACACACAGCATCTTCTTTGCCATATGGGGGCACTTCTAATACATTTAAATTAAACAATATTGAAACAGCAAGGATTATTTCAGAATACGCAGCAGATAAATCTATATTTGTAGTTGAAGTAAGTTCAAGCAGTGTGTACGGAAAACCGAGTATTGTGCCGATTTCCAAAAATTCCAGATTAAATCCACTAGATGAATATGCGAAGTCAAAAATTGAAAGTGAAAAAATATTTATAAGAAATCTGAAATATGAAAATTTGGCGATAATCCGGCCTCGCACTATTTTAGGCGCCCAGCGTGCTGGAATATTCGATATATTTTTTAAAATGATCAACCTTAACGTCCCAATTCCATTGCCTAACGCAGGAAACCAAATTATTCAATTTGTGCACGTGAAAGATCTTTCGCGGTTCTGCATTTTCTTAGCTTTAAATAAGACATACGGAATTTGGCCAGCCGGCTCCAATAATCCATTAAGTCTGAGAGAGTATTTAGAAAAATCAAAAGCCAGAAGCGGAAAAACTATCAGGTATATACCAGTCAATGAAAAGCTATTTTATGCAATAGGTGCGTTTTTGTATCACATGAAATTGACCAAGTTCACACCGTGGCATTTTGGAGCTTTTCCGAGTGATAACTATTTTAGTGAAGAGTGGCGTCCGGATAATTTTGAATTTGAATACAGTTGCTTGGATGCATTTGACGACACCTGGCAAGATTTTAATGCACGGCAAAGGAGACTTTTTACAAACCCTATAAGAATCGGGAAAAAAATTGTATGAACATTTATAGTAATTATTACAGGAGATTGCTTAAATGTAATCAAACTGATAAAGCGCAAATTTTTTCTGAAAGAATCTCTGCAGCTCCAAAATTAATTGGCCTCATATGCTTTAATTTAGCAGCCATTCTTGCACGCTCACGGTTTGTTGATAATTTGTTTAGGTTTTCAAGCCTAACTAGAAATTTTGTTAATTTCCTGGAGGGTAACGCCCATTTGATAAATAGTTCAAATATTGAGTTTAATGTAAGGCCAATAACTCTAGACGCGCCTGAAGGTATGTATGACGTTGTTGTAATTGGATCTGGTCCAGGCGGGGCAATTGCCGCTCTAAGGAGTGCTAAAGCTGGGCTAAAAGTTTTAATTCTTGAAGAGGGTGATGCGTATGCTCCGAATAAAATTGAACATCACTCGCTTGAGCAAACCAATAAACAGTTTAGAAATTTTGGACTGAATTTTATTTGGAGTTTAAGGCCTGTTTTATTTGCTGAAGGTAAAACTTTTGGCGGTGGAAGTGAAGTCAACTCGGGACTGTATCATAGACTTGAAGGAATTCATCGCGAAAAGATGTTAAGTCTTTTGCAAGTCAGCAAGAGCGAGTGGCGTGAATATGAATCTATAGTTGAAAAAACACTTAATGTATCTTTTTCTGCTGATAGTGAGGCGCCGGAATATGGACTTGTAAAAGGCGCCAGGAACCTTGGGCTCATAGCTAAAGAAGTTGCCAGATGGCGAGTAGAAGGAAGCGAGACGCCTCATCAAAGTATGCAAGTAACTTATCTCGCAGAATGCATCAGTCTAGGCGTCAAAATAAGTACGAGTACTAAAGTTTTGAAAATTAAACCTAATTTAGAGAACATTGAAATTTGCTGTGTCAGCAATAGAGGGCAAAGAAAATCTTTTTCAGCGAAGCAAGTTGTTGTAGCTGCGGGCGCGGTTGGCACTCCTAAAATCCTGAAAGCTTCTAGACTAATTTCAAATTGTGTTCCAATGAATTTCCATCCAATGGTACGCATAGTTGGAGAGCAAGACTTCGAGATTAATGACGGTGATCTATTTCCACCTTGGCAGGCCTGGACACAAGATCTTAAGTTTAAATTCGGATATTCAGTTTCGACACACCCCTACTTAAAAGCAACACTCTCTTCAACAGGCGAACTTAACAGCCTAGAACATAAAGATTTTTCAAAACATGCAGCTTATTTCAGCTCATTCGCCTTGGAGGATTCAAAAGTTCGAATTGTCACAATTGGAAAAATTACAATACCCTTGATCAAATGGGGTAAGAAAGACAAAACTGAGCTTGTCTCAGCAAACAATTTACTAAGAAAAATTCTCAAAAGCGGAGATGCAAGAAAAATTTATCCTAGTAAAGGGATGGCGCCGATTACAACTGTACATATCTTCGGATCATTGCCTATCGGATCTTCAAGGCATGTAGACTTTTTAGGAAGACTTATTGCAGATACCAGAATTCGCATTTCAGATAGTAGTATTTTGCCATCGGCACCATGGTGCAATCCACAAGGACCTATGATGGTGGCTTGTGAAATATTGGCAAAACGCAATTTATCCGAATTTAATGTTTAAGTACTCAATTTGAACTCTAAATCCGGTGGCCCAATTAGATACTTAAGATTGAATTTTTCTTGAAGATGCGATCATTTCCTTAGTCGTAAATTCATGGATATCATCGTGAAAAAATTTTTACTAATTAAATATGATTTCAAGATTTGGACAGAAAATATCACAATGTAGATTTCGGAATAATGCTGCAATACATGCCTGAAAGTAAACCCAGCGCTCCAGACAGCGTCATTTATGAAGAAAATGGGAGGCGCAATCCGATATTGTGAAATTGCGCCAATAATTATGGAGACTAGGAGCAACTTATTCTTGAAGGATTTTATTCTTAGAATAGCGGGGATGAAGAGAAAAGTAACCCAGTATCTATAAGACCAATTCCAACCAAAACCGATGACAATAATGCTTAGCAAAGACGCCCCTAGACTTAGTAAGTCATTAGGAAGTTTTGACTTAGAAAACTCTTTTCTCCAAGCAAGAATTATAATTATCAAAGTAAATGTTAAAGTAGTTAGAAGGTAAGCAGAATTTCTTGTGAAAAAGTTCTGAAGTCCAATAAAAATCTCATTTTGTAACCATAAAATTGGATCCATTATTTTGGCAGACCAGTGTAAATCATTAAAAATTGCAAGGTGGTATGACAGTCCGAAAGTGTTTTCGAAACCCAACGCCGTATTTAAATAACCTTCAATAATTAGTTTCGCAAAAATAATAATATATAAACAAGTTATAGATGACGCAATTCTCATATGTTTCTTGGGCAGCAATGGAATAAGAACTATCGGATAGATCTTGATCAGTATTGCAAAAAGTAATGTGATTAGTCCCAAGTTATGTTTTTGCCTTGAGATTGCTATTAGACTAACTAGAGTAGATGTCATTGCAAATACTTCTAAATTTCCACTTTTTAATCCAAGCAGAAAGCCTGGTGAGAACAAAATAAGTATTCGAAACAATAAATTTTTGTAGGAATTTTCCAGCGGTAATATTATGAAAAAAACCATAGTTGAAAAGCAAAATAGAAAATAAATAACAACATCATTTAGGAATAAATGTAAGATTGATGTAAAGAGTATTGCACCCGGTGTCGCATTAATAAACGGATTGGCTTGACATGAAGCATCCAAATAATTCTGTCCATTTTGGATGCAGATAAATGCTTTTTTATAGAGGTAAAAATCTGATCCGCTTTCATAATATGGACCACCGACCAGCCCCAATAAAGAGCTGAACTCACTTTTAAATATAAGTGCACCTATTGTGAAAGGCCAAGTTATAGTTAACATGACCGCTGCAATCACGAAGAAAACCTTGGCAGTAAAATTGTTTTTCGTCAGAAATATACCAATTTTGTCAGTCATAGACAGAATTCTCTCAGTATTCAAGTTAAAATTAACGTAAGTCATGTAGCAATTGGGGGTTTAGAGTGACAAATAACGTTTTGGATGACGTTTATGGATTTCGTCGCAATCCCTACTACATTTATGCCCCTCGGTGGATCGACACGTCAGCAGGTATTAAGGCGCTCCACTATTTTTGCCATGCTTTGAATCGTGCAGGTGAAAATGCTTTTTTGATATTAACGGAAGCAATCCACGGAGACACACCTAGGGTGTCTGGTTTATTAAGGACACCAATTTTAACTCAGGAAATTGCCGAATCACATTTTCAAGCTAAACTCACACCTATTGTAATCTACTCTGAGACAATTCCCGGTAACCCACTAGATGCAAATTGCATTGTAAGATACCTAATGAACTACGCAGGAATTTTAGGTGGGCCAAGAAGATTTGATAATCAGGAACTCAAAATTGCTTTCTCGGAATCCATTGCCGAAAAATATCGAATTGAAAACCATCAGGAACCATTCGTATTATTTATCCCTCCCATAGACCCAAGACCCTTTAATTTCAATGAACATAAGAGTAACTTTCAATTAACATATGCGGGAAAGTACCGCGCATTTATTGGAAAGCCACCTAGAAAGGGAAATCTTAGAAATATTGAAATATTCAGAGATGGATCAAAACAACAAAATCGTCCTGAAGTTATTAATTTGTTACACGATGCCAAAGTATTATATTCTTTTGAGAATTCTTCAATTATCAGCGAAGCCATTTTATCAGGTACTCCGACTGTACTCGTGAAGAACGTATTTTTCGAAGAACTGATAGCTGAGAAGGAACTAGGAACCGCTGGAGTAACATGGTCAGATTCTGAAAAAGAGATTGAAGTAGCTAAGAAAGAAACAATTAAAGGCCGTCAAATTTATTACCAACGTATTAACGAATTCGCGGACAGGTTGGCAGAGTTTATCGACTTAAGTCAGGAATTTTCACAAGGATTTGACACAAAAACCATAAAAGTACCTAATTATCAGCACTTTATAAGCCAGCATCGCTTATCCTTGGCTTTTCAGATTCTTAGAAATCAAGGCGCCTCAGTTCTATTGCGAGTTTTGTACCATTTTCTTCTAAGAAGATTAAAGTTTGATTATTGGAATAATATAATCAAGTCTAGAAGGAAGAAGATTTCATGAGTGAAGAGATATTTGAAAATCTGTTTGTACTAGAAGCTGCAAATAATCATTGGGGTCACGTTGAAAGAGGCAAGAAATTAGTTCAGGATTTTGCGACCGTTGTTCGCTATAACAACGTCAAAGCTGCTATCAAATTTCAATTTAGAGACGTAGACAATTTTATTCACGATGACTTTAAAGGTAATCAGGAATTAAGGTACATAAAGAAAACTGAAGCCACAAGAATGACATTTGAACAATACGGTGCGTTGGCCAAGGCTGTTGTTGATGCAGGTTGTATACCTATGGCAACACCTTTTGATGAAGCTTCAGTAGATATCTGCACCAAATTGAATTTTCCGATAATCAAAATTGCCAGCTCAGATATAAATGATTGGTCGTTGCTTGAGAAAGTTGCAAGCACCAAGTTGCCTGTCATTGCTAGCAGTGGTGGTGCATCAGAGAAATCTTTGGATGAATTGGTACAGTACTTTGATCATCGTGACATACCCCTTGCATTAAATCACTGTGTTTCACTCTATCCAAGCGAAGATCACCAGCTTGATTTAAATCAAATTACCTATTTGCGCAATCGATATCCAGGACATGTAATAGGATTATCAAGTCACGAATATCATGACTGGCATACCTCAATGCATATTTCATATGCATTAGGCGCTCGAACATGGGAACGCCACATAGATATTGACTACCAGGGTGTGCCTGTTTCAAATTATTGCTCTTTACCTCACCAAATTGATGAATGGTTTAAGGCGTTCTATAAGTCTAAAGAAATGCTTGGAAATAGCTCTGGGCAGCGCAGAATTATCCCTAAGGAAGAAATAGCCTATCTAGATGCCCTAGTTCGAGGCGTGCACGCTAAAAAGGATTTACCGGCCGGCTATGTTTTTAATTCAGAAAATTTTTCTTCAGATTTTAGGTTGGCTGTACCTTTGCGAAAAGGTCAATTATCAACTCGCGAAATCTTAAATGGCTTGACTTTACTAAAAAACCTAAAAGCAAATCAGCCAGTGACAATAAACGATGTTAGTGGTCCCTATAATGAGAACGAACAACTTAGAAAGCTCATAGAGAATCGTGGACTTTAGGCACCGGTACTAATCGCGGCCATCATATTTTCAATTTGGGCATTTAAGCCTGAGTACTCAAGGTTTCTTTTTCGGAATATCATTTCAAAAGATTCATCTTCCGCAAAATAAACATCCGATTTGGAATTGCTATTTGAATTATTTCTAGTGATTGCCGAAGAACTATTTGTAACTTCGACAACCAAATTGGCTAATTCTTCAATTTCAACTTTATGTCCGCCACTAGAAATTCTTAAATTTTCACCTTCTAAAATCTCCAAAAGCATTGCGGAACAAAGTTCGCGCAAATCAACGTATTTTCTTACAACGGGTAGCGAGTTAGAAATTGCGATATCCTCATTTTTCATTGCTTTCTTTAGGATTGATGAGAAAGCATACGAATCAAAATCTTGTATGTCTCTGGAAGTACATGAGTATAAATAGCAAACATTGAGATTATTAACCCCAACTATGTTTTGAAGTCTAGCTTCTTGGGCACTTTTCATTTTTGCATAAAAACTATAGCCTGGATTCGCCGACTGAGATTCACTTAACTCATTTACCACACCGCTGGAAATTAATAGCACTTTTGCTGATGGATTATTTAATAGGGCACTTTCATCACGTTGAATCAATGAATCAATGTCTGATTTATATTTCTCTTCACCTAGAATGTGGTATTTCTCCTGGGTCGGAAATCCGAGTGGAATAAACAAATCGAAATTAGATTGATCTAATTGTGTGTATGGCTTGGTAGTATATTGAATGCCGTCTATCAGCGTAATAGCGCAAGGTCTAGAAGAGTAATTTTCAACTTCTAAATTATGACCTAAATTAATAAGTTGAGAAATGGCAGCATTTGCAGATCTGCCCACCCAACCAGTAGCACCAGTTATAGCAATCCGCATTATTAGCCGTTTTTAAAATACTTGAAGACTACCTCGGATTTTGCTTCATCAAGAGGTGGAGTCATCATATGAATTGGGTTGGAATTCATTGAGCCGTCATCACGTATGTAACTTGTAATTCTTGGTTCATAAATTTGGTCTGGCGAAGCGATTAGTTCGAATAAGGTCGCAACGCCATCATTAAAGAACTCAAGCCATTTTCCATTAAGAATCGATGCCGTGTCTATTTTGCAATATCTCAAATTGTAAGCTTGTGCCAATAGTTCCCAACTAGGAAATCCAAGGCCAGTCCTTACATCACACCCGATGTAATTTCCATTGAAATAATTAATTTGACTGGTTCGTATTGAAGCGTAACCACTGTTATTAACAATAAACATCTTCAAATTTAAGTTGTTTTTAGAAACCGTTGCAAGTTCTTGTGTATTCTGAGAGAAACTGCCATCCCCTTCAAAATTTATAACTCGTGAATCAGGATTAGCTATGGCTGCTCCAATTGCTCCGGCTAAACCATAACCCATGCTTGCCAATCCCTTATTGGGAATTATTTTTTGCCCAACTTTGTTGAAATACATTTGGTAGAAAGCTGTGTGTGTTCCGCCTGAAGTTCCGGGTGCAAAAATATCTGTTTTCTTTGTGTGTCGTTCTATTTCTACTATGAAATTAAATGGGTCAATGTAATTTTCAGCAACAGAGTGACAATCTTCAATTCTTGGAAGCGATTCCTTGATAATATTTAAAAATTCCTGCCATTCAACAATATCGCCCAAGTTCTCTATGAATAAGTTGGCCAGCTCATCATGAAATGTATTTGCATCTGAATGAATAGCCAGGTCAATCCTCGGGTGGCCCTTTTCAAGCTCAGACTTATCAATGTCTACCATGACAATTTTCCCAACTGGCGCGAATTCTTGCCAATTGAAACCTGTTTGCTGCAAACCTAATCTTGCTCCAATAGCGATCAACAAATCTGTCTGCTGCTGAAACACATTGGCCCAACGCATTCCAAATGTGTTTGGACGCCCTGCATACCACTCATAATCTGAAGAAATACGATCTGCCCCAGACCATGTTGCAGCAATAGGAATTCCGAGTGGTGAAATTCTTGCTATTAGTTCTTTTGCAGATTCTCTAGAAATTCCAGACCCCAAAAGTAAAAGAGGTCTTTTTGAATTGATGATTAGCGTCTTTAGCTCTGCAATTTGGTCAGGATCCATATCGAAAGAGGACATATCAGGATGAAAATTGGTAATCGGCTCGGGCTCAACCGGTCTTGCCGAAACATCAATACAAACTTCTATTACAACCGGGCCTTTTCGACCCGTGCTTGACTCTCTAACAAGGCTTTTGAAAGCTTTTTCATCAATTTCTTCTTGGATTCTAGCTACGCATTTAGAAATTGGGGCCGCCATTTCTATTCCTGGTAGTTCCTGAATTCCTCTTTGACGGATTCCACCTGAAGCTAGATCGCTTGTCTTAACTTGTCCCGCAATAACTAATAATTCATGGCTCTCCAACCACGACCCCGCAACGCCTGTCAAAGTATTCGTTAAACCTGGGCCGGTAGTTACAAGACAAAATGCTTTTCCATTATCGGAACTTTCATTGAAATATTCGGTAGCAATTGCAGCAGAAACCTCATGCACGAAAGGAATACACTCAAAATATTTGTTTGCTGAATCCAGAAGATGCATAGAGCCGCCACCTGCTAGGAAAAGACAATGTGTATAGCCTTCCTCCTTCAACCATAGCATTAATTGGTCTGAGTACTTAATAGTCATCTAAATACTTTCATTAGCAAGTCTGAATTTTCAGCTAATTCTTTCATAGAATCAAAAATCAAATCGGCTTTTGCGTGCTCAAAATCCTTCCTTGTGTGCACTGATTGAACAATTGCACATGTTGAAAGGCCGGCACGTTTACCGGCAATCACATCTTCTAGTCTATCGCCAATCATAAACCCTTTTTGGATACCCATTTTGTCCATAACGTTTAAAACGATCGCTGGCTCTGGTTTGGGCGGAAAAATTCCTGTACCTGTAATCTCGAAAGAAAAATTAGATAATCTGGAGTTTAAAATTACTTTTTCAGCCATTTGTTGAGGTTTTGAAGTGGCTATTCCCAGCGGTACCTTCAAGCTCTTGAGAAACTCCAACAGCTCTACGACTCCGGGAAAAACTTCGTTATCTCTTTCAATCTCTAGCAGTAAATTTTTCCGAAATTCAACTATAAAAATATCGATATTATTATCGGAGACATGATTCGCAGTGACGATTTCTTCTAACGGTAGACCAAAGTGCATCCAACAAATTTCTCGATTAAAATTACCAATATTGAGCTGAGAAGATGTTTTATATAAAGTTTGGAAAATTTGACTAAATGAGTCAACCAAAGTTCCATCTAGATCAAAAATAAGGCCCCAATTTTCTTGCATAACCTAATTAAAATTCATCCATTCTGGAGTATCTGTCTTAGCGATTGACTCCAGAATTTGCTTTTCACGTTGGGTATCCATAGGTTGCCAATAACCTGGGTGTTGGTAGGTCATCAATTCACGTCTCTCAACCAGATTGTTCATAGGGCCTTGCTCAAATGGGATTTCATCATTTTCTAGAAAATCCAAAATACCTCTGTTCAAGACAAAAAATCCGCCATTAATCCAACCAGCATCAGCTTGATTTTTCTCTCCGAAATGAATTACCAACCCATTTTCACTTTGAATTACGCCGAATCTCGCCGGTGGTCTAACAGAAGTTACTGTGGCCAATTTGCCATGAGAATTGTGGAAATTCAGTAATTTGTGAATATTTACATTCCCGACACCATCACCATAAGTCATCATGTATTGATCCGAATTGACTTCTTCAAGAACTTTTCTTACTCGCCCTCCAGTTTGGGTATTAAGTCCCGTATTAATTTGTTTAACAGTACATGTGAATCCCCATGAGGTATTTTTATTATTAACTGAAACCCATTCATCAATTACTTCATGTTTGTAACCAGTTGCTATAACAAAATCATTAAACCCCTGTGCTGCATAAATGTTCATAACATGCCAAAGAATTGGTTTATCGCCTATTAGAACCATAGGTTTTGGTTTGTTCTCAGTCTCTTCTGAAATGCGAGTGCCTAATCCGCCTGCAAGAATAATTACTGGAATACTCATCTTGAGAGAATCTCTCTTATTTGCATTTCAGTTGCTTCCGCTTTGTTTGAATTCTTATACCAAGATACCGTCCAATCAATAGTCTCTTGGAAATTCAATTTATCTTGCCAACCTAATTGTTCCCTTGACTTATTAGAATTTAGCAAAAGAATTGAGGCTTCATGAAGTGGAGAGTCTTCTACTTCATAACTTAATTGCGAGCCCCAGCGTTGCTGAAAACTCTCAACAAGTTCTGAAACTGTATGAAAATTTCCTGCCTCTGGGCCAAAATTCCATTCGCCCTCAGCGTCATTGGATAATTGTTTTTCAATAAGTTTCTGATACCCGGTTAGGCAATCAAGCACATGCTGCCATGGCCTAATTGCGCTCGGATTGCGAAGAGTAATATTTATGTTGTCTTCTAGTGTTTGCACCAAGTCAGTAACAATACGGTCCCGCGCGTAATCTCCACCACCAATTACATTTCCTGCTCGAGCGATAGCTAATGGCGTATTTGAAAATGAAGATCTCCAAGACTGTGTGGCGATATCTGCAGCTGCTTTAGAGGAGCTATATGGATCTTCTCCTCCTAATTCGTCGGTTTCCAAATAACCCTGCATTTGGTTCTTATTTTTATAGACTTTATCGGTAGTGATTACAAGTGTCGCCTTTAAGTTGTTCAGCTCTTTAGTTGCTTCAAGTACATTCAATGTACCGATTACATTTGTTTCATATGTGCCTATTGGGTCCCTGTAAGACTCCCGCACTAAAGGTTGAGCTGCAAGATGGACAACTACTTCTGGTTGTATTTCCTTAATTAACTTTGAAATATCATGTTTGTTCCTGATGTCGAGGCGGCAGTCTCGATCGACAAATCTCTCAATATTCGACAAGTTAAAATGTGATTTTCTATCTGGATCGAGAGAAATACCGGCAACCTCGTGGCCTTGCATTTTTAGCATGGCAGCTAGCCAGGACCCCTTGAATCCAGTATGGCCAGTAATTAGGTAGCGCATTACTTAATTTTTCCTTTTACAAAATTTGTAATTGATTCTGAAACGTAATCAAGCATTGAATTAGTTAGCCCTGGATAAACTCCAACCCAGAATGAGCGAGCCATTACAACATCTGTATTCTTGAGGTCGCCTATCTTTTTAAAATATACGTCTTTATAGGCTGGTTGTTTGGTTATATTTCCGGCAAAAACTAAACGGGTTCCAATCTTGCGTGAATCTAGGAAACGAAGCAATTCTTCGCGATTAATTGGGAGAGTTGGATCGAGAGTGATAGGAAATCCAAACCATGAAGGATCACTATTTTCTGTGGCTTGGGCTATGTGCAAACCTTCAACACCTTCGAGTCTTTCGTTTAAGTATTGATAATTCGTTTTGCGCTTCGAGATGAATGTCTCTAACTTAGCAATCTGTGAGAGCCCGAGCGCGGCCTGCATGTCAGTCGCTTTTAAGTTGTAGCCAATGTGGCTGTATGTGTATTTATGATCGTAACCTTTAGGTAAGTCTCCGAGTTGCCAATCGAAACGTTTGAGGCAGGTGTTGTCCTTGCCGGTTTCGCAATAGCAATCGCGACCCCAATCGCGGAAAGATTCAACTTGCTTTTTTACTAGTGGAGACTTGATAAAAACGGCGCCACCTTCACCGGTAGTTATGTGGTGGGCAGGGTAGAAACTAAGTGTTGCGGTGTCTCCGAAGCTTCCCGTTCGCTGACCTTTGTAAGTTGAACCAAGTGCATCGCAAGAGTCTTCGATTAACCAAAGATTGTGTTTCTTGCATAATTCTTGTACTACGTCAAGGTTGAAAGGATTTCCTAGGGTGTGAGCCATCATGATGGCGCGAGTTTTAGGTGAGATTGCAGCTTCGAGCATTTCTGGAATGGCATCGAGTGTTTTTAAATCAATGTCTACGACAACAGGCACCAGGCCATTTTGAATTATTGGGTTTACTGTTGTGGGAAAACCCATTGCGACAGTGATGACTTCATCGCCAGGCTTTAGCGCTCGGTCTCCTAGTTTCGGACTTGTGAGTCCACTTAGAGCAACTAAATTTGCAGATGAGCCTGAGTTAACAAAGAGTGCGTGACGTACGCCGACATATTTAGCGAGTGCGCGTTCGAAATCTGTGGTGAAGCGACCAGCTGTAAGCCAGCCGTCGAGAGAAGAATCAACAAGCGCCTGGAAATCGGGTGAAGTTAAAACTTTTCCTGATACAGGAATAGGTGTAACTCCCGGAACGAATGGACGTTCTTTTAAAAAGATTTCAGTATATTGTTTTGTTAGTTCTAGAATTTGAGTGCGCAGACTTTCAAGTTCCTTATTTAACGGATCAAAAGTCACGTCGCTCCTAGATTTAGGTGATTGAAGCTGTCAGCCCCAAAGCCTACTCACCCTTCGTGTCGATGCCTGGAAAGTCTCATTCAATACTTTAGACTTAGCGCGCTCAGTTCCCCGGAGCTCATGTTGTTATGCCTTAGATGTACGCGTAAAGTTCGCTACATATAAGGTATAAATTCTGGATCCAGGGGTCGGAGTGCGAAATGTCCGATTTGTCCCTTCACCGCGACAATATAAGGTTACTTTCGTAGTAGTGGTTGTAGGGGCCGACGGGCCGCTATGAAATACCTCGAGGGACTGGTAGCTCCAGTTAAAAAAGGATCCAAGTAAGTGGCATTTAAGAAATCTGCGAACTCCGCAGGACCTAAAG
>JACCDN011111849.1_pt1 | contig 17936 bp, 14 predicted proteins | sample 7441691 | NCBI WGS metagenome assembly JACCDN01 (sample SAMN15323439, study PRJNA562643) | freshwater metagenome | isolation source: river surface water | place: USA:Blue River Watershed | collected 2017-08-16
AGTATCTCTCAACTGAATCATACCAGGAATAGTAATTTCTACCACTTGCTTGTATGCAGCAATATGCATTGCTGTTGGGTATGTATCGTTAGACGATTGAGATTTGTTTACATCATCATTAGGGTGAAGAACTTTTTTCTCATCCATTAATGAACCACCAGTAATAACGTGGCCACGATTTGCAACGACTTCGTTTACGTTCATATTACTTTGCGTACCCGAACCAGTTTGCCATATCACTAAAGGAAACTCATTATCTAATTTTCCTTCTAAAATTTCATCGCATACTTTACCAATAAGTGCAGCTTTATCTGCAGCTAAAACACCTAAATCTTGATTCGTTAATGCAGCTGCTTTTTTCAAAATAGCAAAAGCACGAATAATCTCGATTGGCATTTTATCGCCAGGACCACCAATTTTAAAGTTTTGTAAAGAGCGTTGTGTTTGCGCAGCCCAATATTTATCAGCAGGTACGTTTACCTCGCCTAAACTGTCTTTTTCTATACGAAATTCCATGATTGTTTAATTTAACGCCGCAAATTTACGAAATTTTTAAGCTATTTTTATAGATATAAATACAAGTGAAACACTTGTTAATCAAAGCATTCTGTGTATTTTTCATAAATGTGGATAAATCGAGGCCATACAGATGGGCTTAGGAGTTTAACTTTGAAGTATATATCATTATAAAATTCTATTCATCATGAACATGAAAAAATTCATATCTCCATTATTAATACTTACATCGGTAATTCTAATGGCCTCTTGTGTGGTTCCTAAAAAGAAATTTTTAGCCATGCAACACGAACGCGATTCCTTACAAAACGGATTAAATATTGCGAACATCAAAATAGACAGCTTAACGAAAGCCCTAGCTTTACATAGAGATACTATTAACGATCTTCGCTCGCAAGTTGCTTCATTAACTTCAAAGTTAAATACCTTACAAGATCAATACAATACACTATCTGATAACTATAAACAATTACGTGCGAACAGTACAGATGAAATTAAAAAATTAATTAAGGACTTAGAAACTGCTCAATCTAATTTAGCAGCACGTGAAAAACGTTTACAAGAAGTTGAAGATGCAATGGCTCGCAGAGATGCAGCTGTTAAAGCTTTGCGTGATAAACTACAAAATGCACTATTAGGTTTCAATAAGAGTGGTTTAGCTGTAAACATTAAAGATGGTAAGGTTTATGTTTCTTTAACTGATAAATTATTGTTCAGCTCTGGAAGTATTGAAATTGATGATAAAGGGAAAGAAGCCTTAACTGAATTAGCTAAAGTATTACAAACGCAAAACGATATCAATATTTTAGTAGAAGGTCATACGGATAATATGAAAGTTAGTAACCTTGGTCAGATTAAAGATAACTGGGACTTAAGTGTATTACGTTCTACAGCAGTGGTACGTTTCTTAACTGAAACACAAAAATTAGATCCATTGAGAGTAACTGCATCTGGTCGTGGTGAAATTATGCCGGTTGAAAAATTAAACACTGCAGATGCTCGTAGTAGAAACAGACGTATTGAAATTATATTAACACCAAAATTAGATGTGTTGTATAATTTGTTGAATGAAGATATAAAGTAAATGAGTAAATAAGCAGATGTGCAGATGTGCAGATGCTAATCTTATTATAAACAAAAAAAAGAGTCGGGGTGAAAGCTCCGACTCTTTTTTTTTATACATTTCTAGTTTAAAAATTTTACTTCCTTATGATGTTAGTATCGTATAACATTATTATGATTTTTACCTTTGGTGATAAAGAAACAATGCGAATTTGGGAAGGTGAGCAGGTCAAAGGTCTACCTAGAGAAATTCAAGATATTGCAGGACGTAAGTTAAGGATGATTAACTATTCTATAACATCCAAGATGGTACGAAACGCTAAGTATTTATTCGCATAACGAGAATCTACGTCAGCTCTTAAATCTGGCGCATAATTAGTTAAATAATCTGCTAAGATTTCATCCGACTCTGCAAAGTATTGAAATGAATAGGTGTTTCCATCTTGAACAGGGTCTTTTAATTTCATAATTTTATGCATTACGAAACAGCCTGTATTCATTACGTCTGGAACATGTACTTCACGCATCCATTGTAACCATTCTTCATGAACTTCATCAGCAACATTTATAGTAACACTATATAATACCATAGTTTTATTTTTTACAAATTTAAAAATATAATCAACTTCCTCTTAGAATTCTGAATCGTTTTCTAGCATCAACAATATATAAACTTCCTGGGAAATCTTCTATTAACTTTTGATATGCTTTCATTGCTAATTCGGTATTCTTTATTTTATTCTGATAAATTTCTGCAGTAGTAAACAATGCATCATCTGCCCAAATTCCATCTTTATATTTATCTACAATAATTTTATAAAAATCTATGGCTTTAGTATAATTCTGTTGACTAACTTCTATACTTGCTTTCAACCATAAAATATCATCATCTAAATCATTTTCCGGAAATAACAAATCAATAGAATCTAATTTTTGAATAGCTTGTGTATACTGATGTTGATATATTAATAAATCTGCTCCAGCAAATAATCTCAAGGCTTGTTGATTAGTATCTACATTTTCATTATCCGAAATCAACAAACTCAAATTCAATGCATCGTTGGCAATAAGTTGGGATGTACTTGCTTTTAAAATATCTAATTGCGCTTTAGACCAATCGAATTCTCCTGCGTAATATGATAATCTGGCGTTTCTGTATTTCGCCATTTGTCCTAAGGGTTCATCTTTATATGCTTTATCTACCTGACCATATAATAAAGCGGCTTCCCAAATTTCACCACTGTATAAATAGTAATCGCCAAGATCCAATTTACACTGAGAGAGAAATGAAGTCATTCCAAATCTGTTATCAATTATCTTTTGTAAAAGTGCAATAGCCTCTTTAGATTTATTTAAGTACAAGGCTAACAATTCTGCATATTCTCTCATAGCTTCTGCAGTATTCGTTTGCTCTCCAAAATCTTTTAAATACGATTGATAATCTTTTTCTAAATTCAATAAATCGGTCTGAGTATAAACACTAGTAGTTATCTTTTCTTTCTGTGTACTTAATATTAACTGACGAGATGGAAGATAAAATGGCATTGCACTTCCCTTCTCTATTACTGATTTAAATGACTTAATAGCTATATCATACTGCTTATTACTCTTACAGTATGTGCCCAAGGAATATAAGCGTTGACCATTTTCGTTAAATCGCTTATCCATTGCAATACTTTGCATTAGCGCTGCTTCAAAATTCTGTTGTTGTATAAATGTCCAGATTAATAAGTCTGAATAAAAAACTTGATCGGGGAATTTTTGTAAACGTTGCAACAAAACATTTTTCAATAAATCATAATCTTTAGCATCGTTGAAATAGTCTTGAAATGTTTGTTGTATTTGATCTTGATCAAAAGCATTTTGCTCGAAGCTGTTGAGTTGTTCTTCAATAATTCCTTGTTTATTATTTTGAAGACTATAGATTTTAGAGGCGTCTGCACTCATTAATGATGGATTACTGGTAAGCTGCCTAGCTTTAAAAATTACCCGTAACGCTTCTTGATATAATTGCGCATCGGTAAACTTTGCGCAAACATCTACTACTTGCATTAAATCAGGTTGAACTCGCTTAATAGCTTCCTCATAATTCTTCTTCGCCTTACTAGAGTCGCCTTGCATACTATGTATAAGACCTAAATCCACATAGTAGCTCGGGTAATTATCGGATTTCTTGATGGTTTTCTTCACCAGTTTCTCTGCATCTGAATATTTTTTTTGAATAACTAAGCATTGAAAATACTTGGTATAATATTCAGTATTTAGTGGATCTTGCTGATTTAATTTCAAATAAATAGTCTCTGCTTTATCGTATTCGCCTTTTTTGAAGTATTCTTTTGCTAAACTTTCGTTATTAGAACGTTGAGCAAAAAGCGAAATACAGCTAATCAGTAGTACTATTAAAATGGAGCTAAACTTTTTCATCGATTTATTGCCTAAAAATATCGAATATTTTTTATAATTATACAATAACGTTTATAGGGTAAAAATGGTGTTACAGCCTATATAAATAAAGCATTAGCGCGAAAGAATTGTTAAATTCGAATCTATTTTGAACATATTGAAACGATATAGCTACATATTATTCATCCTTTTCACGCTTACCCTTTCCTGCAAAAGGGTTGAAAAGGAGTATGTTAAAATTCCATTGGAGGATTTTTTCAGAAATCCAGAGAAGAGCCGTATGCAATTATCGCCCAATGGCGAATATGTTTCTTATGTTAGAAATTATAAAAATAGGGCTAATATTTTTTGTCAGAATTTAAACACTGGCATAGTAACTCAACTTACATTTGATACCACTCGTGGAATTTCAAACTATATCTGGGTAAATAATAAACAATTATTGTATCTGTTAGATATAGATGGAAACGAAACTTTTCATTTGTTTTCCATAACTAATGATGGGAAAAAGAAAGTAGATTTAACTCCATTCGAAAATATTCAAATGAGTTTTATAGACATTGCTCCTCAAGAAGGAGATGAAATCTATATCTGCCTTAATAAACGCAATCCTGAAATCTTCGATTTATATAAATTGAATTATAATACTGGTGCCCTAAAAATGGTAGATGAAAATCCGGGTAACATTACAGAATGGAGTGAAGATTTAAATGGGCAAATACGTTTGGCTGTAAGCACAGATGGTGTAAACGAAAAAGTACTTTATAAAAAAACAAATACCTCTGCATATCAAGAAGTATTAACGGTAAATTTCAAGGAAACGTTTTATCCAATATCATTTACAAAAGATGGGCATAGCATTTATGCATTATCTAATATCAATAGAGATAAAGTTGCATTAGTAGTATTCGATTTAGAATTGGCTAAGGAAACACAAATTATTTATCAAGCTGCAGATGCAGATATAAACGATGTAGCCATTTCTTACTCCACACATCTTCCCTTATATGTAAGTTATAGAGCAGGCCGATTAAAAACACATTTCTTCAATAATGAATTAGAAAAAATTGAACAAGCGGCTAAAAAAATAGATGATAAAAGTAATTTCAGTATTATCAACTCAACAACAGATGATAAGAAAATACTACTTAAAATATACAGTGATAAAAACTCAGGAAAGTATTACACCTACAATGTTAGTAATGGTGAAATGACCGAAATTGGAAAAACTGCTCCTTGGTTAAATGAAAAAGATTTAGCGGAAACACGTTCATTCGAATTTAAGAGTAGAGATGGTTTAACAGTACAAGCATACCTAACCTTGCCGAATGAATCTCAAGAAAAATATCCATTACTTGTAATTGCACATCAACATTTATGGCAGAGAACACATTGGGCATATAATCCGGAAGTGCAATTTTTTGCAAACCGTGGATATGCTGTATTACGTGTAAACCATAGAGGTGTAGAGGGCTTTGGAAAAGCCTTTCACGAAGCTGGTTTTAAAGAGATCGGCAGGAAAATGCAAGATGATTATACCGATGCGGTGTATTACTTAATTAAAAAGGGAATTATAGATACAGCTCGAATTGGTATATATGGAACAAGCTTCGGAGGGTACTTTGCATTAAACGGTTTAGTACGCGATTCGGGTTTGTATAAATGCGCTGCTTCCTATTCTGGATTTACCAATCTGTTTTCTTACCTAAAAGAATTTCCTCCTTATTATAATCAATATATCGAAATGATGTATGAAATGATTGGCAACCCAGAGAAAGATGCTGATTATTTAAAAGCCTGCTCTCCTGCTTTTCATGCTGATAAAATGAAAACTCCAATCTTCATTGCTCATGGTGAAAAAGATAGAAGAATGAGCGTAGAAGAAATTAATTTGTTTGTTAAGAATTTGAAAAACGAAAAAGTGAAAGTGAATTATCTTCTTGTTCCAGATGAAGGTCATGTATTTCGAAAAGAAGAAAATAAAATAAATTTCTATACTGAATTAGAACAATTCTTCGATGAAAATTTAATGAATAGGAAATGAGTCAAGTGCAAAAAAATTCTTATCGAAAGAACTACGCTTTAATTCCAATATTTATTGTGGTGTTAACCATCACTTTTTTCATCGCTTTATTTTTTGGTTATAAGTTTACTCAGAAAGTAATAGAATCGCAGTTTGTAACCGATAAGGTTGAAGTGTTAGAAGATGCATTAAAGCCTTACAACGATTTTATATTCACTAAAATTCCACAAATTTCTTTATATCAAGGCTATTTAGATTCGGTATCTATGATTAGTCTTTCGAATAATTATTTTAAAAATTATTCCATTATAAAAAATATTACTTTTTATGATATTGAAGTTGGTAACCTTCCTATTCTCGATGGTTTCCGACAAGATAAATTTTCCATTGGAGTGAAGTCTGTTTATAACATCAACTTCATCCATAACAAACCTGTTGTAGATTTAGTGTTTAAGAAAAATGTATCTGGAGAATTTACAGGGAAAGATGCAAACGATTTCAGTAAGGCTGTAATTAAGTTTGCCGATTATATTAACCACTACGATTCTACTAAAGAAATTAGTCCAGACGTTGTCTTTAAGGTTTTCTACTCATTCAACGATAAACAAGTAAGTTTTATTAATGTGCCGCGTAATGCAGATTTAAGAGTGTACAGTGGATTGATAAATGACAATTTCAATACGAATATGGCATACGATCAGGACATGCTTACATTCCATATGGATCCTAATCAATTAGCCATTGTAAATAACAATCCAAACTTATACGAGAACATCCTTATTCGTCCGGTTACATTCGATTCTTTATTAAACGATAAAAATTATTTCACCACAGGCATAGCATTACCAGGAGCATTTTCCGATTATCAATTATACTTTGTTTCTTCAAAAGCATTTGTAAACAAACGTATAGGTATGCTCTTTACACCAATAGCTATTGGTATTATGGCCGTATACCTCATTATGTTATTTATCGCTATATTAATTTATAGAAATTTAAATATCAATGCTAAACTATTTAAACTTCAATATGATTTTGTAAACAATTTAACTCACGAGTTTAAAACACCAGTGAGTGTTATAAAAATTGCTGCGAATAATATTAAAAATCAGAAAGTATTAAACGAACGAGATAAGGAATTATACGGTAGGATTTTGGATGAAGAGGCGGACAAGCTGAATGATTTATTAAATAAACTTTTATCGCTTACACAATTAGAAAATAGAAGTTTAATTATTAAGAAAGAGAAAATAGATTTATATGATTTCTGTAGAGATATTGTAGATGCTTATCAGATTAAATATCCAGATTTCAATATAGAATATTCCGTTCAGAACATTTTATATTATGATGGAGATCGGGTATTACTATTCAGTTTATTTCAGAATTTAATAGACAATGCTTATAAATATTCTCCAATAGACAAAAAGCATTTACAAATAAAAATTAGAAGAGTAAAAGAAGAGCTAGTGATTCATTTCACCGACAAAGGCATAGGCATACCTAAGCATGAAATAGAAAATGTATTTAATAAATTCTATAGAATAGAGAATCAGTTTAACCAGCAAGGTAGTGTGGGCATAGGTTTGGCATTTTGCAAGGAAGTGGTTAAATTTATGAAAGGGGATATTTCGGTTAAAAGTGAGTTAGGACAGGGCTCTGAATTTAAAATAGTACTCCCAATAGAGTAAACATAATAAGCTTGTTACATAAACATATTGATTTGTGTAATAGCTTTGCAACATAAAACCAAAACAATGGAAAAGCAACAAGTAAAAATTGCAATTGTAGAAGACGATGCTAACTTAAGATTATTAGTTAGTCAACGTATTGCCTCAGAAGGATACCAAGTATTCGAAGCTGCCGATGGAACAAGTGGAGAAGCAATGATATTAAAGGAGCAACCACACATTGTATTGCTTGATTGGATGCTACCAGGAAAAACAGGTAACGAAGTATGCACAGCTGTTCGAGAGAAAGACTTCTCTGGTATAGTAATTATGATTACTGCTAAAGCCCAAGATATTGATAAAATTGATGCCTATAATTTTGGTGTAAGCGATTACATTACCAAACCGTTTAATATGGAAGTGTTAATGGCATTAATAGAAAACAAGGTGAAATTTATTGTGAATTCGGATAAAACTGAATTTATAAAATTCGCTAATATGGAGCATCACCCAAGTACACATATGCTAATGCGTGATGGCAAAAAAGTAGAGCTTACCATTTTAGAAAATAGAATTTTATTATACTTTCTAAAAAATCAAAACAAGGTAATTAACCGCGATGAGTTGATGATGGTTGTATGGGGTTATAATTCCGATGTAAATACTCGTACACTTGATATGCACATTGTGCGCTTACGTAAGAAAATAGAAAACAACCCAGAACACCCGATGCTATTACAAACGGTAAGAGGGATTGGGTATAAGTTTGTGTTGGAGTAGAAAGTAGCTAGTATTGAGATAATTTAATATTTAGGGATATCTATTCATGTCCCTAAATTCATAATTGATTTAACGCTTTCTCAAATCTACTATTCCCTATTCCATCAACAATTGCAAACTTCGCTCCTTTTTCTTCCATTAAACGTATGTACCATTCCATAAAATAAGCTCGTTCATTAGGGAAGTTTCTCAAAGGATCATCTTGCCAAGGTAAGTCGTCTTTCATTACTAAATACAAATCGTAATGTCGAGTTTGGTATTCTTGTTCTACTTCGGGTGGGCAAAATCCGAACACGTGTTCGCACCATACTTTTACGGTAATGATGGTAGTGTCGCAAAATAAATAAGGGTGATTATTTTCGAGTGCTTCTTGTTCAATTTTATGTTCTAAAGCCAACTGCCCCTGAAACATATTGAGTTCATCTTCAACAGTACATTCTCTATCTAAGTTTGCACAATATTCTCGTGCATACTCGGGTACCCACAAACAATTGAAATGCTTGGCTAGGTAGGCCGCCATTTCCGACTTGCCTGTAGATTCAGGACCAATAATGGCTATTTTAAGCATGTAATTGTTTCTTCCATTCGCGTAAACCTAACACGGCTAAGGCTATCAGTATGGTATAAAGCACAGCCGTTAAATACGCTTCTTTATAAATATACAAAACGATATACGATAAATTAATAACTATCCAGAAATACCAATTTTCTAAATACATTTTTGCTGATAAAATAGAAGCCACAATGCTTGCACTAAACAATATACTATCGTATTCCGCATAAGTAGCATCCGAAAATTTGGTTAAAATTTTAGCGATAATTATTCCAGAAAATGAAATTAGTAAAAGCAATCCGGTGATGTTTTTTATTGCCAATCGTTGTACAACAAATGTTTGTTCATTCGTCATAGATTTCTTCCAATTTATCCAAGCAAAAATGGAAGTTGCTACAAAGAAAAATTGCAAAGTAGAGTCGGCGTAAAGTTTTATCTCGAAGAAAAAATAGGCATAGGCCAATGAACTCAAGATGAGTATTGGCCATGCTATTATATTTTTTTTAGCAGTTAAATAAATTCCAAGAACAGCTGTAACAAACCCAATGATTTCTATAGCGTTCATCGAAATATTATTTACTTAAATACATCGATTTCTCTTTGTATAACTGGCGGAAGTAAGGATCTTCTAAATCTTTAATGAAACGAATTGCTTCTCCTGTTGATCGCATTTCTGGACCTAATTCTTTCTTCACTTCAGGGAATTTATGGAAAGAGAATACTGGTTCTTTAATAGCGTAACCTGTTAGTTTTCGTTCTATTTTAAAGTCTTTCAATTTATTTGCACCCATCATTACTTTCGATGCGATATTGATATATGGAACATCGTATGCTTTAGCAATAAATGGAACGGTACGAGATGCACGTGGGTTTGCTTCTATTACAAACACCTCTTCATTTTTTATAGCGAACTGAATATTTAGCAACCCTAAAACATTTAAAGCCTTCGCTAATTTCACCGTGTACTCTTCCATTAAGCCAATCACTTTTGGCGATAAGTCGAATGGTGGAAGCACAGCACTCGAATCTCCAGAGTGAATACCTGCAGGTTCAATGTGTTCCATCAATCCAACAATATGCACATCTGTTCCATCGCTAATCGAATCCGATTCTGCTTCTTCAGCTCTATCTAAGAAATGGTCAATTAATATTCTGTTTCCTGGAATATCTCTTAATAATTTTACAACTGCTTTCTCTAGCTCTTCATCATTAATAACGATGCTCATGCCTTGTCCACCGAGTACATAACTCGGGCGAACCAACACTGGGTAACCAACTTCATTAGCTACTTTAATTGCTTCGTCGGCAGTTTCTGCAACACCATATTTCGGATAAGGAATACCTAAATCGTGCAATAGATCCGAGAATCTACCACGGTCTTCAGCGATGTCCATGTTATCGTATGATGTACCAATAATTTTAATTCCGTTGCGATGTAAATCTTCTGCCATTTTCAAAGCAGTTTGTCCTCCAAGTTGAACAATTACACCTTCCGGTTTTTCAAGATCTATAATTTCACGAACATGTTCCCAGAACACTGGCTCGAAGTATAATTTATCGGCCATATTAAAGTCGGTAGAAACCGTTTCAGGATTACAGTTAATCATGATAGCTTCATAACCCGATTCTTTTGCAGCCATTAATCCGTGTACACAAGAGTAATCGAATTCAATACCTTGTCCGATACGATTTGGACCAGAACCTAAAACGATAATTTTTTTCTTATCAGAAACTTTCGATTCGTTTTCACCTTCAAAGGTGCTGTAGAAATATGGTGTTTGAGCCGGGAATTCCGCAGCACAAGTATCAACCATTTTATAAACTCTACGCATTCCTAAAGATTTTCTCTTTTCATAAACCTCATCTTCAGTTACACCTAATAAATAAGCAATTTGAAGATCAGAGAATCCTTTTTGTTTTGCGTTGAATAAAACTTCCGTTGGAATATTATTTAATGAATAGCGTTTTACTTCTAATTCAATATTTACAAGTTCATTAATTTGCATTAAGAACCAACGATCAATTTTCGTTACTTTTTGAACAGAGGTAATAGGAACACCTAAACTTAAGGCATCGCGCACATGGAATAATCGATCCCAACTTGCGTTCTCTAAGCCTTTCATTATTTCTTCTAGGTTTCTGCTTTGTTTACCGTCCGCACCTAAACCTATTCTATTTATTTCTAAGGATTGACACGCTTTTTGCAAGGCTTCGTTAAAACTTCTACCGATAGCCATTACTTCACCTACCGATTTCATTTGTAAACCTAAGGTTCTATCAGCCCCTTTAAATTTATCGAAGTTCCATCTTGGAATTTTTACGATAACATAATCTAAAGAAGGTTCGAAATATGCTGAAGTTGTTTTGGTAATCTGATTTTCAATTTCATCAAGATTATAACCGATAGCTAATTTTGCAGCAATCTTTGCGATAGGATAACCTGTAGCTTTAGATGCTAATGCAGAAGATCTAGAAACACGCGGGTTGATTTCGATGGCGATGATTTCTTCATTTTCAGGATTCACCGAGAATTGAACATTACAACCACCTGCGAAATCACCTATAGAGCGCATCATTTTGATGGCATGATTACGCATTTCTTGGTAACAACGATCCGATAATGTCATGGCAGGAGCAACCGTTATAGAGTCGCCTGTATGAATACCCATAGGGTCGAAGTTTTCTATAGAACAAATAATGATGATGTTATCATTATTATCACGAAGTAATTCTAATTCGTATTCTTTCCAGCCTAAAACAGCTTGTTCTACAAGTACCTCATGTGTAGGAGAGGCTTGTAAACCATGGTTAAGGGCGGCATCAATTTCATCTTTACTGTGTACAAAACCACCTCCGTATCCACCTAATGTATAAGAAGGACGAATAACCAAAGGATACCCAATTTCTTGAGCAGCTTCTTTACCTTCTAAGTAAGAGTTCGCGATTTTCGAATTGGCAATACCTACACCAATCTCAATCATAAGCTTACGAAACTCCTCACGGTTTTCTGTTTTTTCGATAGCTGATATAGCTACACCTTTAATAACAACACCATATTTTTTCCAAATTCCACGTTCTTCCGCTTCTACAGCAAGATTCAAGGCAGTTTGCCCGCCCATAGTCGGAATTACCGCATCTATTTTACGTTCTTGTAAAATTTGCTCGATGGATTCGCAGGTTAGAGGTAATAAATACACATGATCAGCAATAACCTTGTCGGTCATAATAGTTGCCGGGTTCGAATTGATAATCGACACCTCGATACCTTCTTCTTTAAGAGATAAGGCAGCTTGAGAGCCAGAATAGTCGAATTCGCAGGCTTGTCCGATGATAATTGGACCTGAACCGATAATTAAAACTGATTTTATGGATTGATCTTTTGGCATAATAGGAAGGCTATAAATTGGCCAAAGGTATTCTTTTTTTCGAAATGTCGAAAGGCCGAATGTTCGAATGTTCGAAAATATTATGAAATAATTTTATAGATGTCTTTATAGTTTCGCCCTAGTCCGTCATAGTCAAGGCCATAGCCCAATACAAAGGCTTTAGGGATTTCGAAACCTACATATTTAATATTTAAAGGGTTTAATAATGCTTCAGGTTTAAAGAGCAAACTACAAATTTCTACGGATGCAGGATGATATGCTTTAATTTCATTCAATAAGAAATGCAAAGTGGTTCCTGTGTCAATAATATCTTCAACAATAACTACATGTTTATATTGAATATCATTTGTAAAAGGCAATTGAAATTCAATTTTCCCAGTGCTTTCTAATCCATGGTATGATTTACATTTTACAGATTGCATGGTGCAAGCTGAAGGATAATTAAGTAGTAAATCGGAGGTGAAAAACAGGGCACCATTTAAAACTGATACAAAACAAACTTCCTTTCCTGCATAATCTGAAGCTATTGCTAAAGCTAATTCTTGAATTCTATTTTGAATACGTTCTGCGGAAATGAATATTTCGAAATGCTTATTGTTTACAATAATGGTAGACATGTTCTTAATAGATTTGGTTAGATATGTGGAATAGAATGCATAAAAAAAGCCCCAAATAAATCGGGGCTTCAAATCTTTTTATAATTATTAAATTGCTTTCTTTTCTTCTCCAGCTTGAGGCACTAACACACCTACTGCTTCGAAAGATAAAGAACTCTTATCTTCTTTAATAGCATCAATTTCTTCTTTAGAAGCACCACCATCTTCAGCATAATGCTTTTGATCTGCTACAGAAATAGTTTCAAATTTAGCAGTTCCTTGGAAGATTACTTCTTTACCTACCATTAATTCTTTATCAGCTGGTACGAAAAATCCGTAGTCTTTAAATGTAACGCGCATCATTTCGCCATTACCTAAATCTACTTGCATCCAGCATCCTTTTTTCACGCAAACATCCGATACTTTACCTATAATTTTTGCATCGTAAGTTGGAGCATTACCCATCTCCGCAACTAAAGTAGTTGCATCCATCGCACTATCAGGAGTAATTACCTCGCCATAAGCGTCGAATTTACCCATTGCCGATTCTACAACTGTAGAATCAGTACTTGTACTTTTTTGAGGCTCGTTAGAACATGCTGCTAATACTGAAGCCGCTGCTAACATTAAGAAAATTTTTCTCATTGTATATTATCTGTTGTTTCTGCAAATATAGTGAAAGCAATAATCAAAAACGAAATAGACTCTTCTGAAATAACTGATTCCTAACCAAATAATTGTTGGAATAACTCCTCTAACTTACTTAATGGTACAATTTCGATATTGAATTTCTTAGTATCTAACCCTTTTACAGCATACCTAGAAACAAATATCTTCTCAAATCCCAATCGTTCTGCTTCGGAAATTCGTTGTTCTATTCTGTTTACTGTTCTTATTTCTCCTGATAAACCGACCTCTGCCGCAAAACAGTGCTTGCTCGATATTGCCAAATCTTCATGCGAAGAAATAATAGCACTTACCACTCCTAAGTCTATCGCCGGATCTTCTACTTTTATTCCTCCAGTAATATTTAAAAACACATCTTTCACCCCTAATCTAAATCCACATCGTTTCTCTAATACCGCCAATAACATGTTCATTCTTCGAGTATCGAAACCTGTTGCCGATCGTTGTGGTGTACCATATGCCGAAACACTTACCAATGCTTGCGCTTCAATTAACATTGGTCGCATTCCCTCTATTGTTACCGAAATAGCAATACCACTTAATTCTTCATCACGTTGAGATATTAATATTTCCGATGGATTCGACACTTCCCTTAATCCACTTCCTCGCATTTCATAAATACCTAGTTCGCTTGTAGAACCAAATCTGTTTTTTATCGATCGTAATATTCTATAGGTATGATGCCTGTCGCCTTCAAATTGAAGTACTGTATCGACCATATGCTCTAATATTTTCGGACCAGCAATAGAGCCATCTTTTGTAATATGACCAACTAAGAACACTGGAGTATTCGTTTCTTTTGCAAAGCGAAGTAATTCTGCTGTACACTCACGAATCTGCGAAACGCTTCCTGGTGTAGATTCTATATGTGATGAATATAAAGTTTGAATGGAATCTACAATTACAATTTGTGGTTGTAATTCCTCTATTTGTTTAAATATATTTTGAGTAGATGTTTCGGTGAGAATGAAACAATTTGGGAATTCACTGCTTTGCATTCGCATTGCACGCATCTTAATTTGTTGTTCACTTTCTTCACCAGAAATGTATAATATTTTTTTTGTTTTAAGTTGAAGTGCAACTTGTAATAACAAAGTCGATTTTCCTATACCTGGCTCTCCACCAATTAATACAATAGATCCAGGAACTATACCACCACCTAACACTCTATTCAATTCATCATCTTGTGCGTCTATTCTTACATCCGCATTTTTTTCAATTTGATCTATTGCAATAGGTTTATTTGAACGAGAGATATTCGATGTGCTTTGCTTCCAATCAGGCTTCGATGTATTCTTCTCTACCACTTCTTCTACAAAAGTATTCCACTCCCCACACGATGGACAATTGCCCAACCATTTTGCCGCTTGATAACCACAACTCTGACAAAAGAAAACCGATTTTGATTTAGCCATGAACGAAGATAGCTTGAATATTGGAAAAGCTCAAATGATTTTATGTAACTTCGTATAAATGAAAAAGTGGATCTATATTTTATGGCTTGTGTTACCATTTTCAAGCTTTGCTCAATATAAAAATTCGAGCAGGTTTTTATATGGAAAGTCGCGCTCCACTGTTCCTTATTATTTGTCATTACAAACTGGTATTACCTCCAACAACTATGTATTTAATAAAGATTTCAATACTTATGGTAGAGGTTTCGCGTGGGGATTTAGTTTTGAAAAACCTCTGGGTTACCGACCTGCATTAGCATTAACAATGCGAACAATGGGAAAGTATAAATCTTCAGTTTTAAACTCTTCAAACTTAAACACCGATATAATTGCACAGAATACTAACATAGAGTTAACTTCATCTCTCGATGTATCTTTAAATTATTCTTATATGATATACGATTGGTACGGATGGCAATATCGATTAGGTGTTGGAATTGGCTTTGTGAATAATACTATTGATGTTCGCGATACTGCTCTTCATTCTGTAAAAACATCAACACCAATAGTGCCACTACAAATTAGCACAACTCGTGTGCTGAAGAAAAGATGGGAAATGGAATTTGGATATCGCTATTATTTAGGATTAGATAATAAAATCGAGGGTATCGCTTATAACAACACCCTCGATAAATATTCTTTCTTATATGTAGCCTTAAAATATCGCTTAGGTGAAAAAGATTTTCGCTTTAAAAGAAGCGACACTTGCCCTACTCCAGCGCAATAGAATACTATATATTAATGGTTTAACATATTATCCCATTAACATATTATCCCATTAACATATTATCCCATTATTTTAGCTGCTTCCGCGCGTGCTTTAACCATTATATCATCTGCTTTCTTATCACCTTCTGCAAGTATTTTCGCACACTTTTCGTCTGTTTCTTTTTTCATTTTTTCAGCAATCTTTTTAGCGGCAGCTTTTGCTACTGGATTGTTTGCTGATGCTACTACCTTGTCGGCAGCTGCATATCCTTCTTGTTTTGCGATATCAGCTAATTTTCTTGCTTGGTCTTTCACTGCATTTGCTTGAACTTGCGCTGCTGCTAATATTTGATCAGCTCGTTTTTTCGCTTCCTCTTTACCTCTAGCAATAGCTTCATTTTTCTTGGTATTTAAAACATCTTTTACTGCATCTTTTAATCCAGCACCAAGATCTGCCATACTTAATTTTACTGTTGGCTTACTCACTATACCACCTACTAATGCATTAATATTAATAGCATCTGCAGGAGAATAATTAGCACCATTGCTATTCAATTTAGAGGTTAATCCGCTTAGTACTGAAGATGATCCTGCACCTAAGAAATTCTTAGGAAGTTTTAACTTCATCACATACTCTAATGTTTGATCCAAACCACTAGAACCTCCAATATTAATAGTCGCAATTCCTGCATTTAAGTCGAATGGTTTTATCGTAACTCTACCATTTTCTATCGTAAATTGAAGCTTAGTATTTTTGATGTTTAATTCTTTTAATTTATCCGATTTCAAAGCATCGCCTAATGTTATTAAGGTTTTAGAACCCTTTATATTTGCTCCTAATAATTCCAATACACCTGCTCCTTGAGTTGTAGCTAATACTGGACTCATATCTTTCCCTAATAATGTATTAAATGATAAACTAGTATTGAATTTACCTGAAGTGTTTTCTGCAATAGGCGCTAATTTCTGAACGGTATTAAATGTTTTAAATGCTTTTTGAATATCCATATTTTGAATGGCAAAATTCATATCTACATCTGGTTTCGTAATATCTACAGTACTATAGTAACCATCCATGTTTACTGTACCGTCTAAGGTATTCATATTAACATCGCTGAAGTTTACCTTTTTATCTTTAATACTAATGCTTCCACCAATGTTTGTGATTTCCATATTATCATAAATCACTTTATTGATTTTAGAGTTTAATACGAAATCTATATTCTCTGGTACATCAAAAACTGTTGTTGTATCTGGGCTAGTTTCTTCTTTTGTCTCTTCACTTGCCGGACCCATCATCTCATTTAAGTCTAATAAATTAGCGTTGAAATTTAATCTAGCTTTAATAACTGTTCCTTTCAATGCATATCCTAAATAATTTTCTAAGGTTCCATTTGCACTGAAATCACTTTTCCCATATACTGCAGAAAAATTATTCATTGCGATATTTTTTGGACTTAAATTAAAGCTTGCATTGCTAATAGATAAAGGTAATGGCGACTCTTTACTACTGTATTTTAAATTTGAAATGCTGATGTTTCCTTTGGCATCAAAACTTTCATAATTACCTTTTTCAATTGTTGATAGTTTTCCTTTAGCCATCATGTTTGCTTTTATCAAACCCGATAATGTTGTTCCTTCTAGTGGAACAATTTTCATAATGTTTGCTAAATCTATACTTCCTTTTATTTCTGTTGAAAGATCAGGATCCGACTCTGGTGTTTTTAAATATAAACTTGCATCGAATGGTTCTGCTCCAAATTCAATATGTAATTTTTTCATGTCGATAATAGTATGATCGAATACACCATCTTTATCTTCAACATTTAATTGCAACTGTACATTATTTACTCCAGTAGGTAAATCAGGGTATTTAAAGTTTCCATTTTCAACCAAAATATTTAATCCGAAACCAGGCATAGAAACAGCGTTCATTCTACCTTTATAATATCCTTTTAAAGCGAACTTTCCGTTAGCGGTAAGTTTATCGAAAGAGCTTGAATATAAAGCAGGGACAAGGGATAGGAAGTTTTTAAATTCAGATTTTTGAGCATCAAAAGTTAAATCTAAATCGATATTAGTATCGGGCATTGCCACC
>JACCDN011046379.1_pt1 | contig 17929 bp, 13 predicted proteins | sample 7441691 | NCBI WGS metagenome assembly JACCDN01 (sample SAMN15323439, study PRJNA562643) | freshwater metagenome | isolation source: river surface water | place: USA:Blue River Watershed | collected 2017-08-16
ATGCCCGACAAGCCCCCCCTACGCGAGCTTAGAAAGTCTCATACAGTAAACGCTATGAGCCATCTGAGCACCTAGCCTTTAGGCCAAGCACCGTTTTTTCAAATACCTCTCCTCTTTCTGCATAGTTTTTAAACTGGTCCAAGCTAGCAAACCCCGGGCTGAGGACGATATTTTGTCCTTTCGGGGCCGTGGGGTGTACAGCTAAAATAAGGCTTGCTAGGCTAGGATAGATCGTAGTGGGCTTATGATAGCGCTCTAGCACAGCCTTTAAAAGCGGGGCTGTTTCGCCTATCAGAAAAGCTTTTTCAATATAAGGTAGGATAGAGTGGCAAAATGCTTCAATATCTCCCCCCTTAGACTGGCCTCCCCCTATCCAGTACACGGGCTTTTCAAAGCTTTTCAAAGCCATAACCGTGGCAGAAAAATTGGTACCCTTGGAGTCATTCCAATAGGCTACACCTTGAAGGGTTGCTATTTTTTGGAGGCGATGCTTTAGCGGCTTAAAGGCTTGTGCTGCTCTGTGGAATGCTGTCATACTCAGGCCTGTATGCTTCCAAAACGCTTTTGCTAATCTATAATTATTGCTTTGGCCTAAGTTCCTAAAAGCGGAGGGCAAGTGGCTAAAATCCTTGGATGCTTCTACAAGGTGTACTATAGTAGGCAGGCAGATTCCATAGGCTTTGGCCTTTTCTATAATCTCTGGCTCTGTAAACAAGAGGGCTCCAGGCTTTAGGGTATGCGTCAGTTGCCATTTGGCTTTAAAATAAGCTTCTAGAGTTTCATAGCGGTCGAGGTGGTCTTCGCTGATATTCGTCCACAAGAGTGCATCAGATTGAAGATAATCCATCTGTTCTGCCTGAAAGGAACTCAGCTCACACACCGCAGTAGCCTGAGGGGAAAGCCCATCGGCTAAGGCTTGGCAGATAGGGTAGGTATTGTTTCCGACTGCAAATGCGGGGATTTTGGCCGCCTGAAAAGCTTGGGCGAGTAGTTCTGTCAGGGTAGTTTTCCCATTGGTACCCGTGATAGCGATAAACGGCCCTTGCCAGAGGCTAGCTCCTAGGTTCCACTCACCGAAGCAGGGCTTAGGGTATTGGCGAATGCGTTCTAACCAAGGGTGACTTTGCCTAAACCCAGGGCTGTATACAAAAAGATCTATCTGTTCTATAGCCTTGGGGGTAAGATCAGGCCCTGTTTTTTCATCAAACCAGCTATAAGCTAAACTGAGTGTTTCACATAGAGCTGCTACCGCTCTTCCGCTAATACCCTTACCCAAAATGCCAATAAGGCCTTTTTTAGCTTGCAGGGCTTTTAGATAGCCTGCCTTAGCGGTTTCTAAGAGAGAGCAGGGCATAGTATGATTATACTTCACAGCGGTGGATGGCTACTAAAGAGCCTGTAAGCCCTAGCGCTGAAACGTTTGAAAAGCCCGCTCCTAAGATTTCGTTTTGGAGACTTTCTTTAGTGGGAAACCCTTCTATACTGCTTGCAAGGTAGTCATAGGCTCCTTTGCATCCTGTCCCTAAGTGGGCTATTAGGGGCAAAAAAAACTTGAGATACCGATAATAAAGCGGCCTTAGCCAAGCCTGCGGCTGGCTAAACTCTAAAACCCATAAAATGCCTCCAGGATGTTTCAGTACGCGCCGGATCTCTTCCAGGGCCGCCCTTCTATTTTCAAAGTTCCGCAAGCCAAAGGCGAGCGTAGCCGCATCAAAGCTATTATTTTCAAAGGGAAGGTGGTGGCAGTCTCCGCAGATAAAGTCTAGGCTTAGGCCTTTTTTTTGTTTTTTTCTTTCAGCTTCATCTAGCATGGCTTGGCAAAAGTCTAGCCCGACGATATGGCTACTGGTGCCTAGTTTGGTTTTTAAGGCTAGGGCTACATCACCGCTGCCTGTGGCTAAGTCTAGCACCGTTTTGGGGGCAGTGCCTACTACGCTTTGGATCAGTTTTTTTCGCCAGTAACAGTCTACGCCTCCGCTCAGGATATGATTCATCCTATCATAATGGCTAGCAATGCTGGTAAAAAGATTATGAACGGCTTTCGCTTGGGGCATGGCTTAGGCTTTCATTAAAACTATGAATGATCCACTGAGACAGCTCTTTTTCTGGATTTTCTATTACCTCAGCTGAAATAGTAAAGACCTTTTGCTGGCTATTACGGGCTATCAGTTTTAGCCCATGTGCGAAGTTTTTGAATAAATCCTCACAGAGCAAACGTACCCCTTTTTTTTGCCTTTCAGCTAAAGTTAATAAACGAGTCACGGCTTGCTTTTCAAAGTTTAGCTTTAAGCCATTTTCAATCTCAAATGCTTCCACAAAGCGCTGCAAGTCCTCTTCTAGCCCTAGAACTGGCTCAGAATGGATGGTAGACAGAAGGCTTTTTAAAGCATGATCTGGGTTGGTCACCGTTTGAGCCGTTACGGTAAAATCTTTTATAGGGCTAGACGGCAGCTCAAACTTAAAAGGCCTAAAGGTATGCTCCAAGATAGTCATCAGGCCTCTTGCTCCTGTCTGTTCTACAGCAGCTCTTTTGGCTATTTCCTGAATAGCGTCTAGTTCTACTGTGCAGTCTATGCCATAGCCTCTAAAGTCTTCTTTATACTGTTTTAAAATAGAGCCCTCAGAGGAAAGGAGAATCTGCGCTAAGTCGTCTTCTTTTAAGGGTTCGCAGGCTACACGGATGGGAAGTCGTCCGATGAATTCTGGCTCAAATCCGTATGTAATAAAGTCTGCCGTATTGGCTTTTTGAAGGTAGTTAGAGGAATGGTCTTCCAAAGAAGAAGCTGAAGTAAAGCCTATAGCATTGTGGTTTAGCCTGCGTTTAACGTTACCTGCTAATTTATCAAAGGCTCCACTCACAATAAATAAAATGTGCCGCGTGTTAATCGTAGGTTTTTGCTTTTTAGGATTGCCTCCCATGTTAAAGACAGAGCGCATCTGCCCCATAATATCATTCGAGCTAAAGACATTCACTGCAGTATCTTCCATCAGCTTCAGGAGGTTGATCTGTACGCCTCGGCCCGATATATCTCTTCCATTAGAGGAGCCTTCAGAGGCAATTTTATCAATCTCATCAATATAGATAATGCCATATTGGGCTAGCTCTATATTGCCATTAGCAGCCTTTACTAAGTCTCTTACGACATCTTCTACCTCTCCACCCACATAGCCCGTTTCGGAAAACTTAGTCGCATCTGCCTTTACAAAGGGTACACCAATGAGCTTGGCTATCGTCCGCATCAGATAAGTTTTCCCCACACCTGTAGAACCTAGGAGGAGGATATTTTGTTTGCTATAGTCTTTGCTGAGTAGGGATGGATCCTTTAAACAAGCCCTCACATGATTGTAGTGATCACAAATGGCTACAGATAAAACCTTTTTTGGGTTATTTTGTTTAATCACAAACCTATCCAAATAGTCACGTATTTCTTTGGGCTTTAGGTTGAATGCTTGGATTCGCCTGAGGGTTTCCTCATCCTTGGTTTTCTGCTCGTACTCAGCTTCTGGGTCTGTTTTTTTAGGTCCCTCATCCAATTGAAAGGGCAGGGTAACTTTGCTGCCCTTGCCGAAGAGTTCAGCAAACTGTTTTTGTAATTCTTCTAGGGGATTGTTGCTATCATGGTTGTTGCTCATAAATCGTGATTGAAGCTTATACAGGTTTTGCTAGGATCACAAATGAAAAATATAGTTTTTTGTAAAGCTGTTTTTAAGAAGATGGTTTGCTTTTTGTCTTCGTTTTCCTAAAATAGTACTTTCCCCCTTAAATTATCAAACCTTCTTATGTATGCCTAAAAACTTTACAAAAAAAGATATTGTCCATTACGTAACAGAGCACACCCAGCTCCCACAAGCACAAGTTCAGCTGCTCGTGCAAAAAACTATAGACGCCATAGCCCATGCTTTTCTTCTTGGAAGGCCTGTAGAATTACGCAATTTTGGGGTGTTTGAACTGCAGGTTCGCAAAAAACGCATTGGGCGCAACCCCAATCAGCCTCAGACAGACGTGATCATCCCTGAGCGTACTATCATTAAGTTTAAAGCCGGCAAAGAATTGAAGGCTGCCTTAAAAAATCTTTCCCTCAATCCTGAATAAAGCTTGTATTGTTATCGTATTTTTAATGGAATGAATGGACATATGGAGCGTATAATTCAATCCAAACTGAATGGAAACGGGATCTATATTTCGATCCCAGAACAGAAGTTATACTGGGTAAAAGACTTTAGTGTAGAGCAAATCTACCCTGTATCTACTTCGAAAAACCCTCCCTCTTGCATAGAAAATTCTTTCGGTACGCCCTGGGGTAAGCATGTCATTGCTGAAAAGATTGGGGATGGGGAAGCGCTAGGTACGGTATTTCAGTCCCGTATCTCTACAAGGAGAACCTATGCAGTATACCCACCTCAAGCAGGTCTCATTACCAGCCGTATTTTATGGCTTAGAGGGCTGGAGAAAGGTCTAAATAAAGGCAAAAATGAAGCAGGGCTGTCTTGTGACACGCATGGCCGCTATATTTACATTCATGGCACCAATAAAGAAGGTCAGATTGGTATACCGTTTAGCCAAGGTTGTATTAACATGAAAAACCAGGATGTACTAGCTCTTTTTGAAAAAGTATCGGTAGGGGATACGGTTTTTATAGATAGAGCAGACATGGGTTCCTAAGCGATGCTACCATGTTTATAAGCCTCAGATGCATCAGATTTTCTTTGTTGATAGCTGTTTCTTACTGTGCTAAGGGGCTTGACAAATGTAGGGGTATAATTTTTCCTGAGTGCTTATTTTAAGTGCTAGGCTTTTGAGGCTTAAAGCTTTAAGCTCAGGTATTGCAGAAAGTAAGAGGAAAGAAGGATGCCCTTTCTTGTTTTCTTAGACCTGTGCTAACATAGGTTTTATCGCTTTGAAATGATCTTGCAATTTCTTTTATCTGCTTACCCCCCCTCCTCTTGAAACAACATGAAAAGACTTATCATTGCTGAAAAACCTAGCGTTGCAGCGGATCTTTCCAAGGCTATAGGCAAGGTTAAAAAAGTTGACGATTACTACGAGGGGGACGGCCTTATTATCGCCTCAGCTGTGGGTCACCTAGTAGAGCTTTTTATGCCCCAGGATATCGATCCTAAGCTCAAGGCTTGGTCCTTAAAAACTTTGCCGATTTTGCCAGAGCGCTTTCAACTCAAGCCTATCGAGAAAATGAGTAAAAAATTTATTAGCCTTAAAAAGCTCTTAGGCCGCAAGGATGTGGGAGAAGTGGTGAACGCCTGCGATGCTGGAAGGGAAGGAGAACTGATTTTTACTTATATTTATGAACTGGCTGGATGTAAAAAACCGATAAAGCGCATGTGGATGCTCTCCATGACAAAGGAGGGGATTTTAAAAGCCTATAAAGATTTACGAGAGGGAGCTGTTATGCTACCCTTACAGGATGCGGCCCGCTGCCGGTCAGAGTCTGACTGGCTGATTGGGATCAACGGCACGCGCGTTATTACTTCACGTCTTTTTGGATTTAAGGGTGGCCAAGCTGCCACTGTGGGCCGTGTACAAACCCCAACCTTGGCCCTAGTTGTTGAAAGAGAACGGGAAATTCGAGAGTTCATCCCCCAAACTTATTGGAAAGTAGGTGGTAAATTTCAGGTAGAAGCTGGCGAATACGAGGGCTTTTTACAACGCAAAGACTATAAAGAGGCCTTAAATAAGCATGATAGGGCAGACCGATTTTGGGACAAAGACACGCTAGAGCTTATCCTAAAGGAGATCCAAAAACCAGATAGAGCGAGCTTACGCGAAGAAAAAAAGCGGAGCACCCAAGCTGCTCCTAGGCTTTATGATCTGACTACTCTGCAGCGCGAGGCAAATAACCGCTTTGGCCTTCCTGCGGGTCGTACCTTGCAGATACTGCAATCGCTCTATGAAAGGCATAAGATGATCACCTATCCAAGGACGGATTCTAACGCCTTGCCTGAAGACTACGTGGAGAACTGCAAACAGGTCTTGCAGCAGCTAAAAACTGAATTTAAGCCCTTCTCGCAAACTATTTTAGATAAACATTGGGTCAATGGCTCTAATAAACGTATCTTTAATAACGCCCAAGTCAGTGATCACTTTGCCATTACCCCCACAACGGAATGCCATGCAGATCTTACGCATGATGAGGCAAAGATCTATGACATGATAGTCCGGCGCTTTTTAGCTATTTTTTACCCTTCAGCAGAGTATGATATCACTACTCGTTACTCTGATCTAGCTGGCTATAGTTTCAAAACTGAAGGCAAGGTCTTAGTGGTTCCAGGTTGGTTAGCAGTTTACGGCAAAGAAGCCCTACAAGGAGAAGCCTCTTTACCCCCTATAGGGCCTAAGGATGGGTCCCCCCCTGAGGCAAAAGTATTGAGTGTTGAGGCTCATACCCATCAAACCACTCCCCCTCCGCATTACTCTGAAGCTACGCTCTTAGCAGCTATGGAAGGGGCTGGAAAGCTCGTAGAAGATGAGGAACTATCCGCTGCGATGAAGGATAAGGGCCTCGGTACCCCCGCTACACGTGCCCAAACCATTGACCATTTGATTCATGAAAAGTACCTAGAGCGCCACCATAGAGATATCATTTCCACTACAAAAGCAGAGCATTTGATCGACTTTTTGAAGGCTATTCGTATCGAAGCCCTTACTAGCCCAGCCTTAACTGGAGAGTGGGAGTTTAAGCTGAGACAAATTGAGCAAGGCAAGCTTACACGAGGTAGCTTTATGGGAGCTATCGGAAGCCTGACAACGGATATCGTAGAAAAGGCTAAAAACTTTGATGAAACGAATATGCACGCTGAGGAGACAGACTTGCTCTCACCTATCGATGGTACACCTTTGTTGGATACCATCCGGGCCTACCGCTCAAAAGATGGGGCCTTTGTGGTGAATAAAGTTATTGGAAATCGTAGGATAGAGCCAGAAGAAGTGAGAAAGCTTATCAAAGATGGTAAAATTGGTCCCCTAGACGGCTTTCGCTCTAAGCAAGGCAAGGCTTTTTCAGCTATTTTAAAACTCGATGAAGAGCATAAGGTTCGCTTTGTTTTTGACGCCCAAGCTATAGATGAAGCCCATGCCCACGCTGAGCTCACAGACCTGAATCAATACAAGGCTTTAGGTATCTGTCCCAAGTGTACGCAAAATCCAGCAGGCCAGGTGTATGAGCTGCCTACTTCCTATGCGTGTGAGCATCAGGTAAAAAAGGATGGTACGTGTAATTTTAGGCTGAGTCGTGTCCTTCTTGAAAGAGCGATTGAACCAGAACAATTTATCAAACTCATTGAAGATAAAAAGACTGATCTTCTCGATAAATTCCGCTCCAAACGTACCGGTCGTTACTTTTCAGCACATCTTGTTTTAAAAAATAACGCTGAAATCGGCTTTGAATTTGCCGCTAAAGACCCAAGCCTTGCCAAGCGCAGTGCTAAGACTAAGGAAATAGCAGGAGACAAGCCATCTATAAAAGCAACCAAAGCCTCTAAAAAAGAAACTATTTCTAAAGCTAAGCCAAGCCTAGTTCGGAAAGCAGCTGTTAAGAAAAATCAATCATCGGAGACTTGAAAAACATCCAAAGCTTTCTGGGTCCAAAACTTTCTGGGAGATGGATGCTTTTTTGTCCAAAATTTTCTTTTTTAAATACTAAAAACATTGCCTAGAATCAGCCTTGCAAAACCCTTAGCACTGCACAAAGCTAAGGCTTGTGTAATTGCGACTTCACTATCTATTTTGTGAAATACTATACCTTTGACTTCAGGGCTATTTTCCGGAGACTGCAGGCGTTTTTTAAGCATACTGCCTCCCAGCGGACAGATTGGATGAACCCTTTTTGCATGCTGGTGCTGAGTATTTTTAGTGTGTTTGCAGTAAAGTCTGCCCAAAGTTACAATCAGGGCCAGCAGTGGAAGATGCAAGTATTTTGGTTTTGTATTAGTTTTTTAGTCTATGCGCTTTTATCGCTTGTGGATTACAAGGTTTACCTTCGGTATGCCCATTGGCTTTATTTTTTTTGCATAGGGTTTCTTTTAGCATTATGGACACCTCTTGGCCAGCGGCACTTTGGGTGTTTGCGCTGGCTAAACCTAAAAGTCATTTCTATCCAGCCTTCTGAACCTGCAAAAATTGGTACTTTGATCTTACTCTGTAGCATCCTTGCCCGGTCTAAGATCGGTAGGCTAGGAGAGTCTAGCTTTGCTTTGCTAAAAGTATTCGGGGTGAGTGCCTTGCCCATATTTCTTATCTTTTTACAGCCAGATCTGGGCTCAGCTTTGATCTTCCCGCCGATGATTTTTGCCATCCTTTTTGTTTCAAAATTACCTAAACGCTTTTTCATTAGCCTTTTTCTGCTTTTTATAGCTTTACTGGCCGTGGTTGCCTGGGATATACGCAACTATCATTGTTTTTTGAAAAAACATAAGCTGTCTCCGATGAGAGATTTAGGAGCCTACCAGGCACATTCATGGGTGCCGTTAAAAGATTATCAAAGAAATCGTATCTTATCCTTTGCAGCTCCCCAACTAGTAGATCCTAAGGGTGTAGGTGTGGGGTGGAACTTGCGCCAGTCGCTCATTTCTGTGGGATCTGGAGGGTTTTGGGGGAAGGGATATAATAAGGGCACGCAAGCACATCTAGGCTATCTTCCACAGTCTGTTTCAACGAATGATTTTATCTTTTCTGTATTTGCTGAAGAAGCCGGTTTTGTGGGTAGTTTATTCGTAGTAGCCTTGTATACCCTAATGGTGTGTAATGGTCTACATATTGCTAGCCAGGCTAGGGATCGATTTGGAGCCTATTTGGCTGTAGGCATATCGACTATTTTGATGATGCACGCCTTTATCAATATTGGGATGACGATTGGGATCATGCCCATCACAGGCGTACCCCTACCTTTTTTAAGCTATGGAGGCTCTTTTGTACTGAGTTGTTGTATCTTGCAAGGCCTGTTACAAAGTGTATATCGATTTAGGAAAAGTTTTTCATGATGCGATTACACGCTTGCCAAACTCGTATAAAAGGCTTCTTTAAATTCAAACTAAAGGAGTATTGCAATGATTTACGAAAAAGAAACCGATGTCACTAAAGCAGAGTTTACAGATGAACTCAATAAACAACCCCAAGAAAAGCCTCTCAGCGGTATCAGCCCCAAGGCCTTACAGCTAGAGGCAAAGCAGCGCGCCAAACAACAGCCCATCTTACAAAAAGTGATTAAAACCCTAAGGGGAGACAGGCACGAATTTAGAGAGCTGATTATCAATTCAGAGGCTTCTGAAAAGCGAGTCGCTCTTCTTGTGAACGGTGTGCTGGAAAAGCTAGATATTGAAAGGCCAGACTCTAGAAGTATGGTGGGCGCTATTTATAAAGGGAAAATTCAGAACCTAGAGCATGGCCTCAAGGCAGCTTTTGTTGATATTGGGGAAGCAAAAAATGCATTTTTACATTACTGGGATATCCTGCCTGAAGCCAATGATGACACGGTAGAGTTTGTCCGGGATAACAAATCTGAAAGTCAAAGGCAGTCAAAGCTTTCCATAAAAGATGTTCCCCAGCTCTATCCTATAGGAACAGACATTGTCATTCAAATCTCTAAAGCCCAAATTGGCAGTAAGGGGCCAAGGACTACCACCAATATCGCCATAGCTGGCCGCTATTTGGTCTTTATGCCCTATCAAGGCCAGTGTGGGATCTCTCAGAAAATTGAAGATAAGCGCGAAAGAGAGCGCCTGAAGACTATTTTGCGAAAACTTACCTTGCCTGAGGGTATGGGTATTATTATCCGAACAGCTGGAGAAGGCAAAAAACTCAGGTATTTTGTGAGAGACTTACACATGCTCCTTCAGAAATGGAAGGGTATTTCTGAGCGTATGGCTCAGCCAAATTTTACAGGCCTGCTCTATCAAGAGCCCGATATTATTGAGCGTACCGTGCGAGATTTTCTGACAGAAGATATCGACCGTATTTTAATCGATAGTAAAGAAGATCATGAACGCATGCAGCAGCTCGTACACCGAGTCTCTCCTTTCTCTAAAGGCAAGCTCGGTATCTATGAAGACAGCATCCCTATTTTCGAGCGTTTTAACATCGAAAGGCAGATCGAACAAACCTTTATGCGTCGTGTTCCCTTGCCTTCAGGAGGAGAGATTGTGATAGAGGAAACGGAAGCACTCACTTCAGTAGACGTGAACACCGGCTCACACAAGGTCTTGGATAATGATGGGAAAAACTTCATCTATAAGGTGAATTTGGAGGCCGCTAAAGAAATCTGCCGCCAGATAAAACTTAGAAATATTGGCGGGCTGATTATTATCGATTTCATTGATATGAAGCACAAACACCACCGCAATCATATCTATACTGTCATGCGCCAAGAAATGTCTACCGATAGGGCTAAGACGCAGCTTTTGCCCATTTCTACCTTAGGCATCTTGCAGATGAGCCGCCAGCGGTATAAAGAAAACACCTCTAGTGGTCTTTATGCCCGGTGCAGCTACTGCAGCGGAAGGGGAATGCTAAAGTCTGCCCGGACGATGAGTATACAGATTCAGCGCCGTATTGTGAGCATTGCTCGGCACTTACGGAAAAATCAAAAATTACCAGAGGAACAACTAAGTCTTCGTATTTACCTGAACCCTAGCGTTTTGGAGCATTTGCGCAGCGAAGACGAGGCCCTTCTTTTAGAAACTGAAAAACTGCTCCACCTCCATCTCAGCTTTAGGGCAGATAGTACCTACCATATAGAAAACTTTAAGATTATCGACACCAAGACCCAGAAAGAGCTGACCTAGAAAGGAAGCAAAAGGCAGCGCTCTTGGTGAGGATTGTAAGGGGTTTAAAACAGCCATGCTAAGCTGATTCGAGTCCCTATAGCTAGGTATGAGCGTCTCTTTTGCTTGTTTCAGTACTTTTTTGTGCAAAAGACCTCTTGCGGACCTACGTATGATCTTGCTTGGCCTGCCGGGCGTCTCCCTACGCTCCTAACTACGCTGTCGAGTAAAAGACAACGGTTTCCCAAGAGGTCTAATAGGGAAGACCTGACAGGAGTGTCTCAAAAGCAAGCAAGTCAGTCCCTCTATTTTAGGGCTTTCTATGGGGCAATTGTTTCCAAATAACGCTCTAGCCGTTGAATCACCTTCTCTTTCCCTAAAAGTGATAGCAGGGGATAAAAAGCGGGTCCCACATCTTTGCCCGAAAGAGCTAGGCGCAGGCTCGTCATATACTGAGCTAGAGGTACTTGTTTTGCTTCTGCTAGGCTTTTAAGGGCGGTTTCTAGGCCAGAAGGTTCGTAAAGATCTAAGTGCTTTAAGAGCTCTAGGCTTTCTTGGAGGCGAGCCTTGACGTCCTGTTTTTGGCTCAATTTAGCTTCAGCTTGGGGATCTATCGGGTAGTCTTCTTTAAAGAAAAAGTACGCAAAGTTTGGCAGTTCCTCTAAGGCTTTTAGTTTTTCTTGGCAGAGCTCAAGCACCGCCTCGGTGTAGCTGGTTTCTGTATCAGGGGCAATGAGTCCTGCTTGGAGGAGGACGGATGTAGCCTCTTGCTGGAATACAGTTAGGGGAGTTTGGCGTAAATAGAGGCTGTTGATGTGCGATAATTTTTTCTCATCAAACCGAGCATTGTTTTTGTTGACGTCCTCTAGCTGAAATGCAGCTATCATTTTCTCTAAGGAGAGGATTTCTTGATTATCCTTAGGAGACCAGCCTAATAAACAAAGGTAGTTTCGCAGTGCCTGGGGCGAAAAGTGCCTTTTCTGGTAATCGCCTATCAAAGACCCTTGGTCACGCTTACTCATCTTACCCGAGCCTTCTGTCTTCAAAATGAGAGGGATATGAGCGAATAGGGGGGGGGTGCGGCCAAAGGCATGGAAAAGTTCTACATGTTTACTGGTATTCGACAGATGATCCTCCCCCCGGATGATGTGGGTAATCCCCATGGCAATATCATCGACTACGTTTACAAAGTGGAAAACGGGTGTCCCATTCGATCGTATGATAATGAAATCCTTTTCTTCTTCGCGGTAGACGTCTCCTCGAATCAGATCTTGGATGTGCTGAGCCTGGCCCGATATCTTAAAGTATAAGGCGCCTTCTTGCTCATAGACACGGCCTGTTTTTTGCAGTAGGGCTAGATAATCTTTATAAATCTGTCCCCTTTGGCTTTGAAAATAAGGACCGCAAGGGCCACCGACATCAGGTCCCTCATCCCAGTCTAGGCCTAGCCAGCGCATGCCCTCCAGTAAGACCTCTAGGGCCTCCTGGGTGTTGCGGGCCTCATCAGTGTCTTCAATGCGCAAGATAAAAGTACCCCCTGTATGGCGTGCATAGAGCCAGTTAAACAGAGCTGTACGGGCGTTGCCTATATGGAAAAAACCCGTAGGGCTAGGAGCAAAACGAACTCTGGTCTTTGAAGGAACTAAGGACATAGGTGCTTGCGCTAGAGAAAAGTGAATAAGACTCCTTTTACTCTTCAGCAAATCCAAAAAAAGCGCAAGTGTTATTTGAGGGAAGGTATTGGGGGAAGGGTTTAAAAATTTTAATAGCTGCTGATTTTCATTTTAATATGTTTTGTCTTTAAGGATTTTATGTTTTTTTGAATTTAAGACACTAAATGTTTTTATTTATTTAAGCCTGTATCTCTCCATCCTTAGGCTGCATTTTGTTGATTTAATTCTGCTAATATTGGGTTACGTATATCTTCCGGTAGCCTTGCGATGACTTGTCTTGCTGCATCGACTCTCAAGGCTAGATTGATAGCCTCAATAATCATGTCACGAGATATATTCTGGACTCGGTAATTATGAATCTTTTCAGGAGAGCCATCTAGAGCTAAATAACGATTCACTGCATCGGCTTCTAAACGAATTGCTGCTCGATTTTGAGGTTCGATAAGGTCGATAACTACTCTCAAATCAGCTAGGCGGTTATTATGATTATTACCACAGCTCATAAGACGAGCCACAGAAGAGGCATTAAGATGGACATTCCGTGCTTTATTTAAAGTATCCGTTGCTCCACTTTGATTACTTACGAAATCATTTATGAGCTGAACATTTATGTTTTGAATATTGACGCCTATAATATCTAAGACAAAACCCAATAATAACAAGGTACCTTCGATTCCTCGGCTTCTAGCTAGTGTACAAGCAATAGCATTGGCATTGAGACCAATTACACGGGCTCTATTTAAAAGAATACTCATAGCTGCATTGTTAAAAAGTTCTCTAATGAAGTCTACTGGGGCAAGAGGCTGGTTATGAAAGCCGGGGACCATAACTTCAACAAATCCATGTGGTCCATTTATATATTTACTTACAGCCTCGGTCATCAGATTAATATAGGCTGCCTGATTTTCCTTACTATGAGCTGGATTATGAGGCGCAGTGATAGCTATATGCAAAGATTGAGCTAAAGTATTAGGATCTATCTTTTTGGACCTTGCAAAATTCAAGGCTAAGGCTCCTTCTTGAAAATCTAATAAATCATTCAAGCATCCTGCGTTTACAGCTTGGTAACCAGCATTGATTAAATTAACCACTAATCGAATGTAATCGATAAAGGTAGCTAGATTAGTGAGAGCTCCTCTGTCATTAGCCATAGTTTTTGCATGGCATAAGTTGTCAATGTTGATATCGGTTTTAGAGACGTCAAAAACAGTTATTATATTTTGTTGGCTATCTAGAATGTTATTTGGTTTTTGAAGACGGATACCATTCACAAGCCCTGATAAGAAATTGATGTACCAAACAGCTTCTTCATCAGTAATACCTTGCAAGTGCTTTAAACTTGCTCCTAACTTAGTAGCGGATATTTCTCTTATAATGGCATTTTTTATGGCACCCGTAACAGCTGTGTTGTTTATTAAAAGATTTAAGAGCGTTAAGATTTCTGGATTGTCTGCGCCTATGCCCTCATACATTCGTACTAAATACTCAAAGGCATGGCGTATAAAAACATAAGTACCGTCATTGGTTTGTAAGGGAGCTTGTAGATTTACTCTTAGATAATCATGGCGATTTTGCGCTACATTATAAGGAATATCTTCAACAATATGCTTAAAAAAATGAACAAGCGCTGCTTCAGTTATGGTTAACGGTCGTCTAGTATTCCTGCGACCTTCTGAGGGCAGGCTATTATCGAGAGAATTTCTTCCCTTGAGAAACTCTCTTGCGGCAAATCGACTATCAATGGTTTTGTGAATTAAATCTGCTTGGCGTGGATGGAGATTCATGTTATTATCAAAGCCTCCAAAGAAGTTATCAATTTGCCTATGGGCATCTATGGCTTGTTGTTCGTTCCTAATAGGTATACCGTAGGTTTGTTGTGCAGTAACCACAATAGCTGCACGACGTGCTATAAGTTGTTGAGTTTCATTTAAGTTATGATCTATTAGAGAAGGCAAAATCCCTGAATCTCCTGTATGTAAGAGAGTAAAAACACCTCCTAATTGAGGGGCAATTTGTCTAATCTGTCTTGCTTCTGCTTCACTTACTATAGTGTTCGCTAGTGCAGGATCATTCCATCTCCAAGTAGTAGAGTCATTTGGGTTAAAAACGGGATTATTTAAATTATTTTGCATAATATATTTAGTCTTAGGTTTTTTAGATATGTTGAGTTTGTTTAGTCGTTTTGAGCTTCGCTTTAAGTACTGTCTAGAGCGTGTTGAACCTCGAAACAGAACTAACAAAAAGCTTCGCTTCGAGAGGTGAGCTTACGCTCAATAACCCAAGAGGCAACAAAAAATTATATTTTTTGATAATATTAAATTTAATGATAATAATTTTCTATGATCATTTATTTATTTTACTGTAATGAATGTGTATTTGCCTTAGGATTTATCTAGATTACATCCATAACGTAGTCTCTTATCATCTCGCTATAGTATCGACTATCTAGGAATGGCTGCTGCTTGCGAAGTACCTTTATGACAAGAGACAGCAATAGCCCCCAATAAAAGCTTGGCATTGGTGAGCAAATGCTTTAGTGTCTAAGCCTCTTAGGAATTTTCATCATGCATTTAAAGCCAAAACGTGTTGTTGTTGTAGAAGACCAAACAGCCATACGCCAGATGATTGTGGCTATTATTAAAAATAACCCTGCATTTGAGGTGATAGGAGACTTTGGGGATGGCCATGAGGCGTTTACCCACTGTTTAGAGCTTGCGCCAGAGCTGATTGTCTTGGATGTGATGCTGCCTAGCTTAAATGGCATAGAGATTTTAAAACGCTTGCTCAAACGGTTTCCTAAAATGCGGGTTTTGGTCTTCTCTGGGCATCAAAATGCCAATATGGTCTATGAGATTATTCAGGCCGGTGCCCATGGCTTTGTAGAGAAGTCTGCGAATCTAGAAGAGCTCCGCAAAGGCCTAGATAGGGTTGCCCAGGGTGGGACGTATTTTGGCCCGCAAGTAGCAGAGCTTTTGCGTATGACGGTGTTTCGCCCGCAAAGCACTCCTACGGGTGGTATCGCAGCCTTGAGTAAGCGAGAAAAGGAAGTCTTGCAACTGATTGCTGAAAGCTACAGCACTAAAACCATTGCTGAAAAGCTAGGTATTAGCCAAAAAACAGCCGAAAACCACCGGGCTAGCCTCATGAAAAAGCTAGATCTTCACGGTGTAGCAGGCCTAACCCGCTATGCCATGCAAAATGGAGTGATAGATCCCAGCATGCTCAGCCCTCAGCTGAATTAAATGCTAAGAGCGACCCAAGGGCTTAGTCTCTAACAATGGATCCCTTGAAAGGACAGCAGCCTAAGCTCAGTAGCCTGTTGCTATGTTTTTTTGAGGCATCTGGTTCTTGTATTGAAGCTCATTTAAGAGGCAATTTTAAAAAAAATCGCTTGGGGTAAAAAAATGAATTGCTTTTTTCTTGAAAAATGAATCATATTTAATTCTCAAAAATTGTTAATAGATATATTATTTTACATACGTCTCATTTAACTCATACAACCTATGTCATCCACTAATCCTCAAACCCCGCCGCCACTGTCCAAGTTGCGGTCTATCTTCTTCCCCATCTATGGCTTTGAGCTAAAGAAAGTCTTACCTATGGGGATGATCTTCTTCTTCATCCTCTTTAATTATACTTGCCTTAGAAACATCAAGGATACCTTGGTGGTGAATTCTACTGGAGCCGAAACGCTTCAGTTTCTCAAGACTTTTTGCGTTACGCCTTCGGCCATTATCTTCATGCTCCTCTATATGAAGGCTAGTAACATTTTCAGTAAGGAAAATCTCTTTTATGTGACTATACTGCCCTTTATTGTCTTCTTTGGTCTCTTTGCCTTTGTGTTTTATCCCAATAAAGAACTGATCCACCCTTCTCTAGAGACTGTCGTTCACCTCAAGGCTACTTATCCACGCCTCCAAGGGTTTATTGCCATCTATGAGGCTTGGTCCTTTTCCCTCTTTTATGTCTTGGCTGAGATTTGGGGTAGTGCTATCTTGTCCTTACTTTTCTGGCAGTTTGCAAACCAAGTGACTCGCATTCCTGAAGCCAAGCGTTTTTATGCGTTCTTCAGTATGATGGGTCAGTTTTCTCTGATTCTATCGGGTTATGTGGGTGAGTATTTCTCCAATATTGAAGGAAAGCTTGCTCCTGGAGTAGATGCTTGGGGCTACTCGCTTAACTGGCTTATGGGTACAGTAGTCGTATCGGGTATACTGACGATGGTGATTTACCGTTGGGTAAATACGAATGTACTCACTGATAAGCGTTTCTATGATGAAACAGAAATGAAGGGCTCGCCTAAGAAAAAGAAGCCAAAGCTTTCCCTGGGAGAAGCCTTCAAGGCTATTTGTTCTTCCCCGTATCTTGGTCTGATTGTAGTATTAGTGGTTGCCTATGGAACGACTGTAAACTTCATTGAAGGCCTTTGGAAAAGCCAGCTGCAGTTACACTGTGGTGGAAACAAAAATGCTTATAACGTTTTTATGAGCCGTTACTCTCTCTATACCGGTATAGCTGCGATTCTAATGCTTTTAGCGGGTAGTAACATCCTCCGTATCTTCCGTTGGAGGACAGCCGCTATGGTAACTCCTATTACCATGCTAGTTTTAGGGTCTTCCTTCTTTGCATTTGTGCTTTTTAGAGATGAGCTTGGCCCTCTCATTTCTGCTATGGGGACCAACCCTCTCTTTATGGCTGTCTTCATGGGTACTGTGGTCGTTATTATCACCAAGGCCATCAAATACGCTTTGTTTGACCTTACGAAGGAAATGGCTTACATCCCCCTCGATGATGAAATGAAGGTCAAAGGTAAGGCTGCAGTAGACGTAGTCGGTGGCCGTCTAGGTAAATCCATGGGCTCTTCGATTCAAGTGGTCTTATTCTCCCTATTCCCTGTAGTAGGCGGAATAGCGGGTGACCAGTATCTCAAGATAGCGCCCATCGTTTCTGGCCTCTTCCTAGTTTTCTGTGCGGTGTGGATTTTCTCCGTGGTTGCTCTTAGCAAGCGTGTAGAAGCCCTAGCCCCCAAGGCCTAAACTTCTGACTTGGCTCTGATTTTTTAAAATGAATTAAAAACCCTAGGGTGTAGGCTCTAGGGTTTTTTGTTTTATAATAGACCACTTGCGAACCCATTGTCTTTTGCTCCCTGGGTTCGTGAAAAATAGACTCTACCACACTACCAAAAGTGCAAACAATACCTATCTACTTCCTGTTTAAGCTCTTTCGTGCTTCTGCTACCGCTCCGTAGGTTTCCTTTGTCTAGACCATAAAACTCACCACCTTCACTTTTCCTCGCATTTTAGGCTTGACTTTTTGCTCCCACTTCTCTTCTAATCCTAAGGCAAAATTCTTTATATATGGCACTCATCCTTTCCTCATCCCTCTCTCAAGATAAAGAGGAAGGAGCGACAGCCTCTCCCTCCCCTCCCCCCTACGCCGAGGCTTCTTGTCTCCCAAAGTGCCAACATAGGGAGATGGCCGGC
>JACCDN010142917.1_pt1 | contig 17924 bp, 14 predicted proteins | sample 7441691 | NCBI WGS metagenome assembly JACCDN01 (sample SAMN15323439, study PRJNA562643) | freshwater metagenome | isolation source: river surface water | place: USA:Blue River Watershed | collected 2017-08-16
TGCAACTCCATCGCGACCAGAAAAGTTATTATTGATCTGCCCACCCGTGTTAACGTTGTAATCGGTAAATTTATTGTGACTTAAGCCGTTGGCATTGGGTGCGGCGATGTTAACCTGATCAACCCCAGAAGCGGTTTGAGTCACTTGAGTGTTGGTAGTTCCATCTGGGTTAATCGGAAGTGCTTGCGCTGAGGCTGAGGCAACAAAAAGAAATTGCTCAAATATTAAAGAGATGAGCGCGAGGTGAGTTAAAAAACTTTTAGAAACTTTTAAAATTGTTTGAGACGAGGCGCTGTTGCAAAAAAGCCTTAGGCTAAGAGAGGTCATAAATAGGGTAAATTTTGTGGTGAAAAATTTATGGTTTGGCGAACTTGAGAAAATTGGTGATTAGATCAATTTGCGCAAAGTAAGGTCAAAGAAGTTGTTTTCAACAAAAACTAAGAGAGTTGAAATAAACGTGATGCAAAAATGGGAAATCAGACCGCGTCTATGCAACTTTTGTAAGGAATTTCTTATAAAAAATGAACCTCGAGAGAATTTTTGTTAAATTGGAAGTCGAAAAAACCTTAAAGAGCAAAAAAACAAACGATGAGAAAGTTAAAAAAATTACCCCAGAAGGATTTTATATCGAGAAAGAAATGTTGGAATTTCTTGGTAAAGTAATTGCCGCATTAAGAGTGGATAACATTGTCAAAGAAGAGATCGAGCTTCTTATTGGGTAAAGATGAGAAGGGTGATCGCGTATTTAAAAATATCTTTTCCTAATTGATCAGAAATAAGAGAGGTAAAAACTCAAGATTTTCATCGCAAGTTTTCTAGAAACAAAAGATATAATAGATAACATATGGCTTAATTAAGCCTAGACTTTTCAGCAAAAATACTGATTATGACTCTATCGTTGGTTATGTGCCAAAGAGGTTATTTTTAACGGACGCCAGATGGACACGAAAAAATTTTAAATTTAATTATTTTGTCTGAGTCCTGGAAAGGAGTGGTGGAGATAAGGAGGCTCGAACTCCTGACCCCCTGCTTGCAAAGCAGGTGCTCTACCAACTGAGCTATATCCCCAAGAAGGGATGGGCAAGATAAGAGTGGTAATCAAATTGTCAAAATGAATTTTTCAAAAAAAGCAAAAAAAATTTCTGATAAAAAAACAGCTTACAGTCTGATTGAGCTTTCGGTGGTTATAATCATCATGTCAATTATGGTCTCAAGCGGGCTTTCTATCGTCACTTCCTCTTCTAATAATGCCAGAATTCAGATTACTAAAGAACGCATGAATGCCGTCTATAAAGCATTAGGCGCTTATTTAATGAGTCATAAAAGCTTGCCTTGTCCAGCTCCAATTAATTCTATTAAATCTTCTGATACCACTTATGGAGATGCGACAGGAGTTGATGGAACTTGCACAGCAACTGGAGTTGTCGCTAGAGGAGTTGGGCTTGTTTATGGTATGGTGCCAACGCAAGATTTAAATCTTGATAGCAGTTTTGCCGAAGATGGTTTTGGTAGTAAATTTACTTATGTTGTTGCTCAGGCGTTTACTGATCCAAATGTTGCAACTGGTTTTGCAACCGCTACTGAAACCAATATAATCACCATAAAGGATAAGATTGATCCATCTACAGAGCAAACCAACACCTCTAATGCAATTTTTGTTTTAATGAGCCACGGAGTTAATAGATTTGGCGCCTATGACAACAACTCAGCTACTGCAAATTCCGGATCAACTGACGCTGAAGAGCAACTTAATTATGGCGCTACCAATATTTTTTTCGCCACCTCAAATACCAGCGATATTTTTGACGATATACTGCTTTTTAAAACCAGGGATGATTTGGTATCTGAGTTAGAAAATTATAGTTTAATTTCTTGCAAAGCTGGTGGCGATCAAACTCTTTATGGAGTTGACTACACTTGGCCATTGGCGCACTACGATGAAAATGTTGCGGCAGATCAAGAATGCCCAACATCCCCAACGAATTATAAAGTTAAAAATGCAAAACCAATAAAACGTTGCGGTGCTTTTGGAGTTTGGGAAAGCGACCCTTCGACTCCTTGTCACGACTGATAATTTTAAATATTTAAGACAAAATAATGAGAAAAAATTTACCTCAAAATAATTTTAAGAAGGCGTTTAGTCTGTTAGAGTTATCAATCGTTATATTGATAATTTCTATTTTGATTGTTGGTTCGATGACTGCTTCGGTAAGTGCAATCAGCAACGCAAAATACAAATTAACACGCGATCGAGTGAACGAAGTTTATAAGGCGATTGGCAATTATCTTTTGACAAACAAAGCTTTGCCATGCCCGGCTCCAATAACGGGACTTAAAGCAAGTGATGCGAGCTATGGTATTGCTGGCAATAGTGGAGAATGTACAAATGTCTCTGGTGTTTACGCTAATGCTGGTGGAACAATAGTTTACGGCATGATTCCAGTACAAACGTTAGGCTTAAATACCGATATGGCAGAAGATGGCTTTGGAACAAAATTTACTTACGCAGTTGCAAAAGCTTTCACTGACCCGAGTCTGATCACAAGTGATGCAACTGGTTTTGGCAGAGCAACCCCAACAGGAATTATTTCTGTAAAAGAAAGCTTAAATGGAATCACGACTTGGCAAAATAACACAAATGACGCGATTCTTGTAATCATTAGCCATGGAAATAATCAGTTTGGCGGATTTAATAATAATTCATCTTCTCAGAATTCTGCATCATCCGACCTTGCTGAGCAATATAATTACGGAACTTCATTTACTGGATCATCAGTTACTTTAGCGGCAAATTTTGTTTCTTCGGCAGTAAATAGTGATGTTTTTGATGATATTCTTTTTTACAAAACAAGAAATGCTATTTTGCTAGATTTTAACGCGATGTCCCTTGTTGTGTGTCGTGCCGAATCAACAACTGACAATACTTGCGATGCTGGAAGTCCATGCACTTGGCACAATTGCAATAATGGTGGCGCATGCGCTTGGCCTCAGACCTACTACAATCAGATAGCGGTATCTTCTAATCCGTGCTCAACCGGCTATACATCTACTGTTTCTAATCCAACAAGAAAATGCGGTGCTTTTGGCATTTGGGAAACCAAGCATATCAACCCTTGCACGCAGTAGGGTAGTGTGCTATGGCGCTGTCGCGTAAATCAAGTTTTTCTAAGAAATTTTAAATTGCAAAAAGTTCGACGAAAAATTTCATTTACGCGACAGCGCCGCTATATACCAAAACAAGCTAATATGATCAAGAGATTCTAGATTTGGTATAGGGATTTATCCAACAGAAGATATTGGTAAAAAGCCTCTCCCGCCAAAAAATAGCTGGAGAGGCAATAGCCATCTTTACGACGGGTTTGGGAGGAGAATAAATTAGAAATTGATTATCTATCTCTATTATTCGGACGTTCGCTTCTGTTGTTGTTGCGACCCTTATTGTTAAAGCGCTTATTATTATCTCTGCCTTTTCTAGCTGGTTTTTTTGATAAAACTTTTCTTTCAACTGCAGTTACCAAAATTGCAAAAGCTATAAGAGCAAGGTTTCCAAAGAATAATTTTAGAGCTAAGGATTTCTCGCCATTTTGAATTAATTTATAAGTTATGCAGAGAACTGCCAAATTATAAACTAAGCCAAAAATTTGACCAAGGCGGAAAGTGAAAGTGTGGGATTTAAGAAATTTATCCTGCCATTTGTGACGATAGTCTTGTTCTTTTTTTACAAGTTCGTTTGCTGGTGAATGCGAATCGCGATCTCTGTCGCGATAGTTATCGTGTCTATTTTCTCTCATTTTGTTTTTGTTTAAATTGTGCCAACTCAGCATCTAAAGCTACTTCATATCTATCTTGTTCGAGTCCTGTACGATTGTTGTCAAAAGGAAATTTATCATTTTTACCAAGAGCAAAAGTTGGAACTGAGGCAAATCCAGCAATGAATCTGCGAACATATTTTAGAGTGAGTCGAATTGATTTTGTAAGTGACAAGGTGTGTTAGTAAAAAATTAAAAAAAGTTTCTGTTTTTTTCCGAGGTGATTTTTTGCCATAATCTTCATTTTTCAAGTCAAATTTAAGAAGTGGCTTGAGTAGAATTTGTGGTTAGATTTCTCCAAACAAATTCAGTGGTAAATGGCAGCAAAGGTGCTGACGCTTCACACATTGAAACTAAAGCTGTGTAAAGAACATCGTAAGCATTTTGCTTGTCTTGATCGGTTTCACTTTTCCAAAATCTTTGACGATTTCTTCGAATGTACCAATTATTTAGCGCTTCAAAAAATTGATTAAATTCTTCGCAAGCTAAAACCGTGTCGTAATTTTGCATTGCCTTATCAATATTTGAAACAGCAACTTTTAATTTCGCTAAAATATAACGATCAAGAGTGTTTTGTAGATCTCTTTTAAACTCTATTTTTTTAGCGATAATTCCATCTGCATTTGCGTAAAGGCAAAAGAAATTAAAGGCGTTAACCAGAGGTTTTATTGAAAGTCGCAATGTATCGCGAACTGATTTTCCATCTTTATCAATACGCAATTCTTGACCGCGCATTACCGGTTGCGAAATCATGTAAAAGCGCAGGGCGTCTGAGCCAAAGGTTGAAAAAATTTCCAACGGATCGGCGTAATTTTTCAAACGTTTTGAAAGTTTTTGCGATTTTTCATCCAAAATCGTGCCGTGGCAAATCACGTTTTTAAAAGGTGCGCGATCAAAAAGTGCGGTCGACAAAACCATTAAAGTGTAAAACCAGCCGCGAGTTTGGGCGACATATTCGGTGATGAAATCGGCCGGAAAATTATCTTCAAACCATTCTTTATTTTCGAACGGATAATGCACTTGCGCGTAAGGCATTGAGCCTGACTCAAACCAGCAATCAAGCACGTCAGAAACGCGTTTGTAAGTTTCGCCATTTTCCTCAAAAACAATTTCGTCAATGTAGGGGCGGTGCAGGTTTTCAATTTTTTTGCCAGCAACTTTTTCAAGTTCAGCGACAGATCCAAAAACTTTAATTTTGCCAGATTCACTTTTCCAAACCGGCACGGGGCAGCCCCAAAAGCGGTTGCGCGTGATTGACCAATCGCGAGCACCTTCAAGCCATTTGCCAAATTGCCCGTCTTTAATGTGGTTGGGAATCCAGTTAATGCCTTGGTTTAGCTCGACCATGCGGTCTTTAATGTCGGTCACTTTTACGTACCAAGAACTGACGGCGCGATAAATCAACGGTGTGTCGGTGCGCCAGCAGTGCGGGTAGTTGTGTAAAAATTGCTCGGTTTTAAGCCAAGCGCCGGTTTCTTTTAAATATTTAATAATGTCGTCATTGGTGTCGAAAACCTGACGGCCTTTGAGCGAGAGAATTAAATCCTCCGACGCACTTCGTGCGCCACCTCCTTTTTCAAAGGAGGCTTCGTCACCTTTACCCTCTTTGAAAAAGAGGGAGGGAGCCGCGCCAGCGGCGGAAGGGTGATTTAAATCAAAAATCTCCGAAGTAAATTTCCCACCTTCGTCAACCGGACAAAGCGTCGGAATTCCATTAGCTTTACACAAAAGTTGATCGTCTTCGCCAAAGCCGGGGGCTAAGTGAACAATGCCTGTTCCGTCTTCGGTGGTGACAAAATCGCCGTGTAAAATTTGGTAAGAATTTTTGGTTTTTTCGACGAGGTAAGGAAAGAGTGGTTTGTATTTTAAGCCCAAAAGTTCTGAGCCTTTGAAGGTTGTCACTTTTTCAAATTCACCAAGATCTTTGGCAAATTTTTCAACCAAGCTTTCGGCTAAAATTAAAACTTCATCACCTTTTTTAAGTGCGGCGTAGTCAACATCTTTACCAACTGCTAGGGCTAAGTTTGAAGGCAAAGTCCAGGGTGTTGTTGTCCAAGCAACAAGACTTACAGATTTAACCTCTAAAAATTCTGGAGTTTTTTCTAATTCAAACTTAACCGTCACCGCCTTACTAGCCTTCTGCCTGTAAGAGTTATCCATCCGTGTTTCAAAGTTCGAAAGAGGCGTTTGGCAAGCCCAAGAATAAGGCACCACGCGAAAATCTTCGTAAAGCAAACCCTTTTCGTGCAGCTGTTTGAAAGCCCAAATCACTGATTCCATGTAGTTCAAATCCATGGTTTTGTAGCTGTTTTTGAAATCGACAAAGCGGCCTTGGCGCGTCACGTAATTTTCCCAATCATCGGCGTAGCGCATCACCGAGCTGCGGCAGGCGTTGTTGAATTTTTCAATGCCATATTCCTGAATCGCGATTTGGCCAGAAATTTGTTTGCCTTCTTTGGCGGTTAATTCTTTTTCAGTTTCCATTTCAACCGGCAATCCGTGCGTGTCCCAACCGAAGCGGCGCTCAACTTTTTTGCCTTTCATGGTTTGGTAGCGCGCGACTAAATCTTTAATAAAGCCGGTTAATAAGTGGCCGTAATGTGGCAATCCGTTGGCAAAAGGCGGGCCGTCGTAAAAAACAAATTCGGGTTTTTCTTCTTTTGAATGACGGCAAGAAGCGTGATCTTTTAAAGCGCATGGCTCTTGAACTGGCGATATATTATCTTCATCAAGTCCGTTAGAAAAATTTCTAATCTCAACTGATTTTTCAAAGATTTTTTCTTCTTGCCAGAAGTTTAGTATTTCTTCTTCCATCTTGGCAAAATCAAGGTTCTGATTGCCTTGAGGATAATGTGATTTTTTCATTGTTTTTTGGAAATTTTCTTAGGAGCAAACTTGGTAACAACATAACAAACAGCTTGAATTTAGGTCAATCAAAACTTAAAAAAACTGCCCCGCTAAATGCTGCTACGTTAGGGCAATCAATATTATAATCAAAAATGAAAAGAATAAGAGTTGGTCTAGCAGGCCTTGGAACTGTAGGAAAAGGTGTTTATGATATTCTAAAAAAAGATGCAGAAGTTCTTACAAAAAGAAGCCAAACGGTTTTTGAAATAGTTGCAGCCGGCTCTCGTACAAAAAAAGATTTTCTTGATTCAAAAATAAAATTTTATTCTGACGTGATTGATCTCGCCTCAGATCCAGATGTTGATGTGATAATTGAGGTTATGGGTGGATTAACCGTGGCAAAAGATCTAATAATTACCGCTATTAAAAATGGTAAAAAAGTTGTTACAGCCAATAAAGCTCTACTTGCGGAATGTGGTGTGGAGCTGTCGGAGCTTGTTGAAAAGCATAAAGGTTATTTAGCTTTTGAAGCTTCAACTGCTGGGGCAAATCCAGTTATTAAAACCTTTAAAGAAAGCTTCACCGCTGGCGAAATCACTGAGTTTTACGCAATTTTAAACGGAACTTGTAATTTTATTTTGAGCAAAATGTATGCAGAAAGTTCTGATTTTGCCGAAACTCTAAAAGAAGCTCAAAACTTAGGATATGCAGAAGCTGATCCGACTCTTGATATTAAAGGCATCGACACCGCGCATAAATTATCAATTTTATCAGCAATAGCTTCTTCAACTTATCCTGAATTTAAGCAGCTACACATTGAAGGCGTTGATGAAGTTACGATTGATGATGTAAAGCTAGCTTCTGAACTTGGTTACAAAATTAAGCTTTTGGCAATTTATAAAAAACTTGTTGGTGGAGTTCAGCAAACGGTTTATCCAGCATTAATTAAAAAAATCGAAAAAATTGCTCAAGTTGATGGACCATTCAATGCCGTTTTGGCAAACACCACAAATGCTAGTTGGAATTTATCAGTTGGTCGCGGCGCTGGTGGCTTAACAACTGGTTCGGCTGTTATTGCTGATTTAATTGATATTTCTTGTGGTCGTTTAACTCCATTATTTGGCGTCAAAGCTTCAGAATTATCAGAAGCTAAAGTGATTGATATTTCTCAACGCAATGGAAAATATTTTTTAAATCTTAAGGTAAATAAAGAAGCGGCGCAAAAAACCGATTTAGCAAAAGCTATTTTTGGTTCAAAAATTTCAGTAGAAAACGCAGCTTTTATTGACGCTGGCGACGAAATTATCTGCGGATTTATAGCTGACGTTCAAAAAGAATCGGATCTTTTAAACATCTTAAAAAGCCTCGATTCCAATCTGGTTAAAACCGCAAAGTTTTTGCGCGTAGAAGAAACTAATTTTTAAAATATGACCGATTTTATTCTTGAAATTTTAAGCGAAGAAATTCCTGCTGGAATGCAAAAGTCTGCTGCAGAAAATTTCTTAAAAATTGCCAATGAGGTTTTTGCAAAAAATAATCTGGTTTTAAAGCCGGATCAGTTTAAGTCATTCGTAACTCCGCGTCGCTTAGCGCTTTACGCTTCTGCTTTAGAAGAATTTCAAAAAACTCCAGAAACAAAGAGGGTTGGTCCAAAAATTAATGCCGACAAAAAAGCTATTGAAGGGTTTTTAAAATCGGTGGGTTTGAGTGATGAATCGAAGTTAGAAAAAGTTGATAATGCTGGAAATCTTTGTTACGCCTATATTAAGCCTGCGTCTGAAATTAAAACTTCCGAAATAATAAAAATTTCTTTGCCATTAATTTTACAAAAAATGACCAACTCTTGGTCAAAATTAATGCGCTTTGATGTTGAGGAATCTGCTGTTCAAGCAAAATGGATTCGTCCAGTTCGGAATATTCTTTGCATGATTGGTTGCGAAGTAATTGATGTCGAATTTTTTGGTCTAAAATCAAATAATTTAACAGCAACTAAATGGGTTGGGAATTTACAAATTTCTGATGCTGCAAAATATCAAAAAACACTAGAAGACAACTTGGTTATTTTAGATCAGGTTCAAAGAAAGAAAAATATAATAGAGCAGGTAAATAAACTTAAATCTGAGCTTGGATTGGAAGCTTTTGAAGATGAAAAATCTCCTCTTTTTGATGAAGTTTCTGGTCTTTGCGAAAATCCTTTAGCTTTATCTGGAGAAATTGACGAAAGGTTTTTGGCTCTGCCTCCCGAGGTTTTGATTCTTACTTTAAAGTTAAATCAAAAATATTTTTGCCTTAAAAATTCAAATAAAAAGCTGGCGCCAAAATTCATTTTTATTGCTGACGTAATTGCCGAAAATGCTGACGTTAAAAAAATAATCAGAGATAATGAGAAGTTGGTTCAGGCAAGATTATCTGACGCTGAATTTTTTATTAACGAAGATTTGAAAAAGCCTTTGTCTTCCAGAGTTGACGATTTGAAAAAAATTGTTTTTCACCAAAAACTTGGATCGGTTTATGACAAAACCCAGCGTTTACATAGCTTGGCAAAATTTCTCGCGGTGTTCGTGCCTCACTGCAATATTTCACTTGTTGAAAGATCAATCGATTTAGCGAAGTCAGATTTAACAACAAAAGCGGTTGCAGAATTGCCTGAATTACAGGGAAAAATTGGCAGTTTTTATGCTGCAAAACAAAATGAAAATCCAAAAATTTCTGCTGCAATTTATGAGCATTATTTGCCACTTGGACCAGCTTCAGAATTGCCAAAAACATCTTTAGGAGTTGTTTTGGCAATTTCTGATAAAATTGATTCGATCGTTGGTTTTTATTTAGCTGATGAAAAACCTACAAGTTCTAAAGATCCTTACGCATTGAGGCGCTCAGTTCTTGGAATTATCAGAATTGGTTTTGAATATAACATTGCTTTTCCAATAAGAATTTTGGTGGAAAAATCAATCAACGCTTATCCAACAAAACTTTTGAAGGATCTGCTAAAAAGAGATGGTGTAGAGTTTTTAAAAGCTAAAAAAGATCTGGTAGAGGAAGTAATTATTTTCTTTGTTGAAAGGCTAAAATCTTACTTAAAAGAAACTGAATTATTGCAGCCAGACATCATTAATGCGGTTGTTGATGAATATCTTTCTGACCTAGAAAAACATAAATATTGCGACGTGCTTTATCTGGCAAAAAAAATCAGATTTCTTAGTCAATTTATTAAAGATCCAAGGCAACGTAACTTGCTCGAACTTTACAAGCGTTCGGCAAATATTTTGGCAATTGAAGAGAAAAAAGATAAAAGAAAATTCAATTCTAAAGTTTCGCGACTCGGTCTAAAAACCACTTATGATAAGGTTTTATACAGCCGCATTAAAGCGATCAAAGCCCCATTTAGAAAACTTATTATTGTCGGTGATTTTGATTCGGCTTTTAAATTACTTGATGTTTTAGAGGTGCCGCTAGTGCAGTTTTTTGAGAATGTTACAGTAAACGACTCTGACAAAAGTCTGCGCGAGAATCGCCTAAATTTAATGGCCAAAATTCGCTGGTTATTTAATCAAGTTGGAGATCTTTCTAGAGTTGAAATGTAGCAACTCGAATTTTTTGAATAATTTATAATTTTTTCTCACTAACCTTCGCAATATTGCCCAGCAATATCTTAACCACATGCTGCTAAAAGAGATTTATTCAGAAAAATTTCTGCAAAATTTATCCAAAATAATTTTGCCACTCGATGTAAATTTTAACGAAAAAAACTTTCTCAAAATTTTAAAAGATTTTGACAAGCAAGAGCTAAAACAAAGAATGCGCAGCATTAGCATTTCTCTTGAGAAAAACCTTTCTGGTCAAACTTATCAATCAAAAGCAATTGTTTTAAAGCATGCTGTGGGAGATCTTCCCAGAGATAAAATGTCGAGCTTGGCGTTAATTGTTTTTCCTGATTTTGTTGAAATTTTCGGTCTGGATGATTTTGATTTCTCAATGCAATTGCTGGAGTTTCTTACCGAATTTGGTAGCTCAGAATTTGCTGTTCGACAATTTCTTAAGTTGAACAAAAATCGCTCTCTGAGCTTTTTCAAAGCTTGGAGCAGGAGTAAAAATTATCACGTCAGAAGATTGTCTTCGGAAGGTTTAAGACCTCGTCTTCCATGGGGAGAGGTTTTGGAGTTTTTTAAAAAAGATCCATCAGAGATTTTGCCGATTCTAGAAAATTTAAAATATGATGAGTCGGAATACGTGCGCAAAAGTGTTGCCAATAATTTAAACGATATTTCCAAAGATCATCCGCAAGTTGTTTTGAATTTGATGCAAAAATGGAAAAAAGAAAAAGTTCACGAAGGCTTGATTAAACACGCTTTACGCACTTTGCTAAAAAATGGAAACAAGGTTGCGCTTAAAATTATTGGGATTAGCTGTAATAATTTGTCAGAAAATTTTGTGATCCAAAGCTTTTCTTTACAAAAAGAAGTGATAAAAATTTCTGGTGATTTGAGGTTTGATTTTGTCTTAGAAAATCATCTTCAAAATAACAAAATTCGTCTGGAATATGTTGTTTATTTTTTAAAACAAAACGGCGCCCATTCCAAAAAAAATTTCCAAATCATTACTAAAAATTTCGCTAAAGGTGTTTTTAACTTTTCTAAAAAACACTCTTTTCGAGACCTTTCAACCAGAAAGCATTATGCTGGAAAGCACCTGATTTCATTGGTTGTAAATGGAATGGAAGTTCAAAAACTAGAATTTAATCTTCTTTAAAAATGACTGCACAAAAATTCGTTTATTCTTTCGGTGACGGTAAATCAGAAGGCGATGCCTCAATGAAAAACCTTCTTGGCGGCAAAGGTGCAAACCTTGCGGAAATGTCAAACATGGGCTTGCCAGTTCCACCGGGATTTACGATCACAACTGAATTTTGTGACTTTTATTACAAAAATGACAAAAAATTTCCTGACGCTTTAAGATCAGAAGTTGCTTTAGCTCTAAAGCAAATCGAAGAAAAAATTGGTGCAAAATTTGGCGATGAAAAAAATCCACTTCTTTTTTCAGTTCGCTCGGGAGCTAGAGCTTCAATGCCTGGAATGATGGACACGGTTTTAAATTTAGGCTTAAATGACAAAACTGTTCTAGGCTTAGCTGAAAAATCTGGTAACCGACGTTTTGCCTTCGACTCTTACCGTCGCTTTATTCAAATGTATTCCAACGTTGTTCTTGGTTTCGATCATCATAATTTTGAAGTGATTTTGGATGAGAAAAAACACGAGTTCGGAGCTTCTGCAGACACCGATCTCACAACTGAAAATCTTGAAGAAATCGTAGCGCTTTTCAAATCTGAAGTGAAGAAAGAATTGGGTTTTGATTTTCCGCAAGATGTTAACGAACAGTTATGGGGCGCAGTTGAAGCAGTGTTTGCTTCTTGGATGAATAATCGTGCAATTGTTTATCGTCAACTTAACGACATCCCGGCTTCTTGGGGAACTGCGGTGAATGTTCAATCGATGGTTTTTGGAAATATGGGTGAAACTTCAGCTACTGGTGTGGCATTCACTCGTAACCCTTCAACTGGCGAGAAAGAACTTTACGGTGAATATTTAATCAACGCGCAAGGCGAAGATGTTGTGGCTGGAATTCGCACTCCGCAATCAATTACCAACTCAGGCAAGAAGCAGCTCAATTCGGTTTTACCTTCGATGGAAGAAACCATGCCAGAAGTTTTTGTTGAGCTCGAAAGAATTTACAAAAAACTCGAGTTGCATTATCGCGACATGCAAGACATCGAATTTACTGTGCAAAATAAAAAGCTGTGGATGCTACAAACCAGAAACGGCAAACGCACGGCGCACGCTGCAGTAAAAATTGCCGTTGACATGGTGAGTGAAAAATTGATCGACAAAAAGGACGCTTTGAAGCGCATTGATCCAATGAGTCTTGATCAACTTCTTCACCCAACTCTTGATCCAAAAGCAAAAGTTCAAGTGATTGCCAAAGGTCTTCCAGCTTCTCCAGGTGCAGCTTCGGGCATCGTTGTATTTTCTTCAGCTGAGGCAGAAAAAAAATCAGAAAATGGCGGAAAAGTTATTTTGGTTCGTGTTGAAACTAGCCCAGAAGACATCAAGGGAATGCACGTTTCGCAAGGAATTCTTACCGCTCGCGGCGGTATGACATCTCACGCAGCCGTTGTTGCGCGCGGCATGGGAACGCCATGCGTTTCTGGTGCGTCTGGTCTTCACGTTGATAATGCGGGACAATTTTTCACCGCCGGCGGCGTGAAAGTAAAAGAGGGCGATGTCATTACTATCAATGGTTCAACTGGTGATGTAATTCTTGGTTTGGTACCAACTCTAAAGCCAAATCTTTCTGGCGATTTTGAAACAATTATGAAATGGGCAGACGAAGTTCGCGTGCTAAAAGTTCGTACAAATGCCGAAACCCCGCTTGATTGCCAAACCGCGCGTGATTTTGGTTGTGAAGGCATCGGTCTATGTAGAACCGAGCATATGTTTTTTAGCGAAGATCGCATTATTTCTGTGCGCGAAATGATTTTAGCGGAAACCTTAGAGGGTCGCAAAAAAGCTCTAGCAAAATTGCTGCCAATGCAACGCAAAGACTTTGTTGAGATCTTTAAAATTATGGTTGGATTGCCTGTTACAATCCGTCTTCTTGATCCTCCTCTTCACGAATTCTTGCCGCATAAAGACAATGAAATTGCCGAAGTTGCAAAAGCTGTGGGTGTTGATGTTTCTTACGTTAAACACCGCATCAGTCAACTTCATGAACAAAATCCAATGTTAGGTCACCGCGGTTGTCGCCTTGGAATTTCTTATCCTGAAATTTATGAAATGCAGGCGAGGGCGATTTTTGAAGCTGCCTCAATTGTGAAAAAAGAAACCGGTAAAGATGTGCTTTTGGAAATTATGGTTCCTTTAGTTGCAGCTAAAAAAGAGCTGCAAATTTTAAAAACATTGATCGTCGCAACCGAGAAATCCGTAGAGAAGGAAACCGGTGAAAAATTGAATTACATGGTTGGTACGATGATCGAGCTTCCTAGAGCTGCATTGCTTGCAGATCAAATTGCTGAAGAAGCAGAATTTTTTAGCTTTGGAACAAATGACTTAACCCAAACAACTTTTGGTTTGTCTCGCGACGATTCCGCAAGTTTCTTAGGTCATTACCAAAAAGCCGGAATTTTAGAAAAAGATCCTTTTGCTGAACTAGACCAAGAAGGAGTAGGTGCGTTAATCAAAATCGCCGTCGAAAAAGGTAAAGCAACTCGTAAAGACATTAAGCTAGGAATTTGTGGCGAACATGGCGGAAATCCTGCCTCGATTGAGTTTTGTCACAAAGCGGGTTTGAACTACGTGAGCTGCTCACCTTACCGCGTTCCGATTGCAAGATTGGCGGCAGCAAGAGCTGGGCTGTAGTATTTACAAGTGTTATTTATGTTTGGTATAAAATGTAGCGGTTGAAAAAGTTGATTTAAGAAAAACAAAAAAGCCAAATCCTTTTTAGGATTTGGCTTTTTTGTTTTTTTGGCAGTGTTTTTAAGATCTACTGATCTTGTAGCAATTTTTTGTAACCAGCTTCATCCATTGTATCTTCTAAATCAGCGGGGTTGCTCATTTTAACTTTAGCAATCCAGCCGTCAGTGTAAGATGCATTGTTAACTAATTCTGGTTGAGAAGAAAGAGATTCGTTGGAAGCAATAACTTCGCCTGCAACTGGAATATAAACGTCGCTGGCAGATTTTGAAGATTCCACAACTGCAAATGCATCATGCTTAGCGTAAGTGTTTCCAACTTTTGGAAGCTCAACGTAAACTAATTCTCCAAGAGCGTCAGCAGCATATTCAGTGATGCCAATTGTTGCGACGTCGCCTTCTACTTTAATCCATTCGTGATCTTTAGTAAATTTCATAGTTTCTCCGATTTATTTGGTTAAGAATTATTTTTTTACAGACTTGGTTTTAGCTTCGACAAAAACTGGAGAAGTTAAAACTGCTGCAATTTCACGATCTCTAACTACTGCAACAACAGAATCTCCAACTTTTGCCGAAGAGGTGTCGAAGTAGCCTTGACCGATTGAAACTTTTAAATTTGGTGAAAATCCACCAGAGCTTAATACGCCAATTTTTTTACCATCTTTTCTGATTTCTGTTCCTTCGCGAGCGATGCCGCGATCAAGTAATTTAACGCCAATTCTTTTGCGTTTTGCGCCTTCAGATTTTTCTTTCAAAACTCTTTCGCAGCCAATGAAGTTAGTGTTGCTTTTGCTTACAACCCAACCAAGAGCAGCTTCGATTGGTGAAGTTGAGTCGTCCAAATCGTGGCCATAAAGAGGGTAGCCCATTTCGAGGCGAAGTGAGTCGCGAGCGCCAAGACCAATTGGTTTAACTTCGGACATTGATGACATTTCTAGCCAAAATTGAGCGGCGGCAGAATTTTTAATAGAAACTTCAAATCCATCTTCGCCAGTGTAACCGGTGCGACCGATAAAAACTTCTTCACCATTCTTGAATTTGTAGGTTCCAAGATTCATGTAAGGTAATTGGGATAAATCTCCAGAAGCTAAAAATTTGTTTAGAACTTCTTCAGCTTTACCGCCTTGAACCGCAATTAGAGAGCGATCAGAAAGTTCAGTAAAAGAGATTTCGGTTGGTAAATTTTTACGAATCCAAGCTTCGTCTTTTTCTTTGCAGCCGGCGTTTAATACGATGAAAAATTTTGTGTCGGTGATTTTGGTGATAATTAAGTCATCAATGATTCCGCCTTCTGGATTTGTTAAAACCGTGTATTTAGCAAGAGCTGGAGTGCTCAATGAAAAATCAGTTGGCGTGATATGCGATAAGAATTTTATAACTTCAGAGCCTTCGGCAATGAATTGTCCCATGTGAGAAACGTCAAAAATTCCAACGTTTCCTGAGCGAGTCCACTCATGTTCTTTCAGCATCCCATCTGAATATTGAACTGGCATGTCGTAGCCAGCAAATTCAACCATTTTTGCACCTTGGTTGCGGTGAGTTTGGTTTAAAGCTGTTATTTTCATGATATTTAAAATTTATTTAACAGGAGGAACAGTTGGTACGGAAGGTTGAGAAGAGTTTTCGCCACTTTCTTGTTCTTGAATTATTTTTTCTAAATCTTTTTGAACCGATTTATTTTTTGAGTTAGAAAGCGAGGCTAAAATCAAGCAGTTCAACATAAATATACCAACTAAAATCATGGTGATTTTAGTTAAAATTGTTGCAGAAGCTTTGCTAGAAATAACAGAATTAAGACCTCCAGAACCTCCGCCAATTCCACTTAAAGAGTCGCCATCAGATTTTTGCAAAAGAACTAAAATGATCAAAACAAGGGCGATCACAACCTGTAAAACTAACAGGAACGTTTGAAGATATTCCATTTTAAAAATTAAGTTGATTTAGTATAGGAAGAGGGGAGTTGCGCGAACCTTAGAAAGCCAATTTTATCACACAAGTTCTTAATGAGTTCAATCAGTAAAAAACCTTTAAAAAATATGGCGATTTATCCCGAATATAACATTGATAAAATCGTTATTCATGGTGCTGGATCAAAATTTATTTCCTCATGCGTTGAAAAATTAAGAAGCGAAAAAAATGGCAAGAAAAAAATACTTTTTATTAGTGATGAAAAAATATGGAAAAATTGCCAAAAATTTTTTCCAAGTGATTTTAAAAATAAAATTACGGCAGAATTATTTTTAAAAAATCCAAAAGCTGACGAGAAAAACCTAAAAAAAATTTTTTCTGCGCTTAAAGATTGTGATTTAATATTGGGTTTTGGCAGTGGAACGATAAATGATTTGTGCAAATATACTGCGGCGCAAAAGAATATTTCTTATTCAGTAATTGCATCGGCTCTTTCAATGAATGGATATTTATCAAAAAATGCCTCAATCACAATTTTAGGTCATAAAAAAACCTTGCCAGCAACTTTGCCAAAAAATGTTTTTTGTGATTTTAGAATTTTAAAGTCGGCTCCAATTTCTCTTACAAAAGCAGGAATTGGAGATAGTATGTGTTTTTACTCTTGTTGGTTTGATTGGTATTTATCTCACAAAATTTTAGGTACAAAATTTGACGAGAGACCATTTTTGATGTTGGAGAAAAAAATGAATTTTTTAGTAAGAAATTTTCATAAATTTTCTTTGCGTGATGATAATTTTTTAAAATTACTTTCCGAAATTTTATTGCTTTCTGGATACGGAATGACAATTGCTGAGGGCTCTTATCCGGCAAGCCAATCAGAGCACATGATTTCTCATGCTATTGAAATGAAATATCCTAGGCTAGCTAAGAAAAATTTACATGGGGCTCAGATTGCTGTAACAACAATTACCTCTGCGCAGCTGCAAAAAAAAATATTGCAGAAGGATAAATTTCCTGAATTTTTTAATGAAAATAAAGATATTGGTAAATTTTTTGGAAAGAAAATTGCCTTAGAGTGTAGCAAAGAATATGTACAAAAAGTTTTGGCAATCAAAATGATGGAATTAAAAAATTGGAATGAGGTTAGAAAATCTTTGCGCAAAATTTTCTTCGATGAGGATAAGTTAAAGGCAATTTTTCTTCACTTCAAAGTTTCTGCATCTTCAAGATCTCTTGGTTTGTCAAAACAAGAATATCAAGAATGCGTGAGGCATGCTAAATTTATAAGAAATCGATTTACTTGCTTGGATGCAAATTTTTGCGAGTTATCTCTTTGATGAGATGGTTCCCTTCATTTGAAGGGATAAATTGGTGATTTTTGATTTAATCGTAAATTACATAGCCGCGATTTCTCACGGTTTGTAAGTAATGTGGTTGCTTTGGGTTGATTTCAATTTTTCTTCTTAGTCTGGTAATTTGCACATCAATGCTGCGCTCATCAATTCCACCACATAAAGACGCTAGTTTTTCGCGAGAAATTATAGTACCTTTTTCTTTGCATAAAATGCTGAGAATTTTTGCTTCAGAATCGGTGATGTGAACAAACTCTTCATCTTTTTTTAAGCGATAATCTTGAAGGTTAAAAGTAAATTTGCCGAATGAGCAGATGGTATGTGCAAGCGGCATTTCTGGAGCAACTCTTTTTAAAATATTGTTGATGCGCAGAAGCAATTCTTTTGGCTCAAAAGGCTTTGGTAAATAATCGTCAGCTCCGGCCTCTAAACCCTTTATGCGATCGTCAAATTCTGCGCGAGCAGTTAGCATTATTACAGGAAGCTTGGAAGACTGTCTTAGGTTAGTTGTGAATTCTACCCCAGTTTCATTTGGAAGCA
>JACCDN010708884.1_pt1 | contig 17924 bp, 17 predicted proteins | sample 7441691 | NCBI WGS metagenome assembly JACCDN01 (sample SAMN15323439, study PRJNA562643) | freshwater metagenome | isolation source: river surface water | place: USA:Blue River Watershed | collected 2017-08-16
CCCCCCTCTTGAAAAAAAGAAATCTTCTACTTACCCCCCTCCTCCCTACGCCAAGCCTTCGGGAGACAGGCCCCCTTTCAGGCTTCAGGCTTCGCTCGTTGAGCTTCGCCCGACAAGCCCCCCTCGAGTCTCTATTTCCCAAAGGGTTTGTAAATCAAGAGCAGCTTTCCGGCAGCACTTTTTAAAGCACCGCCTCCAAGAGGCTTTGCGTATACGGATGCTGAGGGTTGGAGCAGACTGTGGCTGTGGGCCCTTCTTCCACGATGCGTCCATTGTGGAGGACGAGGAGGCTATCGCTCATATGTTCGATCACCGCTAGGTCATGACTGATGAAGAGATAGCTGAGCTTTAGGGTATCCTGCAAGTCTTTCAGGAGGTTGAGAATCTGGGCCTGAACGGAGACATCTAGAGCACTTACAATTTCGTCACACACGATAAACTCTGGCTCCCCAGCTAGGGCTCTGGCTATGCCTATGCGCTGGCGCTGGCCGCCGCTAAACTCGTAAGGGTAGCGAAAGGCATACTTGGCCTCTAAGCCCACTTGTTCTAAGAGTTTGATAATGCGCTCTTCTCTATCTTTTTTACTCAAGTGCTTAAAATGAATCTTCAGGGGCTCTTCCAGTATCTGAAATACCGTCATCTTAGGGTTGAGCGAGCTAAAAGGGTCTTGGAAAATCATCTGTATTTTCTTCCGATAGGGGAAGAATTGCTGCTTGCTGAGCGATGATATGCAGGTGTTTTCAAAGAAAATTTTTCCTCCTTGCAAAGGCGTAAGGCCCACTAAGGCTCTAGCTAAAGAGGACTTGCCACTTCCACTTTCTCCTACAAGGCCGAGGGTTTTGCCTTTAGGAATATGGAAACTAACGTCTTCTATGGCTTTGAAAGACCCTATTTTTTTCTTCCAAAACGCAGAATAGATCGGGTAGTGAATGTGCAGCCTGTCTGCCTGGATGAGGGTTTGAGCTGGGTCTGTAAAAAATAAAGTCATGCAAGGGAGGCTATGGTATCTAATCTAGGTTTTTTCTCTCCCAGTTTTGGAATGCATTGTAAGAGAGCCTGCGTATAGGGCGCCTGTGGACGAGATAGCATGCTGCGTGCAGGGCCCTGCTCTACAGCTTGTCCTTTATAAAGGACTAATACGGTATCCGCAAAGTGCCGTACGAGGCTTAAATTATGCGTGATAAACAGTATCGCCATATGAGTCGTTTGTTTTAGGCTTTGGAGGAGTTCTAAAATTTGCTTTTGGGTAATGACATCTAGAGCAGTAGTCGCCTCATCTGCAATCAGAATAGACGGTTTGCAAACAAGAGCCATAGCAATCATCGCTCTTTGCTGTTGGCCACCGCTGAGTTCATGCGGGTAGCTTTTAAAGTAGCGAAGAGGCTGAGAGAGCTTAACGGTTTCTAGGGCATCTAGGATTTTTTCTTTGGCTTGTCTTTCCTCGGGAAAGTGGGTTAGTAGGGTTTCTTGAATCTGATAGCCTATAGTGAGTGAGGGGTTGAGGACCCCTCCAGGCTCTTGAAATACATAGGCAATTTCCTTTCCCCTTAGCCTTTGGAGGGATTTTGGGCCTAAGCTTAGGACATCTTTTCCTTTGTAATAAATCTCTCCTCTTACCATGCAGCCTTTAGCCGGAAGGAGACGCGTAAGGGCCAAGGCCGTCAAGCTCTTTCCACTTCCACTCTCTCCTACGATAGCCATACACTCTCCCTTGTGCAGCGAAAAAGAAACGTTTTTGACTGCATCAAAGCAGTGAGAACCGCTGCTAAAGCTGATGTGCAGCTTGCTAACGCTCAAGACATTCTCTTTTTGGGCTTCTTGCATGGCTATGAAACTGCATGAAGGTAGCATTAAAGACAATCTTAAAGGTAAAATAGGCAAGATATTAGCTTTACTTCATGGGTCTTTTTTTATATAAACAAAGGGTTCTATTTATCATGTACTATATGCGCTTTTCTGGGCTTAAGCTTTTTCTCCCTCTTCTTTTCATTTCTAGTCTATTTTTAGGTGGCTGTAGCCAAAAAGATCTCTATTCTAACCTAGTTGAAAAAGAGGCCAATGAAATGATAGCTATTCTCATTCGAAACGGAATAGCCGCCTCCAAAACTGCTGGCGCAGAAAATACCTATATTGTCAACATCGATCCTCGGCATTTTGCGGATGCGATTGATATCTTAAATAACTATGGCTATCCCAGGAGCAAGTTCTTGGGTGTGGGGGATGTGTTTAAGAAATCGGGCCTTGTGTCTTCACCCTCTGAAGAACGTATCCGCTACATGCATGCCCTAGGGCAGGATTTGCAAAGTACCATCCTTCTTATTAGCGGTGTTTTGCATGCAAAGGTACATATTGTAATCCCTAATAATGACCCTTTGGCTGATACCATCTATCCATCTTCAGCTGCTATTTTTATAAAATACAGGAAAAACTCAGGAGTAGAGGCGCTATCCCCTCAGATTAAAAATCTAGTGGTGAAAAGTATAGAGGGCCTCAATTATGATAATGTGACTCTAGCTCTATTTGCTGTAGATGAAAACGATACCACTGCTCCAGCGGGTGAGCAGCCTATTATAGACCCAGAACGCTTTAAAGTGAGCCCCTTACCCTTTATTATTGGAGCGAGTATTCTCGGCTTTTTAGCCGCGGGTGGGATAGGCGCTTATGTGTGGATGTCTCGTAAAAAACCTAAAGCAGCTGCAAGTTCAGATACTGCAGCGTAATCGTTTATGCAAATTTCGGCTTTGCTAAAAGAGTTTTACCAAAGAAAAGATGAGCTTTTTAGCTTGATCTGCCACTTTAATGCCGCACCTGCCGAATACATACACCCCTCGCACCTGGCCTCGGCTATCCCTAAGGCTGTCTTTGATGCTTTGCTTGCTTCTGAACGAGGTAAAACGAAGCTAAACGAGCTGGTTCTTCAAAAATTCAAACTCAAAGGTGCCTTTCATACAGACTTTCGGCTTTTACACCTTCGCCTGGCCCTCTTAGATCCGCAGACTCTAGCGAACCTGGTCTTACATGCAGGAGCCATTTATTACTCTAAAAATATTGTCCAAGTAGTGGAGAAAAAGGCCCTCTTAGATATTAAAGAAAAAATAGGGGAGGCGATTTATACGTTTGCTGTGAAAAAAGCCCCCTTGTTTAACCGTTTAAAGCCGCAGATTACTACGCTCAGTCCTAATCCTTCCAATCTGTATTTAGGTATTATAGCTGCTGGGCAAAGGATGCTAGAGCACTTATTTTCTAGCGAGCCAGCAAGCATTCAACAGCGCCTGCAGCTGAAACTCCCAGCTGACTATAGCTGGAGTTTTACCCGTAGTGGCACAGAGGCTGAAAGAACGAATATTTATTCCTTTCTACACCGCTTGCTTATCAAAGAAATTAACCCAAATTGGCAATTATGCTTCACGTAAAAATAGCGGAGGGTACCCATTTATTACCGGAAAAAAAAATCATAAAAGCCCTAGAGTATGCCCAGTATGTAGAGTATCATAGCCTCATAGCCGAGGCTAAGGCCAAGGCGGAGGCAATCCTAGCAGGTGCACAAAAAGCCTTTGATGAAGAGCGTAAAAAAGGCTTTGCTAAGGGCGAGGAAGAGGGCAAGGCAAAACTGGCTGAGCACATGTTAGAAAGCATTGATAAAAGCATACGCAACCTAGAGGCTTTTGAAGAACAAGTCATTGATATTGTAATGAAGGCCATTAACCGTATATTGGGTGAAATGGAGGACAAGGATAAGATTACCCGTGTGGTAAAACAATCCCTCGCTTTAGTCCGCAACCAAAAGCGCGTGGCCCTAAAAGTAAACCCATCCGACGCTCGTATCCTAGAGGCTGAAGTGGATGAGGTGCTGAAAAGCTTTCCAGGTATCGGTTATATCGATATTATAGCCGATGGCCGCATACCTGCAGGAAGCTGTATGCTAGAAACCGACATTGGCGTGGTAGATGCCAGGTTAGACGTACAGGTAGAAGCTATACGCAAATCGCTCACCAAGTCTATTAAGTAAGCGAAGAAGACTCTCCGAATTCGAAGCCGAGCTGCTTCAAACTCAATTTTATAGTTTTTCTCTCCTCCTCGCCTTCAGGACTCTTCATGTCTTTAAAGGCTTCATAGAGGTAGATAGGATGATCCTCTTTGTAATTTCCTATCTGGGTATCCGAATGAATGGCCCCGGGATTCTTTTTCAAAAAATAGGCTAAGGCAGGCTGTAGATTTTTAAAACGGTCGGGCGCATAATGCCCGCTAGCGACGTCTATATAGACCAGCTTGCCTTGCTCAAAATTTACACATCCAGCTGCTAGAATATTTTTGCCTTTTAATATAGTGTCATGGGTCAAGTCGATACCTTCATGTTCGTCGGGAAGGATATAAAGCTGGCCGTCTTGCCCAATGTTATAGTTATAGTCGCGATCAAGGCGGTTATTATCATTTTTATTTCCAAATACGGCATTATAAGCTAGGCCTTCTTGAAATTGGACTCGTTTTTGTTCTTTATTCCATAAGCTATATCTATTATCGCGCAAGGCACCTGTGTCTACTTTGTCTAGCCATAGCCAAAAATCGAGAGGTTCGGAATCTTGATTAATGACCATATTTCGCCATAGTTTGATGTGGCTATCCAAGTCTTTACGATTTAAGGGGTCTAGGTTACGAAAGACATCAAGCACTACATTTAAAACCGGTATGTTTGGAGGCAAGGCATACTTAGGTTTTGCTGAAAGGGATACACGGTCCAGAGCTTTTTGTTTTAGCCCGGGAAGTTTTTTAAGATAATAGATTTTCTGCTGTGCTTGGCTTTGGATGTTTCTTAGGGTCCGCATTTGGTAAGCTTGCAGCGAGGATAGGGCGGGGTCTTGAGATTCGCTCAAATCTTCCAGTATCCTCTGTATGTCATCAATCGCTTTATTTAAAAGTTCAGTACGATTGTGGAGGTGATCCTGCACCTTTCTAGGTATACCATAGTAAGATTGAATGAGTTTGTACAAATCCATAACATCCTGACTATTGGGCAATAATAGCAATGCTAAATCGGAAGAGAACTCTCTTGGTGATATCAATTCGCATTTGGAAAGCTTATGGTTTGAAGAAATAGTAGATTTCGATGCATGCGTGTGCAGTAAGGCCTTCAGCTCCGGGATATGTAGCTTTGCTTCTACGCTTAGAATAGGTCTTAAGGCTCTAAATCTATCATTCAAAGAAAAAGAGGGATTTAAGGCTAAGTTTATCAGAGCTGCGTCAGAGTTGGAAACAGCTATGGTATGGCCAGGGTAGACCTCTGTCTGCGTTCTATCTAGAATAAATGCTAATTTTAGCAAATCATCTAAAGATCGATGTGTGCCTGGATCTTTATTTAAAAAATAAAAATGGAGTAAGTTTTTAGATAGTTTTTTTTGCTGCTTTGTGGATATCAAGCTTGAGCATAAACCTTGAAGTTGGAGTTTTTTTACCTTGATATCGAAGAGCAAGGCCTCAAAAAGAGAGTCATCCTGATTAAAGACTTTTAAGACTTCGATCTGGCTATCATCAGCCTCTAGGCGATACATTGCCTGGCAACGATTCTTAGGGCTCAGCCGGGTGTTTTTAGCAATAGCTAGGCGTAAGGCATCTCTGCTGCTACCCTGACGGACACAGAGCTCATCCGGTATAAGATCTATAGCGTCAAGCTGTACGTCTACCCGGCGCTTAGGGTCTTCGAGGAAATGCAAAGAAGCTGTTTTTGTGAGCTCAGTCTCCAAGATTCCTTTAATCAAAGCGAACTTTGCCTCAGTGCTAGAGTCTGATTGGTAACGCTCGGCATAATTCTGCCCTTTACCTTTTGGTTTAGAGATGCGTAAAACTCTTTCAAATACACGTTTATCGCTGTTTTCCTGCACACTTTCAGAAAGTGTGGTGGTGGCTGGTGCGTCTGCTAAATAATGCTTAATGAGCCTAAAATTCTCATCTGAGATGCGTTGGATGTTATCCTTTGTGCTCGTGGGATCCCAGTTCCTTGGGCTATTAGGCGGATAAAAGAGTATGGGTGCACTTTCTGTTCTTAAAACGTTTTTTAGCATGGCAAATAAATGTCGGTGGTGGATGCTGTGACTTTTATGACAATAGTCAAGAGCTTGAGATCATTATCTATCGTGTGTGAAGGCTTATAAAAGGTCTTGCAGCTAAGAGATTTTCCCTGTTTATAATTGGAAAATCTTTCATGGCGCATCTACATAACTTTTCTTGTACCCACACAGCTAAAGACCTAAAGGCCTTGCCTATAGGGCAGAATGTGAATTTTTCAGGCCTATTTGTCCTGAAAAAACTGACTATCCGTACAGCCCGTAATGGTATGCCCTATATGATGGTAGAAGTAGGAGATGTGAGCGGAAGCTTTGTGTTTAACCTCTTTCAAGATTCTATGGCCTTTCAGGCCTGTAAAGGGCTAACAGAGGGATCCATCCTGCATTTAGAAGGAGAGAGCGACTACTATCAAGAGCGCTTTAGCCCAAAAGTGTATCATTTAGAGAGTATACCTTTGGAAAAAGCTGAAGAATTGGGTGTCTTGCATCAACTTATAGAGGCTTCTCTTGAGGACCCCCTAGCGCTATGGCAAGAGCTCCTAGGTATTGTGGAAGGCATTCAACACCCGCAGCTAAAGAGTACGGTACAGTTTGTCTTAAAGGAAATAGAGCCTACCTTTCGTATGAGTGCAGCAGCTATTTCCATGCACCATGCTTACCGTTATGGACTTTTAGAGCATACGGTGCATATGGCACGCGTAGCACAGGCCCTTTTTCCCATTTATACTGAAGTATACCCAGACTTAGCTCTGGCGGGCATTATCCTGCACGATGTGGGTAAAGTTTTAGAGTATGAAACCAAGCTTAATATCAAAAAAACCCGTATAGGTCTTTTACAGGGCCACGTGGTTCTGGGCTACCGTTTAGTGCGCCGTGGAGCCCTACAGGCAAAACTCAGCCCGAAGCTAACCGAACGCCTAGAGCATATCGTTCTTAGCCACCAAGGAGAGCTTGAGTGGGGCGCAGCCGTCATGGCTTCTACCCCTGAGGCAGTTTTTGTTTCCATGATAGACAACCTAGATGCCAAGATGGGCGTCGTACAATATGCCTTGCGCCAGGATAGGTCAGCCAGAGAGTTTTCAGATTATTCGCCTTCTCTTAAGGCTAGTATTCTATTGGAAGATCCGCTTGAGTATGTAGGGGAGGAGTAGCTTACATCCCGACATATTAGACCTCTTGCTAGTGCTCGCGGGATTCCTTTAAAAAGCTTAAGTGTCTTGCGTAATGATCGTACCTATACGCTTGGGACTGGTTTAGCTAGGCTAAAGGCTCAAATCTCGGGAGGATTTTTCCATCGATATCGACTGTCTCAAAAAACATGCCTGCTGGCCTAGCAAAGAGCTGTTCTGGCTTGTTGACAGCGTAGTAGATGATTAGCTTTTCTTCTGTTTCAGTATGCAGGGTTTCGCCTATAGTTTCGTAAATGGCGCCCTTGTAGTAGACCTCTTGCATAACCCTTGTCTTTTGCTCTCTGGGTTCGTCAAAAATAAGCTCGGAATCCTCATGTACGCTTTTGTACACTCCGGTTCCTCATTTATTTTTTCCTGCCCAGAAAACAAAATACGTGGTTCTGCAAGAGGTCTAGTGACGATAACGCTTAGGGGTGTTCTTGTGCATAGGAGTCTATTGATGATGAGGTTTGACCTAAAAATCAAGTATTTTTAAACCACAAACGCCCTAAACGTATCTAAGAGCCTCTTGGGCACATGGGCTACAAAGTAGATGCCCTCATCCTCAGGTTTTTGGGTTTCTATACTGGCTGCTTCGTGGAGGAGGTGGACAAGATCGTAATGCTGGTGGGGGACGAGGAGCTTGAGCTTTTGCGATTGGGCTTGCAACAAGCCTTCTATCCTCTCTAGTAAAACCGGAATCCCCTCGCTGGTTTTGATACTCAGTTCCACTGCATCTTGGCATAGGATACGCATAGCCTTTTGGACAATAGGGTGGGGCACGAGGTCAATTTTATTAAAAACCGTGATGATGGGCTTATCCTGTGCCTTGAGCTCTTCGAGAACCTGTAGCGTAGTGGTATAATGTTTTTCGGCGTCCGTGCTTGAGATATCAATTACATGTATCAGAAAATCTGCAATAATAGCTTCTTCGAGGGTAGCCTTAAAGGCCTCGATCAGCTTGTGAGGGAGGCGGCGAATAAAGCCTACCGTGTCTGTGAGGAGTAGGCTCTGGCCCTTGGGGAGCTTTATTTTTCGAGTTGTCGGGTCTAGCGTTGCAAAGAGCTGGTCTGCAACCCACACATCAGACTGGCTGAGGCAGTTTAATAAAGAAGACTTGCCCGCATTCGTATAGCCTACGATGGCTCCGCAGGGTAGGGGGATCTTCATCCTTTGTTTACGCTGCGTAGAGCGCTGCTGAATGACAGTTTTGAGCTCCTGCTGCAGTTTGCTGATCTTGTTTCGAACGAGGCGCTGGTCGATTTCTAGCTGGGTTTCGCCTTCGCCTCTTTGGGTGACGCCCCCTCCGCCGCGTTGACGACTCAGGTGCGTCCACGCTCTCGTAAGACGGGGCAGCATATATTGCTGCAGGGCTAGCTCTACTTGCAATCTTGCTTCGCGGGTTTGGGCTCTTTTAGCAAAGATTTCGAGGATGACTTCGTTCCGGTCTATCACTCTTAGGCCGCTTTCTTTTTCCCAGTTACGCTGCTGCGCAGGGGAAAGTTCATCATCAAAGACGATATAATTGCAGTCTAGGGCTTTTGCCTTCTCAATAAGCTCGAGGGTCTTACCGCTTCCCAAAAGGTATTTGGGGTTAGCCTGCCTAAGGCGAACCAGCTCTTTTTCTACAACGATAAAATGCAGGTTAGAGACCAGTTCATCCAGCTCATTGAGAAGGGCCTGGGACTCTTCTGGGCTATTGTGACTATACTGCACGCCAATTAAGAAGGCCTTTGGGAAAGGTTTCGCTAGAGAGATAGTCATTGAGGTTTTAAAAATAGAGGATAAGCAAGGAATAGACGGCTTCGGAAACGAGATCTTTTGTATTTTTAGGTTTGTCAAAAATAAGATGGTAATCCTTCTGTACCTTTTTGCACAGGTGTGTTTCTTCATTTATTTTTCACGCCTAGCCCCCAAAATACGTGGCTGCTGAAGAGGTCTAATACCCTGCAGTCTAGGGGGAGGTTTTTATAAGTTCAAATATTTTATGCTAGCCAAAGCACTTTTTCTTGGCTAATTTAAGTAAAAATCTTAAAACCATGAATGATATCGCTGAAGAACCCTCTTTTAATCCTCCTGCACCTTCTTATGCTATAACGCCCTTTGTGCCCATTGCGGCTGCGTTGGTAGGTATTATTTTGGGTGCTACGGCTTTATTTATCAGCTTATCGGGAAAAAAAGGAGGGGATACTACTCCCGAAGGGCTAGACCAAGTAGGCGCTTTGCAAGCACGCCTCACTCAGGCGGAGATGCAGCTAGTACAGCTCGTCGATATTGCCTCCAACAACTCTGAGGAAATCCGTAGCGTGAGTGACCAAGTGCAAAAAGCCCTCAATGATGTCAGCCGTACGATGGCACAGCTCCAATCTCAAGTGGTTTCAGCTGGAGCAAAACCAGCACCTGCTAGCCAAAGCAAGCCTAGCCCAACTGCCTCAGGATCCTACAAAAACTACTCTATACAGCCAGGAGACACTTTTTCAAAAATTGCCCAAAAGTATGGAATCAGTACACAGACGCTCCTCACCCTCAACCCTGGAGTAGATCCAAAGCGCCTGCAAGTAGGCCAAGGGGTCAAGGTGCCAGATCATCAAAATTAAAAACTATTTTTATTCTCTTAGATATTAGTATTCTTTCCATATGCAAAAGGATGACCTTTTGCCCCAATCATTGAGGGTTCTTAGCGAGTCCTTCCATGCAGACTGTAAGGTGTATTCCGTATACAAGCAGCGCTGCCAATACCCCCTAGACGGCCGGGAAGGAGATTTTTACATCATGCGCTGCCCTGACTGGGTGCAGGTTCTTGCCTTAACGAGAGAATTAAAACTCATCTTGGTAAAGCAGTACAGAATGGGCATCCAGGCCCTTCAGTTAGAAACCCCTGGAGGAGCCCTGGAAACGGGTGAAAGCCCTGAGTGTGGAGCAGCTAGAGAGCTATTAGAAGAGACAGGTTATGTGGGGGCTAGCCCTGTTTGCATAGGCTCTAGCTATCCTAATCCCGCTTTACAGAATAATAGAGTTTACTATGTTCTTATTTCAGACTGTTGCTATCAGGGCAGCTCTTCACAAGACCCAATGGAAGACCTGTCTGTCCACCGCTATTCCCTACCTGAAGTCTTTGCTTTAAGAAAAAAAGGAGCCTTTCAGCACGCTTTAGTCTTGAATGCTTTTTATTTCTTGGAACAGTATCTTGCACCATATCCCTTATGCTCTATACTCACAGTACCGTCTTAAAAACATTCATCCAGGCTGAAGGAAAGGCCTCTTGCTTCAAGAAATCTGCCTTAGCAGCAGGTGTAGGCGTGAGTTTAGCCACGCTAGATAGGGTGTTAGAGAGTCTGAAGTCTGAGGGCTTTATATTTGAGGGAAAAGGGGATAGTTTTGAGCTTCAGAGCTTTCCCTCTGGCTTACATGAGGGGTTAGTGAGGGCGTATTTAGAGCAAGATGCTCTTGCTGTACCTTATCTTTCGATTCTTGAGACGGTAGACAGTACCAATTCTGAGGCCATGCGGCTTGTAAATGCAGGCCAAGTAGGGCCTGTGGTGGTGGCTGCGAACCAGCAGACAGCAGGACGAGGCAGGCGGGGGCGGGAGTGGCAGTCCAGCACGCGATCTAATTTATACTTAAGTATCGGCCTTAAAACTAGCCTGACTGCACAAAAGTTGCAACTATTTACCCTTTGGGTAGGCCTAAACATCTGCGACTACCTCCGAAAAGAAACACACCTGCCTTTACAGATCAAGTGGCCGAATGACCTTGTTTGCCAACATAAAAAAGTGGCCGGTATGCTAGCTGAAGCTGTAGTAGGTGGAGAAATGGCAGAACAGCTCGTTTTTGGTCTAGGCTTAAATATCAACGGCAAGGCAGGGGATTTTTCTGAATCTTTAAGTTTGAAGGCAAGTTCTTTAGCCCAATTCAGTGGAAGAGAGTGGAATATGAACCGGCTTAGCGCCGGATGCATCCGTGTTATCCTCGAGGCTTATGCACTTTTTCAAAAAGGTGACTACCTCGTGAGGCTAGATACGCTATGGTCGAGTTATGATGCGCTAAAGAACCATCTTGTGAAAGTAGAGCAGCTCAACCAAGTGATTTTAGGGGTAGCCAGTGGCATTAATGGTCAGGGAGCCTTACGTATAAAGCTAGAAAATGGCCAGTACTATGCTCTCTCTTCAGGCGATGTGAGCCTCAGCCAGTTTTACGAAGCGGCAACCACGGTGTAAGCGCTTAAAACGCTTATTAGACCTCTTGCGGACCTACGTATTATCTTGGTTGGCCTGCCGGGCGTCTCCCTACGCTCTTCAGGCTTCGCTTTAAAAGCTACGCCCGACACGTCGAGTTTCGGGAGACAAGTAGCTCGTAGAGTGAAGCCTGGTCTCTGGGTTCGTCAAAAATAAGATCAGTCTTCGCTCTTCAGGCGTCGTTCTTCCCCCTACGCTCTACGAGCTTCGGCGCGACAGGCCGGTTCCTCATTTATTTGGCCTCGCCCAGAAACCAAAATACGTCGGTCCGCAAGTTGTCTAATGCATTAGGCCAAAGTATTTCCAAAGCATTTTCTTTAAAATTTGATTGCTTCAGTTTAGGATCTTTCCTATAGCTAGGTCTGTCTGGGTTTACCTACCTCGCCCATGAAGATACAATTACGGCACAAAATTATAGCTTTCTCGATCTGCTCGGCTATTATACCGGCTTTAACGCTTTTTTTGATGGTGACTAGCCAGCAAGAAAAACTCATCAGCCGCTTTGATAAAGACTTTAAGCTTTTGGTGGATAAAGATCTAACCAATACTGTTAGCCATTTGTGGAATATGTGCTATGCCGTGAATGAAGTCGTTCAAAACAAAGTCTACGCAAACTTGAGGCTCGCACAGCAGCTTTTGCATGAATGGGGCCCTATTCGTCTTTCAGAAGACAAAATCGTTTGGCGGGCAGAGAGCCCCCTTTCTAAAGATTTCTATTTTTATGAACTGCCGAAACTGCTGATCGGGAACCAGGTGATTGAGCAGAACTTTAATGAATCCATCGCCTCTCCCATTGTAGACCCACTGAAGGCCTTGACTAAAGAAACCATTTCCTTGTTTCAACGCGTCAATGAAGAAGGCGATATGTTGCGTATTGCGACTACTCTCTTAAGGGCAGACGGCAGCAGAGACATCTCGCAGTGCTTGCTTGCAAATAGTAAGGTGAATGACCCAGAGCAGACTATCCAGCGCGTTTTGAAAGGAGAGGTGGTCTTATCGTCTACCAATGTTTTGGATGAGTGGTATGTGTATGGGGCAGCCCCCCTTATCGAGACGGATACAGGCAAAGTAATCGGCATGATACGCATCGCTACCAATGAAGGGGGATTGATTAATTTGCAAAGGGTATTTCATGATATGTCTGCTGAAGTGAATGGCTTTTTGTGGGTGATGCGTGGCCATCCAAAGAAGGAGAACCAAGGCTTTATCTACCCTAAAAACTCAGAGTATGACTACCTAGAACTGAATCACATTGTACAAGAAAAGGGGGTATTATTTTTTGATAACCTCAGGCGAAATGCTATTCATAGCCCTGTAGGGCAGGTATTTAGTCAGGCTTTTGAGATTAAGGATGCTCATAAGAAAACTCAGCAAGCTGCTCTTATTAAATGTATTTATTTCCCCCAGTGGGATTGGGTGATTGGAGTGCTAGCCTGCGAGGATAATTATATTCCTATTCATAAAAAACTGAGAGAACCCTTTATGTTTCTGACTCAGGCTATCCTCTGGGCCATGATTATAGGCCTCAGTTTAGTCACCTTTATTGCTTTCTTTTTAGCTGAGAAAATTGCAAGACCCATAGTGGATCTCACAGGGGTGACTTCCCGGCTTGCAAAAGGAGAGCTCAGTCTTGCTTCTTCTCTTTTAGATAAAGCTTTTTTGGATAATGAAATCTCAGAGCTGGAAGGCCAGCCTCGCAATGAGACCGAGCAACTGTTTTACGGCCTGGGCAAGATGCTAGAAAAGATGCATTCCTTCTTGGTGCCGATTAAAGAGCTTTTGGGGGCCTTCGCCCTTTCGCTAGAGCAGTTGGATAAACTGACGAAAAGCCAAGATCTTCAAACTCACCATCTAGGTCAGCTCAATCAACGGAGTCAGGAAAACCTAAAGACTATCCTTAGTCAGTATACCCATGTCCAGCAGGAGCTAGAAAAACTCGACTCCTTTGCCCTAGATACAAAGAGTCTGCTCAGCGAGAGCTTGGAACAAGCCCAGCGGATTGAACATCAGGCCCAGGGAGTATTGAAGTTAAAAAATACCATCGGGTATAAATTTCTGGTCTTAAACCAGAAGGCAGCCAATATGAATAGCTTTATTAATACCATAAAAAAAATAGGCGATCAGGCGGAAGTGCTGTCTATTAATGCCTCGATAGAGGCTGAAAAAGCGGGAGATTTAGGTAAAGGATTTTCTGTGATTGCACGGCAGATTAGCTTGCTAGCGAGTCAAACCAGTCTCGCTACGAGCGATATTCATAAGATGTTAAAAGACATGAGTGATGGGATCAGTCTTGCCACACAGGATATGGATGCATTGAACACACACGTCTCTCATTGTACCCATGAGCTTAGTTTTTTAATACATAAACTCGCTAGCGTTTTAGAGCAAGAGGAGGCTCTCCTTCCACGTCTAAACAGTATTAAACAAGACCTGCAAGACCCAAACGAGAAATTGAGCACGGTTTATCATCTTAGCTTAGACTTTTCTAAAAAGCATCTTCAGCTCACACAGGGTATAAAGCAGGTAGAAACGCTTCAATTGGGATTAAACGAAAGTACAAACGAGATGAAGCAGGCCTTGCTGTCACTACGTATGGTAGAACCTGAAGCCGCTTCTAAACGTCTCCAAGAGGCGGTTTTTGATAAAGTAGAGATGAATTAAGGTCTTATGCTAGTACTCATGTTTTACATCCATACCCAGGCCTACTATACAGAAGCGCAAAGTTTAGAATGTGTGATTCCCAATATAGCCACAGGCTTAACCCCTACTAATACTCTAATGTGGTTTTCTTATAAGCAACAGAGGGTCCCCCTCTTGGATCTTTGCTTGTATTATATCCAAAGGCCTGCAGCTTTAAGCCTAGGTACACGTATGGGTGTTGTGAAAGCCTCTACTAAAAAAGCTGGCGGCTTTCTTTATTGGGCCTTTAGGGCAGAAAACATGAGAAAGCTTTATTTTTTAGAAAAAAATACTGCTTTGGGAGACGTTCAAACGATAAACGGCCTTTCTTGTAAGTACTTAGCTTTAGAAAAAATAGAAGCATCCTTGCTGAACTTGGCCAAGTTGAGTCCTTGTTCTTTTCATAATCTCGTTTCAAGCCTTTCTTGACTATGCTAGACTTAGAACACGTTGATCATCAAAAGTATTATGAGGATTGGATCCAAATGATAGACCAGATCCCACCTCATGCTACCAGTACCTGTCTACAGGTCTTAGTTTTTACCTTAGACGGGCGTTATTTTGCGTTTATAGCTAGTTCTTTGCGAAAGGTAATAAAGCCTAGAATTATTTATCCTATTCCTCATAACTCTAAGGAGTGGCTCTTGGGCCTTGTAAAAGCAAAAAGACGGCTTCAATTGACAGTGGATCTAGGCTATTTTTTACTAGGAAAAAAGATACTAAGGCCGTATACGCAAGAGGCGTTTTTATTCCTTGAGGAAGATAACGAGGCTTATATCTTTCCCGTTGGAAAAATCGTAGGCTTACAGACCCTCGTTCCTGAATCTTTGCTGTCTCTATCTACTGTGGATTCTAGCCTTTTTTTAGGACAGTTTATGAGAGACAAGCAAACGGTTACGCTCATCTGTCATACGGGTATTTTTAAAGCTATAGACTCTCTTCTTGAACCCTCCCCTATTCACTGTGGAATTTGATACGCTCTCTCTTATAGAAATTTTCAGAAATGAAGCTGAAAGCCAGGGCTTACTCTTTGAGAAGTCTATCCTGGGTCTCCTCGAAAAGCCGGATGATGCAGCCCACTTGGAGGCTGCGATGAGGGCTGCCCATTCGATGAAGGGAGCTGCGCAGATTGTCGGGGCTAAGGGGATCAGCCTCATTGCGCATCAGGTAGAGGAGTGTTTTGTGACTGCGCAAAAGACAGGTATACGCTTAAAAAGAATAGATCTCAACCTCTTATTAGAGGTCTTTGAGACCCTGGTGAAACTCAAGCAGTATTCTGAATTTGAAATCTTAAACTGGCCAGGGGAGGAAAAAGAAAAGCTAGACATGCTGAATCAGTCTTTGCTGAAACTGATAGAAGGTCTACAGGCAGAGCCTCAACTAGAGAATTGTGATGAGCGGTTTTTGGGTTTATTTTGGAAAGAGTTTCAGGCAAACGTCACCCTGCTTACGGATTGGGCCAATAACCATCAAACAGAAGCGACGTTTGATGACAATTTGATCCGTATTCCTCATTCCATCAAGGGGTCTGCAGGTATCATCGGTTTTGGGAGGTTATCCAAGCTGTGCGAGGAGATGGAATCTTGGTTTTTAGGGATAAAAGAAGGTTTGTGGGCCTGGGATGGAGCTGCTAAAGCTCTTTTTAAGGACGTTTTATTTGCTTTTGAAGCAATCGCTGCTACTCCTATGCTAGGCCTAGGGCAGGCAATGCTAAAACTAGATACTAGGCTCAGTCAACTCACTCAAGATATTTTCCATTTGTGTGCCTATAGGAAGTCAGAGCCTAAAAAAAAAAATTAGAAACCAAAGCCTTACCTACAGAGCTCACACAGGACGTGCCTGTAAAGGTATCCGCACAGAACCTTAACCGGATGATGACGCTGACCATGGAGCTTTTGGTGCAGCTCAATCAGTTTAAAATCCTAAAAGATAGCCTCGTGGAACTCAAAGAGCATGACCTTCACCTGATCCATCTGCTAGACACGATGATTCATCTACCTGCAGAGGAGGGGAGTGGTTTTTTTCGCCAAAAGGCTCTGGAAGAAACTAGGCATAAAATACGCTCTCGTATGCAGTATGCCTGGCAAGCTCTAGAATATTTTGATAAGCTTACGGGTAGGACAAGCCTCTTTTCAGAGCAGCTCTACCAAACCTTGATTTCCAATACGACTAGGCCTTTTTCAGATTGCGTCCAAGGCCTTCCACGCCTGACTCATAGCCTTTCAGAGTCTCTAGGAAAGCACATTCAGCTTGCCATAAAAGGAGAAGACGTTATGGTGGATAGGCACTTACTTGAAGGTATAGAACAGTGTCTCAATCATATTGTCCGTAACGCCTGCGACCATGGTATCGAAGTGCCTGAAGAAAGAATCCGCAAAAGTAAAAGGCCCCTAGGCTCTATCCAGATAAGAGCCTATCACCATACTGGTTTTTTGATGATAGAGGCTAAAGATGATGGCCGAGGTGTAGATGTGGATACCTTGAAAAAAAGAGTCGTAGAGCTAGGCTTGATAGACGTAAACGGAGTACAAACGATCTCTCAGCACAAGCTCTTAGAATATATTTTTTTGCCAGGTGTATCTACAGCTAAAACAGTTTCTGAGGTTTCAGGCCGGGGAGTAGGACTGGATGTAGTCCGGTATTTTTTAGAGAAAGAGCAGGGCTCTATACACATCCATACCAGTCAAGAAGAGGGAACACGCTTTCTCTTGCAGCTGCCTCTCATGCGCTCTGTACTCAAAACGCTTGTGGCTCGTGTGGGTTTAGGCCTGTATGCCTTTAATAAAGAAGGAATTGAAGCTGTTTTTGCCCTAGATGAAACTAAGATTCAAGAACGATCCGGGTCTTATACTTATATACAGGGTGATCAGTCGTTTCCTGTGGTTCATCTAGGAGAGCTTTTAAAATTATCTGCTTTTAAGATAGAACCAGGCCTGAAGGTGATAATAGTTCGATCAGAAAACTCCCTATTTGGCCTTGTAGTAGAGGCTATAGAAGGAGAGCATTCTTTACTGGTGCAGCCTCTACACCCTAAGTTAGGCAAGATTCCCTGTGTGAGTGCGTCTTCTTTTAATGCAGCTGGGGAGCCTATTTTTATTTTAGACACCGGTAGTATCCTCTCCCTTTTAAGCCAGAGGTTTGAGATTTTGCCCTCACCAGCCTCTATCAGTTTGCCCCTGGTGGGTGAAGCCTCACTCTTGAAGGAAAAGACTCTCCTGTGGGTAGATGACTCTCCGGTGATTCGTGAGCGAGTAGCGCCCCAAGTTTTTGCTTCACGTCCTTATAGGTTGATTACTGCTAAGGATGGGGTAGAGGCCCTAAATTTTTTAGGGAAACAAGCAATAGACCTTTTGATAACCGATCTAGATATGCCGAACCTGAACGGCGAGGTTCTGATACAAACCGTGCGTAAAAATCTAGCTCTCTCAGGCTTGCCTATTCTTATTGTCAGTAGCAAAAACCAAGAAGAACATCCTGCATTGGCTCAAGAAAACTTTATGAGTAAAAATCATATTTTTGAAGCAACCTTCTTGCAGTCTATTGAGCTGTTCCTGAATGTTTAAACCCTTGCGCTTCTTGATTTTTTTAGTATCCTAAGGAGTGTTATCCCCTTTTACTATGCCTATCCCTAGTGCTTCTTCAAAAGACTTCTTTCGAAACCCAGTCTTTTGCTCCCTGGGTTCGTCAAAAACAAATTCAAAATCCTCATGTACTCTTGCGTACACTTCCCCCTACGCCAAGGCTTCGGGCGACAGGCCGGTTTTTCATTTATTTGGCCTCGC
>JACCDN010180826.1_pt1 | contig 17922 bp, 14 predicted proteins | sample 7441691 | NCBI WGS metagenome assembly JACCDN01 (sample SAMN15323439, study PRJNA562643) | freshwater metagenome | isolation source: river surface water | place: USA:Blue River Watershed | collected 2017-08-16
CACCGCCATATATCTTCGCTAACACTTTGGTTAACGCAGCGGTTAATGTGGTTTTACCATGATCAACGTGCCCAATTGTACCTACGTTAATATGGGGTAAATCTCGTTCAAACTTTGCTTTTGCCACTTCGACCCTACCTCTTTTATGAAATCTAACCTGTACGTTTCTTAATAATTGCTTCTGATACACTAGCTGGAGCTTGTGCGTAATGCTTGAACTCCATAGTGTAAGTAGCTCTACCTTGTGTTGCAGAACGCATATCTGTCGCGTAACCAAACATCTCTGACAAAGGTACTTCAGCTTTCACATGCTTAATGCCTGGAACGCCATCATCCATACCTTGAATCATGCCACGACGACGATTTAAGTCCCCAACAATATCCCCCATGTAATCTTCAGGGGTTACAACTTCTACGCTCATTATCGGCTCAAGAATCACTGCGCCTGCTTTTAACGCACCAGACTTGAATGCCTGTGAACCAGCTATTTTGAAGGCGTTTTCATTGGAGTCAACTTCATGATACGAACCATCAAACACAGTTACTTTCACGTCTACTACTGGATACCCAGCTAATACACCATTTTGTGTTTGTTCATACACGCCCTTTTCTACCGCAGGAATGTATTCTTTAGGGATCGATCCACCAACAACTTCATTTAGGAACTTAAAGCCTGCACCAACTTCATTTGGCTCAATTTTTAGCCAAACGTGTCCGTACTGACCACGGCCACCAGTTTGCTTAATATATTTGCCTTCTTGCTCAACAGACTTAGTAATAGTTTCACGATAAGCTACTTGCGGTTTACCAATATTGGCTTCAACACCAAATTCACGCAACATACGATCCACAATAATTTCTAAGTGCAATTCACCCATACCAGCAATAATCGTCTGACCAGATTCTTCATCAGTCCAGACCCTGAATGAAGGATCTTCTTGCGCTAATTTACTTAACGCGATGCCCATCTTTTCTTGGTCTTGCTTAGTCTTAGGCTCAACCGCCACGTTAATAACTGGCTCAGGGAAAACCATGCGTTCCAGAATAATAACGTCGTCTAAACTACATAATGTATCGCCGGTAGTAGCATTTTTCAAACCTACTGCTGCCACGATATCACCAGCATGCACTTCTTTAATCTCTTCACGATTGTTCGCATGCATTTGTAATAAACGACCAATACGTTCTTTCTTGTCTTTGACTGAATTCAATACGCTATCGCCAGAATTCAATGTACCTGAGTACACGCGCAAATATGTCAAAGAACCAACGAACGGATCAGTAGCAATCTTAAATGCTAATGCAGAAAATGGCTCGTTATCGCTAGCATGACGCACAGCATGAGTCTCACCATCTTCAAGGATACCTTGAATTGGCGGAACATCTACAGGCGACGGCATATATTCAATAACCGCATCCAATAAAGCTTGCACGCCTTTATTTTTAAACGCGCTACCACAAATCATCGGCACGAGTTCATTTCTTAGCGTACGCTCACGTATGCCTTGCTTAATTTCTTCTATGCTAAGATCATGCCCCTCTAGATATTTTTCCATTAGGGTTTCATTGGCTTCAGCAGCAGCTTCAACCATGCCGCTACGCCATTTTTCACAATCAGCTTGCATGTGTGCTGGAATATCGCGTAACTCAAACTTAGTACCTTTGGTTTCTTCATCCCAGTACACAGCTTTCATTTGAATTAGATCTACTACGCCTTCAAAAGTTTCTTCTGCGCCAATAGGTAACTGAATTGGCACGGCGTTGGAACCCAAGCGTTTTCTTACTTGTTCAACTACGCGTACAAAGTTTGCACCAGGACGATCCATTTTGTTTACGAATGCCATTCTTGGTACATGATATTTATTGGCTTGGCGCCATACTGTTTCAGATTGAGGCTCAACACCACCAACTGCACAGAATACCGCACACGCACCATCAAGCACGCGTAAAGATCTTTCTACTTCAATAGTAAAATCTACGTGGCCAGGGGTATCAATAATGTTAATCCGATGTTGTGGGAACTGCTTAGCCATACCGCTCCAGAAGCAAGTGGTAGCTGCAGAAGTAATCGTGATGCCACGCTCTTGTTCTTGCACCATCCAGTCCATAACAGCATTACCATCATGTACTTCACCAATCTTATGAGAAACACCAGTGTAAAATAGAATACGTTCGGTAGTAGTGGTCTTACCAGCATCAATATGCGCCATGATGCCTATGTTTCTATATTTGTTTATATCAGTATGTCGTGCCACGTTATAAAAACCCTTACCAACGATAATGTGAAAATGCTTTGTTAGCGTCTGCCATACGATGCGTGTCTTCACGCTTCTTCACGGCTCCGCCTTTCCCTCTACTGCCACCGGTTGAGCTATCTTCATCAGCGGCATCTAATATTTCGCCAGCCAATTTGAAAGTCATACCTTTTTCGCCACGTTTTCTGGAAAATTCAACCAACCAACGCATAGCTAAGGTTGCAGCACGAATGTTGCTTACTTCGATAGGAACTTGATATGTTGCACCACCCACGCGTCTTGATTTAACTTCGACTACTGGGCGTATATTTTCTAATGCTCGCTCAAATACAGCGATAGGATTATTAGTTTTAAGCTTTTGCTTGATTACATCTAACGCGCCGTAAACGATTTTTTCGGCAACAGATTTTTTACCTTCAACCATTAAATGGTTAATGAACTTAGCTAATGTATCGCTTCCATATAATGGATCAGCTTGAATTACTCTTTTAGCTGCGACTCTTCTTCTTGGCACCGTAACACCTCACTTAAATTCGTTCAAAAACCTATTTCTTATCAGTTTTTTTACCGCGTTTCTCACCGTACTTAGAACGTCCTTGCTTACGCCCTTGTACACCCTGGGTATCCAAGCTACCACGCACTACTTTGTAACGAACACCTGGTAAATCTTTTACACGACCGCCGCGAATTAACACGACCGAGTGTTCTTGCAAGTTATGCCCTTCACCTTGGATATAAGCAGTAACTTCGAAACTATTAGTTAACCTCACACGACAAACTTTACGTAAGGCTGAGTTAGGTTTTTTAGGTGTCGTTGTGTATACACGAATACATACACCACGTCGTTGTGGACAATGCTGCAATGCAGGTGTCTTTGTTTTTTCGCTCACTCGTGTCCGCGCACCGCGAACTAACTGATTAACTGTAGCCATAGGAAGACCATGCTCCAAATATTATCTATTAAAAATAAACAGACAGAAAACCCCAGCCGCCTATTTTCACTTAGGAGCCGGATTCTACACCACACAGGTATCTCTGTCAAACACCTGCACTCATAGGGTTACGGTCAAAAGTAATGTAACCCGCTGTATATTCAAACTAAAAACTGGGACATACTAACATACAATTTAACGCAGTGGTAGCAAATAGCTGCTAAAATTAAAGCATTATGCGGCACTAAAACAAGGAACAGCTATGCAAGTTAAGAATACCAGCAAAAATTACGGTGCTATCGCAAAGTCATTTCACTGGTTAGTTGGGGCGCTTATAATCGCCGCCTGGGGCGTAGGCTTTTATGCAACCGAATTACCACAAAATGATACCGCCAAGTTTGCGCTATTTGACTTACATAAATCTGTGGGGATGGTTATCTTAATGCTGGTTATAGCCCGTTTAAGCTGGCGCTTGTATGACACTACACCACGCACCCCCAGCACTTTAAGTAAGCTACAAGCATTGTTAGCGCACACTGTACATTACTTATTATATGTATTCATGTTTATTCAACCCATCAGCGGCTGGGCCATGTCATCAGCGGCTGGCTATAATCCATCTTTTTTTGGCTTGTTCACTTTTCCAGCCCTAGTGACAAAAAATCCAAGCATGGTTGAGTTCTACGTAGACATACACAATACCTCAGCGTACATCATGCTAATACTATTTGTGCTGCACGTAGCAGGTGCTTTGTTTCATCATTTGGTACTAAAAGACGACACGTTAAAACGTATAACTTTCAATTAAGCTGAGGACGTAAATGCATAACTCTAGAGCCTTCACTCTGATTGAACTAATGGTAACTATAGGCATACTGTCGATATTAGTCGCAATGGCTGTGCCGCTGTATAACAAGTATATGATCAGTGCGCGCCTATCGACTATAGTGCCGGTTCTTTCGAGCTTAGTTGATGAAGCAGTCGGCTATGCAAATATTCACGGTGTATACCCAAATGCAGCGCAACTTTCCGCTAATGGTTCGGGTTACAATCTAACCGCAGCTAACGTTGGCCTCGATACTTACCTAGAAGCCGTGCATATAGCAGATTATGACGGTTATACTGGTGGCACTGCCTGCGGCAGACGTGGTTTTGTTACTGGAACTACATCTAACCAAACAGGAAAAACTACCGCCTTAGGTTTTAATAGTAGCGAAGTTAATGCCGTTAATTTTATTTGCATTATGGCGAACATTAATAAGAAAAATCTCACTAAATGTTTTTTTCAATATGGCTTGTCTGGTTATTCTTTTGGCACAAATTATGCCTATGTTATTAGCACCCCGCGAACCGAGGGCCTCTTGCCTGGCTGGAAAACTGCTGATGCAGCATCTAATACTGACGCTGAGGGTCTCAACTTGTCCGACTACAGCGCATATGTAGAATCACACGCTAGTTGCATCGGTTAAATTTTGGAGAACCTCTACTGGCTGAATAGCCATTATCCTGGTCTTCATTTTTATGAGCCTCAGTTTCATTCAAAAATTTTCCAAGATATTCGTTAGCAATATTTTTTAATTCATGGTGTAAATTTTTTTCTTTTCTTAAAAAATTGCAGAGATCTGTCCATTCTCTAAAGAAATCATTATTTACATATAAGTATATTGCTGTCAAATTACCCCCTGTTTCAGGGAAGTTGTCGCCTCTGAATTGAACTAACTTAGAGGGGACAACTTCCCTGAAACAGGGGGGCTAGGTCCAGCAAATGGCCGAAATCCCCAATTCCATCAGATAGTACATTGCAACTAAGTAATATCCTTCCATGAAATAGGTGGTTTTTCCTGCGTTACAGCAGAAAATATAACCGGCTTAATTCTATTTGATAGTTTTTTTGGATTTTCCATATCTTAATTTTTCTCACTATAAGTTATTTTAAGGAATGATTACGGTTTAAAGCTTACCGCACATGAATCATTATCTTCGTTTTGGAAAGTCACTTTCGGCTCTGCGCATTTATAAAGACTTTGTGCACCGCTATAGGCCTTATCTAATGTAAAGGCGGCAATCTGCACAGAAGTAGCGCCAGCTGCGTGTCCAATCGAAAACAACATTGGCTGAGTATACTCAAATGCTTGGCAACCTTTATGCGCTACATACGTAGCGGCTTCTGTAGCCATTGCATAGGCTTCAATCTGATTCTCAGTTTCATGGAATTGATTATAAGCTGTTGCAACAGCTGCAACACCTACACCTGTTGTAGCAGAAAGTGCTATTGTTGGCGCAGCAATTGCTGCGCCGCCAGCGGCGATGGTGAAAAAACCAAAGAGGTTGCCTACTGTGTCTGCAAAAATTTCTGTATAGCTTCTTTTGGTTGCATTTTTCATCTTATGCGCTCCGATTTATAATTATGTCAATCTGTAACAAGTTATCATGTATACAAACTTTAAAATATAAGATATTTCACCTATATCTCGTACATCGAACTGCATCAAATTAAATGTAACTTTACAACTAGTGTATGTCCGCCAAAATCTATACGTTGAATCATATTAAAGGTAACCGAAAGTCACCTTTATGAGGCAATGTCATGAACAGAAAGGAAAAGCAGGCTTACCGAACAACTATACGTGATAGATCTCTTGAATCTAATAAGACAATTCTGGATGAGTTCTGTACTGTGTGCAACTACAACTGATCTGAAGCGGGTTTAGTGGACACCAAATGATGTAGCGGCTTTTTTATCGTTTTAAAGCAAGCATAAACCAAAAGGCCAACACTGTTTAGATGTTGGCCTTCTTTATTGAGCAAGATTTTTTACGTACCAGTAGAGTTCAAGGCCTCGCCTAAAGCTTGTTCCACATCGCTCTTTGACGGTCCTTTGGCCATATTTTGCGCTTCTGCCGCTAAGCGAATTTTTTCACGCTTAATCTCTTCATGATGCGCTAGACCAGTACCTGCTGGAATCAAACGTCCTACGATCACGTTCTCTTTCAGACCACGTAACTCATCACACTTGCCGCTAACTGCAGCTTCGGTAAGTACCCGCGTAGTCTCTTGGAACGATGCCGCAGAAATAAATGATTCTGTAGCTAACGATGCTTTAGTAATACCTAACAATATACGTTGGTATAGTGCTGGTAATTTACTATTTTGCTTCAGCTCATCATTGATGTTTTCTACATCTGCCAACTCGATCTGCTCACCTTGCAGATAACGCGTATCACCAGCATTAGTGATCGTAACTTTACGTAACATCTGACGCACGATAACTTCAATATGCTTATCGTTAATCTTCACGCCTTGTAAACGGTACACATCTTGCACTTCTTTACCGATGTAATTCGATAACGCGTCTACACCCAACAAACGTAATACTTCGTGCGGATTTAGCGGACCATCGGCGATCATTTCGCCCTTCTCCACTAATTCACCTTCAAAGATGCTTACGTGACGCCATTTAGGAATTAACTCTTCATGGATTTCACCTTCGGTCGGTGTAATCAACAAGCGACGTTTACCTTTAGTTTCTTTACCAAAGCTTACAACCCCAGAAATCTCAGCCAAAATAGCTGCTTCTTTCGGTTTTCTTGCTTCGAATAGATCTGCCACGCGTGGTAGACCACCGGTAATATCACGTGTCTTCGAACTTTCTTGCGGAATACGCGCGATTACGTCACCAATACCAATAGTTGCACCATCATCTACTGTGATGATCGCATCTGGTGGCAAGAAGTAATGTGCTGGCAAATTAGTCCCTGGCAAGCACAAATCATTACCGCTCTTATCTACCAGCTTAACCATTGGTCTTAAATCACGACCGCTAGTACCCAATTGTTTTGGATCAAGTACCACGATACTAGATAGACCAGTAAGCTCATCAGTTTGACGATTCATAGTCAGACCTTCAAATAGATCTGCAAATTCTACTTTACCGTCAACTTCGATAATAACCGGGTGATTATGCGCATCCCAATTAGCAACCGTCTGTCCAGCTTTAACTTTCTGGCCTTCTTCAACACGTAAAATCGCACCGTACGGTAAACGATAGCGTTCACGCTCACGACCATTTTCATCCGCCACAGTTAATTCACCAGAGCGTGATACTGCTACTGAATAACCTTCACGATGTTTAACTAGTTTAATATTGTGCAATCTGGCAATACCAGCGGTCTTAACCTGTACGCTATTTGCCGCGGTAGCTCGAGATGCAGCACCACCGATATGGAACGTACGCATGGTTAACTGTGTACCTGGTTCACCGATTGACTGCGCCGCGATTACCCCAACTGCTTCACCAATGTTTACTAAATTACCACGCGCTAAATCACGACCATAACACTTACTACAAATACCATAGCGAGTTTCACAAGTAATTACTGAACGGACGCGAACTCGATCAACCCCTAAGTGCTCTAATTCAGCAACTAATTTTTCGTCTAATAGCGTGCCAGCCACTATAGCTACTTTATTCGAGCCAGGCACTAATACATCTTCTAATAGTACACGACCCAATACACGTTCGTGTAATGGCTCTACAATATCGCCACCCTCGATTAATGGAATCATGGTCAAGCCTTGCTCGGTACCACAATCAATCTCAGTAACTACTACGTCTTGTGCTACGTCAACTAAACGACGAGTCAAATAACCGGAGTTAGCAGTTTTTAACGCTGTATCAGCCAAACCTTTACGTGCGCCGTGTGTGGAAATAAAGTATTGTAATACGTTTAGACCTTCACGGAAGTTAGCAGTAATCGGCGTTTCGATAATCGAACCATCCGGTTTCGCCATCAGACCACGCATACCTGCCAACTGACGCATCTGCGCTGCCGAGCCCCGCGCACCAGAATCAGCCATCATGTATACGGAGTTGAAAGATTCTTGTTTAGTAACCTTGCCGTCTTTGTCGGTCACAGTTTCTTCAGCAAGTTCCGCCATCATTGCTTTACCAACTTGATCATTAGTTCTTGACCAAATATCGATAACTTTATTATAGCGCTCACCATGTGTGACTAAACCAGAAGCGTATTGTGATTCGATTTCTTTAACTTCTAGCTCTGCTGCATTAATAATAGTGTTCTTATTACCAGGAATCACTAAGTCATTAATACCAATAGAAATACCAGAACGAGTTGCGTAAGCAAAACCGGCATACATTAATTGATCCGCAAATATAACGCTGGCCTTCAAGCCTACAGTACGATAGCAATGATTGATCAACTGCGAAATTGCTTTCTTGGTCATTACTTTATTGATCAGATTAAATGCTATTCCAGCTGGTAGTATTTCTGAGAAGAATACACGCCCAACAGTAGTATCAACCAGAGCCGAAGTCTGATTAGATTTATCACCTGATGCTTCAACGCCATTAATCAAGTCTGTTGATAATCGTACTTTGATATTCGCGTTAATACCCACAACTTTAGCTTCAAAAGCTCTACGTACTTCTGTCGGATGCGAGAACACCATACCTTCACCTAGATCATTGATCTTTGCTCTAGTTAGGTAATACAAGCCCAATACTACGTCTTGTGATGGCACAATAATTGGCTCACCGTTTGCTGGTGACAACACATTATTAGTCGACATCATTAAAGTACGCGCTTCTAACTGTGCTTCGATAGTTAACGGTACGTGTACCGCCATCTGGTCACCGTCAAAGTCCGCGTTATAGGCCGCACAAACTAGCGGATGTAACTGAATCGCTTTACCTTCAATCAGAATAGGTTCAAACGCTTGGATACCTAATCTATGTAACGTTGGTGCACGGTTTAACAGTACTGGATGTTCACGAATAACTTCTTCCAATATATCCCAAACTTCTGGGCCTTCACGCTCCACCATTTTCTTCGCAGCTTTAATAGTAGTAGCAAAACCTCTAAGCTCTAATTTACTAAAAATATATGGTTTAAATAGCTCTAACGCCATCTTCTTCGGCAAACCGCACTGATGTAAACGCAAAGTAGGACCAACTACAATTACTGAACGACCAGAATAGTCTACACGTTTACCTAATAAGTTCTGTCTAAAACGACCTTGTTTACCTTTAATCATATCAGCTAAAGATTTCAGAGGGCGTTTGTTAGAACCAGTAATTGCACGACCACGGCGGCCATTATCTAATAATGCGTCCACTGCTTCTTGCAGCATACGTTTTTCATTGCGCACGATAATATCTGGCGCTGCTAAGTCTAATAAACGCTTTAGACGATTATTGCGGTTAATCACTCGACGGTACAAATCATTAAGATCAGAAGTAGCAAACCTACCACCGTCCAATGGCACCAATGGCCGCAAGTCTGGCGGCAATACTGGTAGTACAGTCATAATCATCCATTCTGGATTGTTGCCAGAACTCAAGAAAGATTCGATTAGCTTTAATTGCTTAGAAAGTTTCTTCTCTCTGGTTTCAGAACTGGTGACAACTATTTCTTCCCGAATTTTTTCGGCTTCTTCTTTCAGATTAATGCGACCTAATAATTTACGAATCGCTTCTGCACCCATCAGAGCATGAAACTCATCGCCATATTGTTCAAAAGCTTCTAGATATGCTTCTTCGGTTAATAATTGACCGGTTTCTAATGTTGTCATACCTGGATCGATTACGACATAAGCTTCAAAATATAGAATGCGTTCTATGTCTCGCAGAGTCATGCCTAGCAACAAACCAATCCTGGATGGCAGAGATTTTAAGAACCAAATATGCGCCACTGGACTTGCTAGTTCGATATGACCCATGCGCTCGCGACGCACTTTAGTTAAGGTTACTTCCACACCACATTTTTCACAAATAATGCCACGGTGTTTCAAACGCTTGTATTTACCACACAAGCATTCGTAGTCTTTAACAGGACCAAATATCTTGGCACAAAATAAACCTTCACGTTCCGGTTTGAACGTACGATAATTAATCGTCTCTGGTTTTTTTACTTCACCAAATGATCTAGCAATAATGTCGTCTGGCGATGCCAAGCCCAAACGAACCACATTAAACTCATCGCCTTGCCCTTGTTGTCTTAACAGGCTAAGTATGTCTTTCACTGTTGTGCCTCCAGCGCTTACTTATGTTCTAGCTCAATATTAATGCCTAAAGAACGTATTTCTTTTACCAATACATTAAATGATTCCGGCATGCCTGCTTCCATTCGATGATCACCATCAACGATGTTTTTATACATCTTTGTACGACCAGCAACATCATCTGATTTAACGGTCAACATTTCTTGTAATGTATATGCTGCGCCATAAGCTTCCAACGCCCATACTTCCATTTCCCCGAATCTTTGACCACCAAACTGTGCTTTACCGCCCAATGGTTGCTGTGTAACCAAGCTGTATGATCCTGTCGAACGTGCATGCATCTTATCATCAACTAAGTGATTCAATTTAAGCATATACATATAACCAACTGTTATTGGCCGTTCAAACGCTTCGCCAGTACGACCATCAAATAATCTGGTTTGACCACTTTCTGGTAAATCAGCCATTTTGAGTAACTGCTTAATTTCAACTTCTTTAACACCATCAAATACTGGTGATGCCATTGGCACACCATTTCTAAGATTGCTGGCGAGTTCTAAGATTTGCTCGTCGCTAAAACTACCTAAATCAATCTTCTTAGCTGATGATTTATCCATAAAGTTTTGTAAGTTATAAATTTGATCTAAATACTTACGCACTTCATTCACTGTCGCTTTAGCTTCCAGCATTTTGCCTAATTTCAAGCCCAAACCTTTAGCGGCCCAACCGAGATGAGTTTCCAACACCTGGCCAATATTCATCCGCGAAGGCACGCCCAATGGATTTAGAATAATATCAACTGGAGTACCATCTTCTAGGTATGGCATGTCTTCAACTGGAACAATAGTAGAAATAACACCCTTGTTACCATGTCGACCAGCCATCTTGTCACCAGGCTGAATTCTACGTTTAACCGCCAAGAATACTTTTACGATTTTAAGTACGCCAGGAGCTAAATCATCGCCTTGTTTGAGCTTTTTGTTTTTCTCTTCTAATTGTAGATCATGCTCTTTACGCAATTGTTCTAATTGCTCAGCAGCTAATTCTAGCTGTTGGTTATAGTTATCATCGCGTAAACGAATTTGGAACCAAGCATCACGATCAATACTGTCTAAATATTCGCTAGTAATCGTCGCGCCAGATTTTAGGCCTTTTGGTCCACCAGCTACTACTTTCCCGGTTAATAGACTACAAATACGCTCGTAAACGTCATCAGCTCGAATTCTAAGCTCATCATCTAGATCTTTTTTGATCTTATCTAATTCTGCTTGTTCGATTTCCAACGCTCTTGTATCTTTAGTTACGCCATCGCGAGTGAAAATTTGCACGTCAATGACAGTACCGCTGATACCAGTGGGTACACGCAACGAAGTATCTTTAACGTCAGATGCTTTCTCACCGAAAATCGCACGCAATAATTTTTCTTCAGGAGTAAGCTGAGTTTCGCCTTTAGGCGTAACTTTACCAACTAATATATCGCCCGCATTAACATCCGCACCAATATATACTACGCCAGCAGAGTCTAATTTAGACAAAGCGCTTTCACCAACGTTAGGAATATCAGAAGTTATTTCTTCAGTACCTAATTTGGTATCACGTGCTACGCAAGTTAACTCTTCAATGTGAATAGTAGTAAAACGATCTTCTTGTACTACACGTTCTGAAATAGCAATCGAATCTTCGAAGTTATAACCATTCCATGGCATAAACGCGACCATCAAATTCTGCCCTAAAGCTAATTCGCCTAGATCAGTGGATGGTCCATCAGCTAACACGTCGCCAGCTTTAATTACATCGCCTTCTACAACCAATGGCACTTGATTAATACAAGTATTTTGATTTGAACGTTGATACTTGGTTAAGTTGTAAATATCAACCCCAGCTTCACCAGCTTCGGTTTCGCTATCGGCAACTTTAACGACGATTCTTGAAGCATCTACTGAATAAACTACACCACCGCGCTCTGCATTCAAAGTTACGCCAGAATCTACCGCCACTACGCGTTCCATGCCAGTACCAACCAATGGCTTCTCAGCACGCAAAGTAGGCACCGCTTGCCGTTGCATATTTGAACCCATCAAAGCACGGTTAGCATCGTCATGTTCAAGAAACGGAATTAACGAGGCCGCTACAGACACAATTTGCCGTGGTGAAACATCCATAAACTGGACTTTATCAGCAGTTGTTAAGGTAAATTCATTTAAATAACGACTTGGCACTAATTCATCGACTAGTTTACCATCTTTACCAATTGAAGCGTTCGCTTGCGCAATTACGTATTGCCCTTCTTCAATAGCTGACAAGAATTCAATCTCATCACTAATTTTAGAATTTATTACTTTACGGTATGGGCTTTCCAAGAATCCATATTTATTGGTTCTTGCGAAAACCGCCAGCGAGTTTATTAACCCGATATTTGGACCTTCAGGTGTCTCAATCGGACATACGCGACCATAATGCGTAATGTGCACGTCTCGAACTTCGAATCCGGCGCGTTCACGCGTTAAACCACCTGGCCCTAATGCTGAAACACGTCTTTTGTGTGTCACTTCAGATAACGGATTATTTTGATCCATAAATTGTGACAATTGGCTGGAACCAAAGAACTCTTTAATAGTCGCAGATACCGGTTTGGCATTAATCAAATCTTGCGGCATTAAAGCCTCAGACTCTGCTAAACTTAGGCGTTCTTTAGCTGCACGCTCAACACGCACTAAACCAACCCTAAATTGATTTTCAACCATTTCACCAACACTACGTACACGGCGGTTACCCAAATGATCGATATCATCAATTTCGCCACGACCATCACGTATTTCAATCAGAGTTTTAAATACCGCAATAATATCGTCTTTAGTCAAAACACCAGGACCATCAACCTCTTGACGACCAACACGGCGGTTAAATTTCATTCTACCTACAGCAGATAAATCATAACGCTCTTGACTGAAAAACAGATTTTGAAATAATTGCTCAGCTGAATCTTTGGTTGGTGGCTCACCAGGACGCATCATGCGGTAGATTTCAACTAGAGCCTCTAATTTGCTCTTTGTAACATCAACACGCAAAGTATCAGACATATAAGGACCTTGATCTAAATTATTTGTATAAATAATTTGAATAGTCTTTACTCGTGCTTTGTTGATTATATCTAAAACTTCAGTCGTTATCTCAGCATTAGCTTCAACTAACAGTTCTCCGCTATCTGTATCAACAATATCATGCGAAATAGTTTTGCCAATTAAATATTCAGGCTTAACGTCTAGGCTAGTTAATTTAGCTTCTTCCATTTGGCGAATATGCCTAGCCGTAATACGACGGCCAGCTTCAACTAGTAAGGTACCATTTGGCAATTTAATATCAGAAATGGCGGTTTCGCCACGTAATCTACCAGCAACTAAGTCTAAAGTAATCTGGCCATTTTCCTTAAAGTGCAATGTATTCATCGCAAAAAATTCTTTAAGAATTTCTTCAGTGGAATATCCCAGCGCACGCATCAAGACCGTAGCTGGAAGCTTACGACGTCTATCAATACGTACAAAAATACAATCTTTAGGATCGAACTCTACATCTAACCATGAACCACGGTAAGGAATAATTCGTGCAGCGTATAATAATTTACCAGACGAGTGAGTTTTACCTTTATCATGCTCAAAGAATACACCAGGGGAGCGATGTAATTGTGATACTACAACCCGCTCAGTACCATTAACTACGAACGTGCCGTTCTTAGTCATCAATGGCAATTCACCCATGTAAACTTCTTGCTCGCGAATATCTTTAACAATTTTAGTGCCAACTGCTGCTTCTTTGTCATAAATAATCAAACGAACTTTAACTCGTAACGGCGCAGCATATGTCAAACCACGAATTTGACATTCTTTAACGTCAAATGTCGGCGTACCTAAGTGGTAACTTACATATTCTAAAACGGCGTATCCAGAATAACTAACGATAGGGAACACAGAAGTAAAAGCGCTATGCAAACCTTCATTTTTGCGTGCATCATCATTGGTAAACAGTTGTAAAAACTTCTCATATGAAGTCAACTGTATATCAAGCAACGGCGGTACTTTCAAAGTATCGGTACTCTTACCGTAGTTAGCACGTATACGTTTTATTTCTGTAAATGCTAGATCTTGGGCGACAATGAGTGACATTGTTGTTCCTCTGACAGTTTAAGTTAAAGCCAAAAAAGCCATTTTGTAGTAGCAAAAGCCACTACAAAACGACCAAGTTTTTGAGTAAGAACTACTTAATAGCAACCGTAGCCCCAGCTTCTTCCAACTGTTTCTTAAAGCTATCAGCATCTTGCTTAGAAACGCCTTCTTTAACTGGTGCTGGAGCGCTTTCTACTAGATCTTTAGCTTCTTTCAGTCCTAAGCCGGTAATGGTACGAATAGTTTTAATTACGTTTACTTTATTCTCACCAAAGCCAGAAAGAATCACGGTGAATTCAGTTTGCTCTTCAGCAGCAGCGCCACCAGCGGCGGCAGCAACCGGTGCAGCAACAGCTACAGCAGCAGCTGAAACATTGAACTTCTTCTCCATTGATTCGATAAGTGTTACTAGATCCATAACGCTCATATTCGCTACTGCATCTAAAATTTCATCTTTTGAAACGGCCATTTATTTATGCTCCAAGTTTATTTAAAATAATTTTCAATTACTGTTTACTATCGCGAACAGCAGCCAAGACTCTGACAGATTTAGAAGGTACTTCTGCCATTGTGCGCACCAATTTAGTAATCGGAGCTTGCAATACAGAGGCCAATCTTGTTATTGCTTCTATTCTAGTTGGCAGTTTAGCAATAGCGTCTAAATGACTCTTATTGTATAACTGGCCGCCCAAAGATATGGCTTTAACATCTAATTTATCATTATCTTTAGCGAAATCACGCATCAAACGAGCTGTTGCGCCTGGCTCATCACTAGCAAATGCCAGCAATATCGGTCCTGTCAACGAGCTATTTAGGCACTCATATTCAGTTCCGGTTAGCGCTATACGCGCTAGAGTATTACGCACTATTCTTAACTTTACATTTTGCTTACGTGCTGAAGCGCGTAAACTTGTCATTTGTGACGCTGTAAGGCCTCGATAATCCGCAGCTACAACAGATACCGCTGTCGATGCAACTTCCGCTACTTCCGCGACAATAGTCTTTTTATCATTTAGCTTTAGCTTCATTTGCTACATGCCTCATTAAAAAGTTATTGCCTATGCAAGATATAAATATCCTGCCCGTCTGCGTAGGATATTTAAGGTTCTCATGGGAGAACCACCTACGGTCTCTGACGACAAACCTAGCTCACGCTTAAATATGCCGTCTCTTTGATTTGTTTCACAACAAATCAAAATCACACTGAAGCTAAATCAATAGTCAACCCTGGCCCCATAGTCGTGGACAGAGTTGCCTTTTTCAAGTAAATACCTTTAGCATTACTTGGTTTAGCCTTTTTCAAATCTGTTAACAACGCAACAAAATTGCCTTGCAACTGTTCTGCATTAAAATCAATTTTGCCAATTGAACAATGAATAATCCCGTTCTTATCAGCTCTATATCTTACCTGACCGCCTTTAGCATTTTTAACTGCAGTCGCTACGTCTTGAGTAACAGTACCGACTTTAGGATTTGGCATCAAACCACGTGGGCCTAACACTTGACCTAAGCGACCAACAATACCCATTGCATCTGGACTAGCAATTACCACATCAAAATCCATATTACCGGCTTTAATCTTTTCTGCTAAATCGTCCATACCCACTAAATCTGCACCAGCGGCCGTAGCTGCAGCTGCATTAGGACCTTGCGTGAACACAGCAACCCGTACAGTTTTACCTGTGCCATTTGGCATCAAAGTAGAGCCACGCACAGTTTGATCAGATTTGCGTGAATCAATACCCAGATTAACACTTACATCCACGCCTTCTCTAAATTTAGCTGGTGGAAAACTTTGCAATAAAGTAACTGCTTCGCTAAAGCTATAAACTCTACCTGCTTCTATTTTTTCTAGAATTACTTTACGTTTTTTTGTTAGACTAGCCATTATACAGCCCCCTCTACAATTAAGCCCATGCTAGTTGCTGTACCAGCAATAGTACGCACTGCGGCATCTAAATCAGATGCTGTAAGATCAGGTTGTTTAATCTTCGCAATTTCTTCCAATTGTGCACGGGTAACGGTACCAACTTTATCTTTGTTCGGTACGCCGCTGCCTTTTTCAATTTTAGTTATTTTTTTCAACAAAATTGATGCTGGTGGAGTCTTAAGTATAAAAGTAAAGCTACGGTCAGAGTACACAGTAATAACTACTGGCAACGGCGTACCTTTATCTATGTTTGGTAAATCTTGCGTTTTCGCATTAAATGCTTTACAAAACTCCATAATATTCACACCACGTTGCCCCAATGCGGGACCAATTGGTGGACTTGGATTAGCTCCGCCTGCAGGAACCTGCAGTTTTATATACGCATCTATCTTCTTGGCCATAATATACCTCTAATTTGGGTGCAAACGCTGTTAAGCTCCCCGTTTATAAAATAGCGCACGGGCGGCGGACACGGTGGTCCGCCCCTACGCCTTCTCGACTTGGCTGAAATCTAAATCAACCGGGGTCGAACGCCCAAATATTAACACTGCTACACGCATACGATGTTTATCGTAATTCACATCTTCCACAACCCCGTTAAAATCAGCAAACGGGCCATTGGTAACGCGAATTACTTCACCAGACTCAAATAGAACTTTAGGTTTAGGCTTATCCGCACCATCCTGGATTCTCTGTAATATATTATCTGCTTCTTTATCCGTAATAGGCGCAGGGCGATCTGAGGTACCACCAATAAAGCCCAATACTTTAGGCGTAGATCTAACCATATGCCAAATAGTGTCATCCATTTCCATTTGCACTAATACATAACCAGGGAAAAATTTACGCTCACTTTTACGCTTTTGGCCTGATCTGATTTCTACTACTTCTTCAGTAGGCACCATAATCTCACCAAATTTATCTTCAAGGCCCTGAGTCTTGATGCGATCTAATAAAAGCTCTTTCACCTTAGACTCAGAACCGGAATAGGCGTGTATTACATACCAACGTTTAGCCATTTTCTACACTGCCCCTTGTCTAACTACCCAAGCCATCACTCGCACCAGCACAGCATCAATTGACCACAAAACAATACCCATAGCAAAAACCATAGCCAAAACAGCTATCGTCGATTGAATGGTTTCTTGTTTAGTAGGCCAAACAACCTTGCGTAATTCTGTCACAGACTCTAGCCAATACGCCCAAGCCCTGCTTATAACGCCACCAATTTTCGCGTTTTGGTTTTCCATGCTAACAACAACCATAGTTAAAACCCAGTGTAATGGCAGGCCAGGAGGGTCTCGAACCCCCAACCTGCGGTTTTGGAGACCGCCACTCTACCAATTGAGCTACTGGCCTAAACAAACTCATCTTATTCCAAAATCTTAGCTACAACACCAGCACCCACAGTACGTCCGCCTTCACGAATAGCAAAACGTAACCCATCTTCCATCGCAATCGGCGATATCAATTCTACTACCAACTTGATGTTATCACCGGGCATAACCATCTCTACGCCTTCTGGCAATATTACTTGTCCAGTTACGTCAGTGGTACGGAAGTAAAACTGTGGTCTGTATCCTTTAAAGAATGGTGTATGTCTACCACCTTCTTCTTTGGATAAA
>JACCDN010011618.1_pt1 | contig 17920 bp, 19 predicted proteins | sample 7441691 | NCBI WGS metagenome assembly JACCDN01 (sample SAMN15323439, study PRJNA562643) | freshwater metagenome | isolation source: river surface water | place: USA:Blue River Watershed | collected 2017-08-16
AAGATAAAAACTTCCCTCAACCTATTTCGCTTGGGGGGCGATCCATAGGTTGGTTGCATTCAGAGGTCCAAGACTGGATCAAGGCTCGTGCAGGTCTACGTGATCAGATCCACGCTGCAAAGAGCGAAGGGGTTCAATCATGATTGAGGAACTGGGCCAACAACAAACGAATTATCAAGACGTCACCCGGAGAACAGGCTGGGCGATAGGGGTGAACTTTGCAAATATTCCAGCATGGATGCATGACAAGAAGTTCTGCGTTTGGACCGCTGAGCCTCGCGAAAACGGAAAAGTCAATAAAGCACCACGTCATCCAAATGGCGGGTGGCGCTTAAGCGTTAAAGAGCCAGATCAGTGGGCAACCTTTGATCAAGTTAAACAAGCTTACTGCAGTGGCAAGTTCGACGGCATTGGGGTGCTGCTGACCAGCGGCTATGGAATCGTTGGCGTTGACATTGATGAGTGGGAGTCTTTGGTCGTGGACAACTTTGATGTTTTTGATGCCTTGGAGAAATTCATTCAACAAGGTGGCTACGTGGAGCGCTCTCCCAGTGGGACAGGTCTGCGTGCATTCGTTAAAGGGCATCTTGAAGGGGGCGGGCAGAAGTCTGGTGGTTTTGAAATCTATGACGATGGTCGTTTTTTGACCGTAACTGGTCAGCAACTGGAGGCACTCAATGTCAGCACTAATTGAATGTCAAGAGCTTATTGACGCGGTGGTTGGTACGCTCGCGAAGCGTAAGGGTAACTCTTCTGGGTCATCACAAGATTTCCATAAGTATGATGACTGTGAGCTCTACGATGGAGTGGGAGCTCTGACGTTTGAGCAGTTGCCACATAAAGTGAGTGATGCGGTTTCGTTATTGCTTAACTCATCCAACTCAGACATAGTTCCGAGCTTTCAACGTTTTCAAAAGTTATGGTTTGGTGACTGGCAAGGTGACTACCCAAGTCAAAGCGAAGCTGATGCAGCTTTTTGTGGCCTTCTTGCTCGTGATGGGTTGAGTAGCTTAGAAATTGACATGGCAATGAGAGCTTCCGGTTTATATCGAAAAAAATGGGACCGTGAAGATTACCGTCGTGGGACTATCAGTGCCGTAATGTCACAGGGGCAAACTAGCTCAGCTCGCTCCTATTCGCAGGCAGCTAATGCACAAGGCGATTGGCTCTCAGAAATGAACGAACGCTACGCTGTTGTTCGCATGGGCAGTGACATTCAGATCATGGACTTCCGTACACCTAATCAAAGCGGTCAGAGAGGTACACATACTGTGAAGCCGATGAAGCCCGCTGCCTTTAAAGCGCTGCGCGCAGGTCAATATGTTGAGGTTGGTGAAGGTAAGTCATTGCCAAAGGCTAATGCATGGCTGAACCATCCGAAGCGTCGGCAGTTTGAAGGCGTTGCGTATGCACCTGGGGAGACGCTTTCACCGGAGTTGTTGAACTTATGGCAAGGCTTTGCTGTAAAACCTATGGTCGGAGACATTTCACCATGGATGAAATTGCTCAGTGAGCTTATTCCGGACCCTGCGCTTGCAGGTTGGATCGTGAACTGGCTTGCATGGCGAGTTCAGAATCTAGATAAGGTGCCCGGAACGGTATTGATTTTTCAGGGTAGAAAAGGCACAGGCAAAAACTCGTTATTTGAGCCTATCCTTGCATTCTTTGGAAGCCATGGGATGGTTGCGGATGACCCCGAGTTGATTATTGGGCGGTTTAATTGGCACTTAATGACTCAGTCGTTCGTGGTCTTGGATGAGGCTGTCTTTGCTGGGGATCATCGACAAGCTGATAAGTTGAAGTCACGTATTACTGCAACGCAGATGACCTACGAGCAAAAAAACATGACGCCTGTTTCCGGGGTCAACCGATGCGCCTACGTGATGTTGACTAACCATGAGCATGTTTGGCAAGCCACCTTGGATGAGCGTCGTGCAGTTGTGGTTAATGTCGCTGACGAACTGCGTGGAAACTTTGATTTCTGGACGCCTTACTACGAATGGTGTAAGACAACAGGCCCAGCTAGTCTGCTTCACTATTTGCAGTCGCTGGATGTAACAACCTTTAATCCACGTCGCATTCCTGCTTGTACAGCAATTCAAGAACAAATCGCACTGACTGCTTTACGTGATCCCGCGACTGCTTGGTGGCACCAATGTTTGTCAGAGGGCTGTATCCGTTGGCTAGATGGAAACCTGACTAAGGTGGCTGAGCTTGAGCAAGATATCGTCACAGGTGTTGAGCGATCAGCTTTGAGATTGTCATACGAGCAAAGTGCAGGTGTCCGTGGTAGAAATGCAGTGGCATGGGATGTCGTTGCTAAACGCCTTAGGAGCTGGTGTGAGCCGCACGAAATTAAAGAATCTCGGACAAAGGCGATTAATGGACAACGTGTGCGGCAGTACGTCCTTCCACCACTGATTGAGATGCAGTTTACTTTCACAGAGCGTACTGGATTGAAGTTCTGACTTGGTTTCCCTGTTGAGTTATTCCATAGGAAGATTTCCAGCCCGTCCAACCTGTCCAACCATTTTTTAAATTCAAAAAAAAGAGAATTAGTGAGCAGCAGTGCTAACTGCCAACAATGTGCAAATGACCTTTCAAAATTGGTTGGGCAAGTTGGTCAGGTTGGACGCGAACAGCAAACTTTAACTTTTTGGAGCCTAAGAGATGCAGCCACCATTAATTTACCGATCTGTTAGAGAGCAAATTGATCTCTTACGTGAACAGGCGCTAGCCTCAGTGAAATCCAAACACGCGGCGGTTAAAACAGATCAAGAAATTGTTGATGAGTACACGTCGTTAATTCGAGCTTGGCAAGACCAAGCCACACCTGTGCAGAAACTCCGACTGTTTACGATTGATGAGCTGATTCGCTTGATCAACTTGTCTGGGCGATTTCGAGATCAGGCCTCGCATCGGTACACAGGGGAAGCACTTCGACGTTGTGGATTTAAACAAAAACGGGACTGGACCGCTGCGGGTCGAAACAAACGCTATTGGATATGGAGCACAAAATGACCACCGTGACACCAGAAACGAAACTACAAGGCATCGCGCAGCAAATGAAAGACTTCTCTTGTCAACTTAGCGCGGTTTACGAAGTCTCATGTGCTCTTAATATTGCCCTTGGCTGGTACGACGATCCAGACCCTATGTGGGGAGGGCCACCGTCGAAAAGACAACTTCTCGCAAACTCAATACGTTTACAGCAAGCCTACATGAATATGGCAGCCATTACTGGACTTGATCCGTGCGAGCAGTTTGACGACACAAAACGAAAAATCCGTCAATTTAGAGGGGCGAGAAAGGCTGGAGATAAGTCACAGGCGTGATGAGTAAAGTGGATGCAGTCCGGACTTGATTACGCAAAGCTCCCAAACCGCTGGGGGCATTTTCCTGTCGCCTGCCTCCCACATCTGCCATGCCCGAAGACTTACATGCACCAAAGAGGCGGCTTCTTTTTGGGTGTACCCCAGAGCCAGCCTTGCTGACTTGATTTGTTCTGGAGAGGGTGAATGGAGTGACATGTATGTATTTTACGAACATTGTACGCAATTAAATCCAATCTAAGTAGAGTTGGTAACGAGAGTAGCAAGCCGGCCAGACTTGAAGTCAATACTTTTTTGACCAATGAATACACACACAGTAAGCAATTCCCCCTTTTATTCCCTGTTAGCAGGTAGCGAGAGATTCGAGATTTTCTTCGCTTGCAACTCGGATGAGGAGGGGCCTTTTTGGAATGACGATGGTTCTGTAATTCATTACCCAGACGGCAGTATCCAGTCGAGCACTGTTCGATTGGTGGAACTTGGGGCTGGTCGTTACCGGCTCGCCGAGAATCCGATTTTTGATGCTCCAACAACGCTTCACTGGGGCGATGAGCTGATCGCAAGTCAGAATCAAAACTGTGAACTTGTTCTTACGTCCATTGTTATTCCGCAGCGATTTAGACACCTTTCAACAGTTTCTTCTCCCGAGGTTAAGTCAGGAAGTTCGATATCGAACAAGATTCATGAGCTAGGCGGAGGGTGGGAAACACTCATGGGTGGAGTATTGACAATTACTCTGCCTGCACAGATGTGGTCAGAATTCAAAGAGTGGCTATCGAAAACTAATGTTTGGAGACTCCTATGACAACACCCGGCCCAACATTAATTTACTTATGTTCATGTTGCAAGGGCTTGTACAAGCAACCCACAATTGCATCAGGGAACACTTTTGGTGCGCGGGTTCGTTCAGATGGTCGGATGTACGCCCCGATGCTGCCTCTTGCTCCACCAATTGTTTCATGCCCTCATTGTGGAAATGTATTTCGTTTTCCTGACTCGGAACCATTTGCCGAGTACGACGAGTTCATGTGGCGGAAATTATTGAGCAGCGAAAATCTGACGGCAGAACAGATTGAGCAAAAAGAGCAAGAAGAAAAGTTGGCCGCCGAATTGGCCGTTCGTTATCAGATGGCGCCAATATATAAAGAGGTAACAGCCACAAAGTGTTTGGACTATCTGGATCGAATAACGCTTGACCGTCCAACTGAAAAAAACCTTCGCCGATTTGCCCTTTGGCTTGCTAACGACGAGCGGTATCCGAACTCTATCCCGCGAAGATTTATGGACCGCAGGTATGAAAAACTCATGAGTCATGCAACATCGGACTTGCCCATCAACAAAGAAATGTCACCATCTGCTGAGTCCAATGTAAAAACTTTGCTGTGTATTCTCGATGAGTCAATTGAAGATGAACTGATACTCAAAGCAGAGTTGTACCGTGAACTAGGGCGCTTTAGCGAGACCTTTGAATTGCTGAATCGTGACATAGACAATGGTGTCGTAGCTGAACAAATCCTCCAAAGGGCTGAGGCCGAAAGTAGTGCTCCATTCATCTTTGCAGCAAAAGATGATCAATACGATTTTGAGTACGCATGGAAAGCAAGGCGCTACGAGCCCGAGAGACCATTAGTTCCCATTGCGCAACTTGACCCTCCAATATTCAAAATTAACAATAGGGATTGGTATGTGAAAGTGCTTGGCATGCTTTGTCACAATTGGGCGCTAGTTCAAGAAAATGGCGATAACACTGCCACGGCTTATTTTTTTCATGACCATACAGAGAACGAACGTCCAGCCGTAATTGACTCAATGGATTTTGAAGATGAAGTTGCCGCTTGGGATTGGCTTGAGTTAGCTGGCTTTGAATTGTTGAAAAACTATCCGGGGCCTTGGATGGGTTGTGAGCCAAAAGGCTATATTTATGACAACAGAAGAAAGCAATAAAAATTCTCCAAGAAAACTTTAGGAGTTTTGAATATGAACAAATATTTATACATATGGGGCGCGAGCGGTATGCTCGCTATTGGACAAGTTTATGAAGACCGCCAATTTCTGGCTTTCGTACTTGGTGTAGTCTCGTTCGTAAGTCTTATAGTGGGCTTGTCACAGGATAAAGATTAGTTCAAATTTTGACCGAGCCCAAATTTTACTTTTGAAAAATTTGATCATTTACGCCGAAAATGCGAAGGTTCAACAGGTGATTCATCTGCCCACAGACCGAGTCGAGCTACCCTAGCATTTTTCTCTGCTTGTGCATACTTGGTTCGATCTCCAATTGGTTGTTCACGCTCGTATTTTTTGTAGTGCCAAGCCATTCCGCGCTTGATTTGTTCTAAGCATACGTCTTGATCTTCTCGCAATACTTTGCCAAGGATGCGTTGATATCTGTCGCGTTTTTCCCATAAAACGACAATGTTTTGGTCATACACCATATCAGAAAGACTTTTCTTAGAGGCATGGCCAAATGCTTGATTTTTTTCGGGCGCATCAATTCCAGAGAGTCGAACTTTGTGTTGCTGCTGAGTTGAATCTAGAAGGGTGATCGTGTCCCCATCCGAAATGCTAATAACTTTGCCTTTTAGTGTTTCAGCCTGAAGATGAGTCTGAAAGAAAACCAACAAAAGCGAAAAAATGAAACATCGGATGCTCATATGGTTGGTTACTTAATGTCACTTGCCGGACGTGGGAAGGGTAAGAAGCTTTTACGAATCACATCTCGAGGACGTGTGTCATATACGTGTTCAATGACGAACACATTAAAAATACAATTTTCCTTTTCGTTACGCCGAGCAATAGGTGCAAACGTATTAGCAAAATCGTTTAGTGAAAGTTTGCTAACAGATTCCACTGATATCCCGAGAGATTTAAGCAGTACTGTCATCTCTGGAGAGACTGGCGTTTGTAATTCAATGCGATCGGAATAGGCGTGAAATGTTGCCAATTTGCCGCCATTTTCAATGCAGGATGGGCGTCCTTGCCCCTTCTTGGCCGCAGCGTTCAGCAAATTTAATGCTTCGTCTTTACCGCCTACTTTCTTTACAGCCTCGTCGAGATCTCTTCCAAGTTCTACTTTTGCACTAGCCTGATTGAGTGGCCCTAATCGGCTGAGTAAGTCAGTCAGGACAGTAAGGTCAGAAATACCTGTTGATTTCTTAACCTTTTCGATAAATGACTTGTTTGACTGTGCTTCTTCGGGGTCTAGTTGTATTGATGAGTAGATGACCGATAAAACCATCCCTAAAAACAATAGTTGTAACAAGAAATCAACTAATGTGATGTAAAGAACATGCTCACTTTGACGCATTTAGATTGCCTCAGGCCTGAGTGCTGCTATTGCTAGTTGACAAGCTATTAACGCTGAAATTGCGAACGGAATCAGAAGCATTATTTAAGTTGATTTTAAGTTTTCCAATTGTTGTGTGAAGTTCTCCCATAGAGGAAGTTATCGATCTTGTGGTTTCGTCTAAATGCTTCAAATTTAAGTCGAGATTAGTAGCTTTTGAGACGGATGCAAGAGACGCTTCAAGGCTTTCTTTGTGCGATAAGATTGTTTTTGTCAATTGCATTGATTGTGCAGACAATTCACTCAGCGAGGTCGATAAAGATGCTGCATTTTCAGGTAAGGACTTTGTTAATTGAAGCAATCCAGATGCAACGCCAGATTCGCTGAGTGGTTGAATCACTTCAGAGTCAAGTTTCCTATTTGCTTCGTTGGATGTCACTGTTAATTTATACAACGAGGATGCGGTCTGCGTCGTGTTTTCATGGAGCATATTCATCGCCTCAGAAGCATTAAGAATAGTGTCTAACAATTGCTGCACTTGTTCCAATTTTTCTAATTTAGCAGCGATATCGATTGCTAACTTCTGAACTTTTCTAGTCGTCGAAGCTAGTTCAGAGATACCGGTCGCACTGGCTGTACTAGCCTCTTGAGTCTTTTCAGTAATTGTTTGCAATGAGATCTCGATTTGCTCAGAGAAAGTCTTCATTCGTTCAGCTGCTACTGCGAAGCTTATCGATTGTGCCTCTGTTTGTATGCGTCCCATTTCTTCCATGACCTTCGAGATCGCAGCACCAAAATTGTCTGTGGCTATGGTAATTTTTTCATCGCAAAGTAATAGCGCCTTTTGTGAACTTTCTTCGATAGTCTTGGTGTAAGTGTTTAGAGATTGTTTGAGGCTTTCTTCAAATTTTGTTTGACCTGTAGCGATTATTTCATTCACTGTGTTTTTAAAAATAGTAACGAATCCCGCAGCTTCATGACCGGCAATATTGAATTTATCAGAAACTTCTGTAACGGACGCAACTAATTTTTGCGATGCTTCGACAACATCGACTTCAACTTCACTCGACGCTTTTGACATTAAAAGTAGGCGCGCAAATAACGCATAACCCGTCGCTACTAGGCCAAGTCCAAACTGCAGAAGAATCCATTGCATGTCTGGTTTTTTTGATGTGTCGAGAGCGATTGAAATCGCAGTTGTCACTAGTGTGATTACAGTGACCAAGAAGCCAAAGTAATAGATGCTGTCAATTTCCCCAGGCGACAGAACTTTCTCTCGTGAGAGCATCAAATGGTAGACGGCTAGCGGTAACACTCCAGCAACTAAGCCTGCCCATTGGAAGATACCTTGGTCATGAGGTAGAAAGCTTGAAGCTAAAACACCAAATAATGAAAATAAGAATAGTGGAAGAAATGACTTGTGCATAAATTAGCCGGGTAAGTAATCGGGTGTTAGGCATGCGCCGCTTTTGCAAGTCATGTCACCAAAAAACCAATTCCAAAATACACTACGACATTGCAATGAAGTTTTACTTACATTCAAACGAGGAATGATGTGCATCTCAACCTCTACGTTTTTGAAGACCGGACGCTCCATAGAGCCAGTTTTACTTTGTCTGAACTGTTGAATGCCTTGTTGAGCATCGACGCATGAGTACAGGGAGAACTTTGGTGTGTACTCATAAAAATCGGAAAAAACTAGGAGCTTTGTTCCCTCTGTAGATCTGAAATGTTTGTCATCTAAAGACAAATCAATTAAGACTTGTGCGATGGGGGACTCAACGGGACCTTTTGTTTCTTTGATAGGGGCCGAAAGTTCTTCGCGTAATTTCTTCTTGAAATTTTCAAAGTCAAGCTTTACCTTCTTTACGTTCTCTGTGTATTGAGATCCGTCCTTTCTTGGCTTGCATCCTTCAAAGCTCGGTTTTAGGTTGGTTTTGGATTGTTTAGTAATGTCATAAACGGTCACTAACTCACCGGGCACAGCTTTTTCATCGATATGCTTCCATGCGCGTTCCACTATTGCTTCTAAAGTTTGTGTGGCAACTGTTTCGCTGTGGTCTATAACTATGACTGTTTTAGTTTTAACGTTTGGATCGCAAATAGGTTTAGGTCCAGCACCTTTGCTTAGTATCAAGATTGAAACTAGAAATGCTACGGAACCACCAATGATGTACCAGGCTTTCTTTCTTTGAGTCATCTTGACTGCTCCTGCCCTGGGATGTGGCTATGTCCCTGCAATTTCAAAGATTGATTTGCTTTTTCTAAGATGTAAGCCAAATATTTTTGAAATTCGTCTTGGATGAGCTCGTTTATTTTTTTCTGAATTGCTTGAAGTTTTAAGCTAAGCAAACTAACTTTTTCATCTGCAATTGATTTAGATTTTTCCGATAAAGTCTCAACTGAGCCTAGTAGCTCTTCAACTCGCTTTGTGTCTTCTGCAGGAGTAACAACAGGTAGCTCATTAAAGTACTTAGGAGGGGGTACTGCGCGTGTAGCTTTATTAGCCCCTCTGTAAGATTCGATCACAAGGTTTAACTCACCTTGAATTTTTCGGACATTTGCATCAAACGTTGCTTGCGCTGATTGAATTTGTGCTTTCAATGCGTTGCTATTTTTCTGAGAAGAAATGAGTGAAGCTCTTAGCTGCTCAACTTGATCGGCAACTTCATGGACCTTTGCTACTGCTGCATTAAATGCGCGGTCCTTGGCTTCCTTGTACTCATTCTCAGCGGCTTTGTGTCGACGATCCATCGCACCGTAGCCGGGATGTTTATCGTCTAACGTATATCCCTTCCAAAAAGCAATGATGCTAAAAACGACTCCTACTAAAAAGAGGATCAAGCTATTCATGTCAATTTGGGGGAACTCAAAAACGAAAACTCTGAATGCTTCACCAACCGCAGTTTTAAGTGCATGAATGAGCATCGCAGGTGTTGCAGCTGCAAGATTTTTTTCTAACAGTTCATTCTGTAGGAGTTCATACTGAACTCGGAAAGTTGCAAAGATAAGGTTCAGGACAAATGCCAAAACTATAAAAGCAATTAGCCCAGCATAACCTGTCACTTTGTCTTTAGTAGATGGCAGGTTTACGTAACGGTAAGTAAAGCCCAATCCAGCAGCAATGAACATGTTGGTAACAGAGACCGAGAGGGCGACAACAGCGCCGCCAATTAGACCCGATGCACCTTCGTAAAACCAAGCATTCACAACGGTTTCAATAGCAATGAACAGGATTAAGAAGGACATGTGCCACAACTGATCCGAAGGGTAGTGCGCGGGATCATGAATTTGATTGATAGTTCTGTAACGATTTAGTGCTGAGCGGGCTTCTAGCTCGCGGGCGCAACTGCCTATGAGCGTGAACTCCTCCTTGGAAAGTGCGGTTTGAAATGCACCTTCCAAAAGATCGTGGCTAAGTATCGAATCACATGAGGTGTTAATCACGTCAAGTTTTTGGTCTAGATCGCTGATCTTTTTTTCCGCATCAACAAATGAATCTGTTCTGTTGGATTCCTCTGCTTCCACGAATTGCTTGGCTTGGCGAATTACTTTGACTTCATGTAGGTCTGGACTTTCTGCGTCTGAACTTGGTCGCAACGATCCGCCTTCGGTGACCCCAAGGGTCTCCATTTTTTTGCACTGTTCCGAAATGCTTCCTTGCTTAAACGCCACGGTTCGCCCCTTAACGATGAACATTTTCTTATTGTGTCACTTGTGTATTTTGTAGAAGTTTTAACGAAGCACAATACTGAATATGTGCTTTATTATTATGACTTGGCGTTTATTGTTTTAGTACTTATGTATCTGTTTGAGATTTTCCCGCATTGGGGTGATCGGGGCCATTAGCAGAAAATTTTGCAGCTATGCACTGAATTTCATCATCGAAATACGAACAGTGGTGTTATCCGAAGAGATTGCTAGTCGTACAACATTCCCATACGGAATACAAGTTTGCTTTCATTGCATTTGGGACAGTGGTTGTTCCAGCGAAGCAGCACATACGTTTTGTCTTGTACGTAGCAGTACGTTGGAGATAACTCCTCTTCACTCAAGTGATAGCCTCGCTTGTGCAGGATGGTTGAGCCGAGCTTCTCAAGCAGTAGATTTGGTACCTGTTTTGTTTGAGCTTCATAGCTCGTCAGTGATGTTCCGCCGCAATGCCTACAAGTCGGCGCTTTGGCCAAGGTGTCAATACTCACAACTTGATGGCAGTCGTGGCAGTAGTGAGGAAAAGAAAACTGCTTGCCATGCATAGCCCTTGAGCTACCTATTGAAGCTGAGCCTTCATACCCACATCTGCATTTCCCGATTATTTCTGTTCCCATGTCACCGTCTTACGATTGTTGGAGCTTGGTCTCGCTCTGCTATGAGTCTAGTCTGTAACTTGATCTCGACATCGTATCCAGCGGTAAGCAATGGCAAAAATGTCTGCGCTTTACCAAAGTCGCCAAGCTCTCTGTATAGCTCTACGAGTTCTAAGGCATCAATGTCATCACCTGACTCGATGAGACTAGTTAGTATGCGCATGTTCTCAGTTTGGATATGTGTCGGACTGAACACTCGTTGCTCCTCTAAAGTTGATGTCCGGATCGTTGCGCGATAGTTGTCGTTTAAGTGTCGCCAGTACATTCGGCGAAGACGTAATTCGATTGCTGGTTTTTGTTTCTTTTCTAGCAAAGCCTGGAGTTGATCGATACGAATGTGTTTTGCGGCTGGTGGTTTGTTATGTGCCGCAGCTTCAATTTCGTCAGCGGATCGACAATCATATTCTTTGATGATCTGCTTTCGTGTCGGAAAGCCCCAAAACCTGTGCCACCACGAACTTGATTTTCGATCCCAATCTGCGGGAGCTTGAGGTTTTTCTTTTGGAATGCTGCCAACTTGCTTTGCATCACTAAGCAGGAAGAGCTCACTGCACTCACATAAACGCAACCCGCCACCGTTGTTGAGCAGCCCACCAACGACCTGGCCATCGGTCCATCGCTCATGGGCCATCAGGTTTATTGACGAATATGAGGGGGTAGTGAAAAGCTTTCCGCAGCAAGGCGCCAGGATGATACGGTTACCTGCGGTTCGTGTCATAAACGTTTGATAAGTGATTGGGCTTCATTCGACTCAATTAGTATCATGGACAATTAAGTTCAAGTCCTAACTTCATACAAGTTTTTAGATCGCCATCAGTATTCAGGATAACCATTCCATCTCCGCTAGGAATGTTGTTTGCCCTTGAAATGCCTGGTAGGAATGTACTTTCAATCGACTCCATTCGATCTTTTTCTTTTATATCCGCTAATTTCTTGATCATCCGCTCTGAGGGATCAAATTGTTTTGAGAAGTAAATGTCCAAACCTGCTTCATTAGATGACTCGGCGCATTTTGTTACGACTCTCTTTCCTGAGGCATCATCAGTTATTTCATTAAAGTCATTTAGCACGCATTGCGAAAATTTTTTCTTTGTCGTCTTGCTTTTGTCTGTATCAAAACTTGCGATACATGCAAACAGGCCGAGAGATAGTTTTTCTTGATTGCCTGAATTTTTTTGAACATACGCGGTGCATTCATCTTTAGTTTGAAAACTTTTGCTGATTGTTTTTAAAACTACAAAGACAGACAATAAGGCAAAAATCCCGGCAAGTAGAAAAAAGTCAAACTTTGGTTGTCCGACGTTACTCTGTTCTTTTCCTGTGAGTCCGCTAACAAATCCTTTTCCAACTGTTGACCACAAAATAGAAAAAATTATGAAAAAAACTATCAACTGTGCTGCTGAAATGGTTTGGTCACCAAAATTTATTTCCATATATAAATATTTTTCGTAGGTTATAGATTCAAGAAAAAATTAAAGGTATCTTGATTTATCGAGGAGGATGGTATAGGTTGACGTACTCCTTGTCTTTTCAACCTTTGTTGTACCCTGAGTTCTCTTCTATTGAATTTACTAGGAAGTAACCTAGCCAAAACAAGGCTGCAGCTGCAAGTGTTTCCATCATGTTAGTTGCCCTCATGGTGAATAGGGTGTAAGCCGATATTATTCTTATTTTAATGATTCATTCAAGACGTTTGATACATACTCTTTCGGCAATCCGTGTCCAGCACCCGCAACAACATGAACTGGTATCGACAGCGCTTCGCCTAGTTTTTTCACTGCTGGAGGGTAACTTTGCCAGTCTAGTTCACCAGTGTGGATTTCTGCATTCAAGGGCGCGGTCATTTGACCTTGCTCAATCAAGTTGAACAGCTTCTCAGCCTGCGGAGGAACGAAGTGCATTTCGCGCCCTTCATCATTGAACTCACCAACGATTGGCGAGAGCAAAACGACTTTGCCGGGGTATGGCGGCAGCTGGGCTTGAGCATGCAGGAACAAATAGCCGCCAAATGAATTTGCTATGACCTTTGACTGGCGGGTCCAGAAGTATGTTTGTAGGTCTTGCGCAACTAGGCGTACCTGCTCAGTGAACCCAATATTTTTAAATTCATCTCTCGTTTCACGCCCTGCAACATCAAAGCCCAATGAAGTCAGAGCTTGACCGAGCCCTGCGGTTAGACGTCCGCCCCAGCCGGGCAGGTAGTAGACAGTATTTTTCATTTCGAAAAAAATTACTTTAGATATTGTCAAGAGTTACAGGTGACAAACTTAAGCTATTCCAAGTAGCCAACTTGAGACCTGAGTCGCTAAAAGACTCTCACTATGTTTGGGTGATAAATTTGGATCACTAATCCATGTAAATGCTCTTGTATCCACATCACCAATCTTCACAGAGCGCGGAAGAGGGTTTGACGCTGCTTCTGAAAAGCCAAATATGGCAGCATGACTAGAGCGAAATCCCGTAGCAAAAGCTACAGCCTGGTATAGATCTGATCTGCTCCAGTCTTGAGTAATTCTCCGGTACTTTACATCTCCAATCGCGAGATTGTTTCCAAAAACCAGATCAGGATTAATTGATAGTCCAGAGTCACCAAGAAAGAGTTTTCTTTTTTTAATTGGTAGGCTAACTATATGTGTAGCCAAAATTGATCGCAGACCGTCTTCTATAAGCTCAGGTGTTCGAATCAAAAAAGATAAGCCATATACTTCACCATGATTCGCATTGATGCTGGTCCCATTCAGAAGCATTAGGGATAGAGGCAAGACTTGTGAATATCGGGTAGTGAGCCTATCAAGCTTCGCTCGCATATCGGCGAACTTAATGTGACCTATGCCATCCATTCTGTAAACTACTCTTCGGGCTCTAGTTCGTATCCCATCTGTCACTAGTTGCATCTTGGAGATTCTTTCGCAGGCTGCCTTCACAACTCGGTTCATTGGCGAGTCATCAGAAAGATCTTCATGTCTGCAAATGGCGACTGGAACGCCTTGTATAAGCCGCATAGAAGTTTCTAGTGGTTGGATTTGACCTTGTGCAAAATCGAGTTCGCTGGTCTGCTCCAGATAGTCTTTACGTAAACCAGCAAATAAGAGTTTTTCCGCTGCTGCGACGCACCAGGTAGCTACTAGTTCCGTCAGGAAATTTCCTTCATCAACTTTTATATTTGAAGTCGAAATCCGAGGTGCAATTGATGAATGACTTAGAACATGCCAAAAGTGGGGTGCAGATATTTTGGGTGCAACATTTATCTGATGCTGCCCAATTTGAACAACTCCCACGACATCCTGAAAGGTCACTTTATAGGTGTTGTTAGATTCCTGAGAAATCCTGACAACAGATCTATCAACTGATGAGGGTTTTTCGCCCCACCAAGAGCTTTTCGAGGAGAGCTCACGCCCTAGAGATTGAAGGGTTTGAGCATCCACCTCTGACAGGCATATCAGGGCAGGTTCATTTTCTTGTACGTTGTGTTTATGCTGCATTCCCAACGCCTGGCCAAAAACGTTCGACAGTGAACTCTTTTGCAAGCTCTGGTTGGTCAAAGAAAAATTCTTCAATCAATGGAAAAATTCTCCTATCCCAAATGTTGATTAGCTCACTATTCGTTAAGTTCTTACGCATAAAAAAAGCATGCCCCATCGTGTGGTGGCGATCTAAGGCAGATTCAAGTGCTAAATTTAAAGCCTCAAATCCATTAATTAGGTTTTCAACCAAGCATTGGTTGCCTTCTTTTTGGAAAAAATTATTTAGCGCAGCTGAATTTGGCAGTAGTTCGAAAACATCGAATCGTCTTCGTAATGCAATATCTATCGAGCGTATGCTTCGATCCGCAGTGTTCATGGTGGCGATAAAGCGTAGATTTTTTGGTAACTGAAATTTCTCTGAGTGCTGCAATCTAATGGATTGATTTCTATACTCAAATAGAAACATCAGTTCGCCAAGAACTCGAGGCAAATTTGCACGATTCGCCTCATCAATTACAACTACATACTCATCGCCATCTTGGATGGGTGAGGCGTCTTTACTGATTTGTTCAGAGATATCAAGCACAACACCATTTTGACGCTCGAAAGAAACTCCATTTGCTTTAGATACTGGACGCAATCCCTCAATGAATGACTCATAGCTGTAGCTTGGATGAAATTGGACAAATCTTGTCTGTTCTGGCCTATTCCTTGTTACAAATAATGCCAACTGCCGCGCAATCCAGGTTTTACTGGTTCCTGGAGGTCCAACTAGCATGATCTGCGGTGATGCTCCAAGTAAGGCATCGACCATATTTTTTAATGTCTTTTCTGAAACACCCGTGGTCGAAACAAGCCAACTTAGATCCATGGGGGCAGGTATGGTTTTGATCTTTGATGGCATTGATGTCAATTCCTCATCTTCAATGACGTAACCGAAGCTATTTTGGTTTAACACATTTGTGGAGTTTGATAAGCCCACCGCCAATTCGAAATCTGCCACCGATTTAGGTGGCGTTAGAAGTGTTAATTCACTAACTCTAAACCATGTTTTGAATGTCTCTGATTGCTTTGTACCAATTCGTGTTTTTCCAATGAGTTCAGGATCAGTAATTTCTGGCCAAGGTGATTCAATGCCGACATTTCCTCTGCTAGTTTTGTATTCATCTATTCTTAACCTTGCAGAAATTTTTTGATCACCAACATAAGCGTAAAGATAGAAAGGAGTTTTTAATCTTAGTTGCGCATCTTCTTTAATGGGAAAACTCCATGAACTAGGCCAACTTCCGTGTTCTCTGATCTTTGATTGAACAGATGCTGCATCAGGTAAGACGTTGTGCCATGTTCCAATTAATGAAATAGGACGCTCATCAAGGGCTGATGTGCTGGGTTGTTCTTTCGACTCAATGAATTTCTCGTATGCAGTAATCAGTGCACTCAGATCGGACAGCATGTCCTCGTCACTTGGCATTGCTCCAAACTCGTAAAACTTCGATGCAGCGGTTGAGGCTTCGTAAAGCTTTGCTAATTTTTGATCTGATGCCAGATCAGTTTTCCCACTTAAATCAAAACCTAATGTTGTTAGTGCGGAGCAATATTTTCGTATTTCATTCGCTCCTTCAGCCAGCTTGTCGACGGCCCTAGAACCGAGTTCTCTGGATAAAAAAGTGACGCCCTGAGCTAACTTTAGATAGCAACCTTTACCATCTTCACGAAACAGGTAAACCACATATGTGCCGTTTTGAGTAGTTCTAGTCTCTCGGTCGTCAAGAATTGAAATCCAAGGAATTGTTGCCCAGTTACCTTTTCCATACGAGGCGATTACGTGCAAATTGTTACGAGTGACAACGGTACTTGATCGTTCGATAATTTGAGCTGCTTGATGAAATAACTCTTTGATTTCATGGTGTCCACCAAATTGTTCAGATGTTCTGTATCGCCCGTATCTTTCCAAAATCAGATCAAAAGTTGCACCTAGTGCAACATCTCTGAGCCTTGTTACTTGAAAGCCTCTCGCTCCTAAATAATCATTGGTTTCTGAGCCGCCTGAAAAACCGCTAACTGGGATACCTGTTGCAAGTGAAATGATCTTCTTTGGCGGATAGCTCAACTCGTTGTGAACTAGAACCCAACTTTGAGCTTTGTTGTTTTGCCAGTTTTCCCACTCTTCAGAGTTACGGAGGGATGAATCAAAAGCTCCGAGTGCTTTTTCAATTTCTTCTCTTGTGACTGATGGAAGTGCCATTTTTTCTTCGGATCTGATTGAGGTGATAAGACTGTTTATACAATTGCGTTCAAGACATCTTCCTCAGTAGCCGAGAAACTAATGCGGAAGTTATTTTAAAAGTTTAAGGTTAATTCAGAACTATAGTGTTGGGGGTTTGCCTAGATGAAATTGTTAAGGCACTTTAGAGAGTTGAAGGTTTGCTTGAGAAATCGTCCATAGCCTGGGTGGCAAAAGACAGATCGTTTCAGCCAGTTAGTCTTCGACAACATACACACGTCTTGAAAAACGGCCTCGCACTAAGAAACACTCCAACTGTCCGGGGGGGGCTGGGGGTGGGCTGGGGTCCTGTGGGGGAGGGTAACATTTGTGCCTGTTGTGATGTGTGCCCATAAGTACCCCTAACGAAAGGATCCGGAGTTCAACTTGAACAAAATCTATTGTGCTAAGGAGTACGTTTACCCCAAGAATTGGAAGTCGTTGCCCTTAACTGCTCGCGAGGGCATAAAATTTTGTGAGCATTGCCGCGCAAAGGTACACCTGTGTGTCTAGAGAACCCTTTGACTTCCATCGGCCTCGTGAGGCAGCAATCATCTCAATTCGTAATTCGATCAAGTTGAAGTTGTACTGTTTAAGAAGTATTCTGCTAAAGTTAAATCTAGTCCAATTTCTGTCCAATTGAGCGTTCAAATAGACTAACACTAAGACAAACCAAAATCGCTAACTTGTTGATTTTCCTGAGATTTGGCGGTCGTGAAACGACTATGCAGCGGATTGCAAATTCGTCTAGCCCAGTTCGACTCTGGGTCGCGCCTCCAGAAAAAAGCACTTAGAGGAATCTAGGTGCTTTTTTTTGGCCAAAAATAGGCGCGAAGTTTCTGCAGTTGACTAGGATTGTTTTGCAAAGCTTTTAAAGCTGCACACACACCACAACAGGAGATCTTGCGATGAAGATTGACATCACAGAGGGCTATCAAACCGGCCTCATCGCAAGAATCACAGAGATGCACGCCAAGTTTTATGCGATGCATTGGGGGTTTGGTCGCCAGTTTGAGTTGGTGGTTGCCTCTGGTTTGGCTGATTTCGTCAGCAGAGTTGATCGCCCGCTCAACAACATTTGGGGCGCGACAAGTGGCGACAAAATTGTGGGCTCAGTGGCCATCGATGGTGAGGACATGGGGGCGCAAGTGGCACATTTGCGTTGGTTCATCACCGACGATGCCATTCGTGGCACGGGCGCAGGGCGTGAG
>JACCDN010792811.1_pt1 | contig 17920 bp, 9 predicted proteins | sample 7441691 | NCBI WGS metagenome assembly JACCDN01 (sample SAMN15323439, study PRJNA562643) | freshwater metagenome | isolation source: river surface water | place: USA:Blue River Watershed | collected 2017-08-16
GGACGGCACAGGCTTAGGACTTGCATTTAGCAAAATGGTTGTGACAGATATGGGCGGAACTATCTCTTGCGAATCTGAAGAAGGCAAATATACAAGGTTTATTATTACCATTCCTTTGATGAGATGACTGGTTTATTAAATGCTACAGATTTTCTTATCGAATAGATACTTGCACGATTGTATTTTTTAATGTAGAAATGCGTCTGGAAAAGTAAAACTGGTGACAATATGGCTACTGAAATTATCACCTTTGGGTGTAGGCTCAATTCTTATGAAAGCACTGTGATAGAAAGGCTTACAGCTGAAGCTGGACTAGAAAACGCAATAGTTTTTAACAGTTGTGCTGTGACTAGTGAGGCTGAGCGCCAATTGAGGCAAGCTATTAGAAAGAAGAGGAAAGAGAACCCAAGTAGCACCATAATACTAACCGGATGTGCTGCTCAAGTTAATCATGCTAAATACGCAGATATGCCTGAAGTAGATCATATTATAGGCAACACTGAAAAAATGTCAGCTGATTCATATAAATTTCAAGATAAATCTAGAGTCTCGGTAACTGACATAATGGAAGCCAAGGAAATAGTTCCTCATATGATAGATGGATTTGAGGGTAAGGCTAGGGCATTTTTACAGGTGCAAAACGGTTGCAATCATAGATGTACTTTCTGCATTATTCCTTATGCAAGAGGTAACAGTAGGAGCGTTCCTCTTGGTGAAATAGTTGAGCAGGCCAGAATATTGTGTGAAAAAGGTTATAAAGAGATAGTGCTTACAGGTGTTGATATAACTGATTATGGCGCTGATTTGCCTGGTTCACCTCGTTTTGGTAGCATGATAAAAAGGTTATTAAAAAACGTTCCTGAATTAAAAAGATTAAGACTTTCATCAATAGATGTTGCGGAGGTCGATGATGATTTATTAGATCTTATAGCTAATGAATCAAGACTTATGCCATATTTACACTTATCATTGCAAGCTGGTGATAATATGATATTAAAGCGTATGAAGCGTAGGCATACAAGGGAGCAAGTGCTAAATTTTTGCGCAAAAGCTAGGGAGTTAAGGCCTGAAATTACATTTGGAGCTGATATCATTGCTGGCTTCCCGACAGAGTCTGATGAAATGTTCGAGAATACATTGCGCATAATACCAGAAGCTAACCTTCAATTTCTCCATATATTCCCATATTCGCAAAGGGATGGTACTCCAGCGGCAAAAATGCCTCAAGTGGAGAAATCAATAAGGCGTAGAAGGGCTGAATTGCTAAGAGATGCTGGACATTTGCAGTTATCAATACATTATAAATCTTGCGTAGGAAAAACAGTTGATGTTGTCTTTGAATCTAATGATAAAGCTAGAGCAGAAGACTTCTCCTTGGTAAAAGTGATTAATAATAATTCAGGTTCCAAACTCAAAATATCTGGCTATAATTCACATCATTACTTGGTTGTGGAATGATAATAATATTTAAAAATTCGAAAATATTAATTGCATACTTGTTAGTAATGTGTAATTTCATATCAAAAAGGTGAAAATAAAAAGATATGAAAGTATTGATCGTAGAATCTCCAGCAAAAGCAAAGACAATTAATCAGTATTTGGGAAGTGATTACAAAGTTATATCTTCATATGGCCATGTTAGAGGGCTTCCTTCAGAGGAAGGGTCAGTTGACACAGAAAAAGGTTTTGCGATGCATTACACTGTATTGCCAAAATCTCAAAAACAAGTAGCGGAGATAGTACGCACAGCTTCTAAAGCTGATTCCATAATTCTGGCGACTGACCCTGATCGGGAAGGCGAAGCTATATCATGGCATATATACGAGTTGCTAAAAGAGAAAAAGGCTATAACTGATAGCACTCCTGTAAAAAGAGTTGTGTTTAACGAGATAACTAAAAAAGCAGTAAAAGCAGCTGTTGAGTCTCCACGTGATTTGGATTTAAATCTTGTTTACGCACAACAGGCTAGGCAAGCTTTGGATTATTTAGTAGGTTTTACATTGTCGCCAGTATTGTGGCGTAAGCTTCCTGGCAGCAGATCTGCTGGTAGGGTCCAGTCGGTCGCGCTACGTATGATATGCGATAGGGAAGCCGAGATAGAAAAATTTATATCACAAGAATTTTGGTCGGTACACGCTTCATGCCTGAATTGTTCCGATAATCCATTTAAGGCTTCTTTAACTCATTTAGATGGTGAGAAGCTTCAGAAATTTTCTATAAATAATAGTGAAGATGCATCTCAAATCAAAGATCGTATCTCAAAATTAGAATACAGTGTAGTTAACGTTGAAAACAAGAAGACTTCACGTAAAGCTAGTCCTCCATTCACAACTTCAACAATGCTACAGGAAGCTTCGAGAAAATTAGGATTTAGTGCCAAAAAAACGGCACAGCTAGCACAAAAGTTATATGAAGGCATAAGTTTAGATGGAGAGACTGTCGGCTTGATAACATATATGCGTACTGATAGTGTAAATTTATCAGAAGAAGCAGTTTTTGCAGCAAAAATTTTTATTTCGAAATCTTTTGGGGATGCTTATATCCCAAAAATTGCTAAAGTTTACAAAACGAAGTCAAAGAATGCTCAGGAGGCTCACGAAGCTATAAGACCTACTAACATAGATCTAACAATAGAAAAAATTTCACCATACCTAGATAAAGATTTATTAGCTTTATATGGATTAATATGGAAAAGGATGGTCGCTAGCCAAATGGCCGATGCACAGATAGACATAGTGACAGCCGACATATCTGATAAGGGTGATGTTGCCGTTTTTCGTGCTGTAGGCTCTACCATCGCTTTTGACGGATTTTTGAAGCTTTATAGAGAAGATATTGATGATTCTGATGAGGAAGAGGGGAAGATATTACCTCAATTGAACAAGGGTGATTCTATAAAAATTTTAGAAGTTGAGCCGAAGCAGCACTTCACTCAACCACCTCCAAGGTTTACGGAGGCGAGTTTGGTCAAAGCTATGGAAGAGTTAGGTATAGGCAGACCATCAACTTATCCTACTATTATCTCTATTTTGCAGGAAAGAGAATATGTTACCTTAGATAAAAAGAGGTTTATGCCAGAGCCTAAAGGTAGAATAGTTAGTGCATTTTTAACCGGATTCTTTGAGAGATATGTTGAATACTCATTCACCTCTGATTTAGAAAATGAACTAGATAATATTTCTAATGGCTCTCAGAGCTTCGTAGAAGTTTTGAGGAATTTCTGGACGCCTTTCAAACTCAGGACTGAGGAAGTTATTTCCTTTAAGACACAAGATATAATAGAAAAGGTAGAGGAGGCGCTTACAGCCTTTATATTCCCAGATTCTTTATCTGCTAGCTCTGAAGACCTTTCATATAAAAAATGCCCTAAGTGCAATACAGGTACTCTTAGTCTTAAAACAGGTAAATTTGGTTCTTTTATAGGGTGCTCTAATTATCCAGAGTGCAATTATTCTAAGCAATTAGCCAATAGTGAAAAAGCAGAATCCGATCCAGATTCACAATCAGTAGGAGATTTTCCTAAGGTTATAGGAATAGATCCAAATACCGATCAGGAGATTACTATAAGGAAGGGGCCATATGGAATATATGTTCAGCGAGGTGAAGGCAAAGGTGCTAAAAGAGCGAGTTTGCCAAAAGATATTAGCATTGAAAAGCTGAGCTTAGAGTATGCAATTAAACTTCTTAGCATGCCGTTTGTTCTAGGACTTGATCCGGATACAAATGAAGAGATTAAAGTGGGTATAGGAAGATTTGGTCCATACATAGAAAGGGCAGGAAAATATACATCTCTTAAGAAGCATAATCCTACAGATATTACTCTGACGGAGGCATTAGATTTATTAACTGAATCAGCTAATAAACAACCTAGAAAATATATAAAAAAGAAAAGTTAATGAGATATGAAGGTAAATAGTTTGTTAAAAAATTATGGAAAGTTTTTTCCTTTGTTAGTGTGTCAGTTTTCTTCATGTTTTGGGGATAGCTTTCTTAGAGCTTTATTTATATTACTTATTACATTTCGTGTTGATATATCAGAAACTGCTGGTGCTATAATGGTTTCATTGGCAATGGCTTTGTTCATGGTGCCTTTTTTCTTTATTTCTTCAAGTAAATCTAATTCAGATTATTTATTTGATAAGGTTTTGGTGATGCGTAGATTGCAAATAGTCCAGATTTTCATTGCTGCTCTTGCCATCTATGGATTTATTTTTGCAAGTCATATCACTATACTATCAAGCATAGTGCTTTATGGAGTTTATAGTGTTTTGTTTTCAGAGATAAGGCATTCTATAATGTGTAGTGTTCTAAAAAGAGAGCCTTCTGTAACAGAGTCTCAAAAAATACGTCTAGCTGCATTATTTGGTCTTGTATTTGGTATCGTTGCATCTGGTGTTATAGGAATATATTTTTCTTCTGATGCTGTTTTACAATCAGTAGTGTTGATATCTGCCCCTATAATCTCCTATGTTTCTTCTCTTTTTATATCTAGAGAAAATCATGAGAAGCAAGCAAAATCTTCTTATATTATAGAGTCTCCTTTGGAATGTTGGAGAAAGGCAACCAAAAATAGAAACATTAGATATTCTCTACAAGGCATAGCTTGGTTTTGGCTTTTAGGTGCAATATTTATGTCACAGCTTCCAGCATTAACTAGGGATGATCTTCATTGCGATGCATCTGCCTTCATACTATTACTCACTATATTTTTCTTAGGCATAGGTGTTGGAACATCTATATCTAACTCTATTTTGAAAAAAGAGATAGGTATGCATTTTGTTCCAACCGCGATGCTTGTTATAAGTATATTTGCATTTGATATAGCTAATTTAGCTATACACAACAAATTCTCAGGCCATTTGAAAGATCTAAATTATTTTTTATCTTATAGAGATGGTATTAATCTGGCTATAGATTTCTTCTTCCTTGCTTGTGCTGGTGGAATGTTTCTTATACCATTATATAAGTATCTTCAACTATCTTCCAATAAGCCTTATAGAACACAAATCAGGGTGGCAAACAATGTCATGAATGCTATATTCGTTGGGGCGGGCAGCATTATAACAATAGTTCTCTTATCTTTGGGTATAGAAGCTTCCTCTATCATAGTTTTATTAGCATGTACTAATTTTTTAACCGCTGTATATATATGCAAGATATTACCTAATACTGTAATAAAAAATGCGTTTCGCACACTTTTTGTTTTGCTTTACAGGATAGAAGTGTCTGGAATTGAGAATTTAATTAAGGCTGGAAATAAGACTCTTATCATATCTAATCATACTTCTTTTTTAGATCCTGTCATACTGAGCGCATTTATACCAGGTAGAGTTTATTTTGCCGTGGGGGATGATATAGGCAAGGCTAGAATTACAAAGCTTTTCATGAAAATACTAAATGGTCGGACAATAGATTATAATCATCCACTATCTGCCAAAACAATTATAGATAAGTTGAAGTCTAAAGAGCAAGTTGTGATGTTTCCAGAAGGCAGGATATCAGTAACTGGCTCTTTAATGAAGATTTATGACAGCCCTGGAGTTATAGCAGAAAAAGCAGGTGCATCGCTTCTTCCAATTAAAATTAGGGGCACTGAATTTAGTATTTTCTCTAAGATGGGGGGAAAACTAAAGTTAAAAATCTTCCCTAAAATTAAGATGACAATTTTTCCTCTAAGGTCCATATCATTAAAGCAGGAAGAGCTCTCTTCAAGTAGAGAAGCGAGGCATATTATAGGTGATAAGTTATACGATATTATGTCTGAAAGTATGTTTAGCACAGAAGATGTAAGCCAGACTTTATTTGAGGCCTTGGTTAGTGCAAGTAAAAAATTTGGACCAAGTTCTAAAGTTATAGGCGATACTCATAAAGTGATTTTAACATATAGAAAATTGATTGCTGCTAGCTTTATATTGGGAAATAAAATTGCTAAACAGACTAAGCATTCAGAAAGGGTTGGTATATTGCTTCCAAATATGAGTGGCACCGTTGCTGTATTTTTTGCAATGATAGCTTACGGAAGAACTCCTGCTCTTTTGAATTTTTCCACCGGTATAAAGAATATGCTTTCCTGCTGCAAAGCTGCGACTGTAAAAACAGTATTTACATCAAAAGCTTTTATAGATGTAGCTGATTTGCATAATTTAGTAAAGGCTCTGGAAGATGTAGGAATAAAGATCGTATATATGGAATCTTTGAGGAAAAGCATTAACTCTCACAATAAATTTTCTGGCTTGCTGAAGTCATATTTCCCTCTGTTCTATCACAATAGATATGCGATATCTAAGGGCATATCTGCAACTAGTCCAGCGGCTGTCTTGTTTACTTCTGGTTCTGAGGGGGCGCCGAAAGGAGTTGTATTAAGTCATAAAAATATAATATCAAATTTGCAGCAGGTGGTTTCTAGGATAGATATATCAAGTTCTGATAGGCTCTTTAACGCATTGCCAATGTTCCATTCATTTGGTCTAACTGCTGGAACTATAATGCCTCTTTTATCAGGTGTGTTTACATTTTTATATCCTTCCCCTCTACATTATAGGATCATCCCAGAGATGATTTATGCAAACAACTCCACCATATTTTTCGGAACAGATACATTCTTATCAGGATATGCAAAATATGCTCATCCATATGACTTCTTTAGTGTTAGATATGTTTGTGCTGGGGCGGAGGCTTTAAGAAATGAAACAAGAAAAATATGGATGGATAAATTCGGTATTCGTGTTTTAGAGGGATATGGCGCAACAGAGGCATCTCCCGTCATATCTCTTAACACCCCGCTTCATTGTAAGAATGGTACAGCCGGACGCATGTTGCCTAGCATATCATGGAAGATAGAGCCAGTGGAGGGAATAGCATCTGGAGGTCGACTAGTTATATCGGGGCCTAATGTTATGTTAGGATATTTAAAATCTGACAAGCCTGGTGTTATAGAGCCTCCATCATATTCTATAGATGGCAAGTTAATGCAAGGATGGTATGACACGGGTGATATAGTTTCTATAGATGAAGAGAATTATATTACAATCGAAGGAAGGGTTAAGAGGTTTGCCAAGATTGCTGGTGAAATGGTGTCATTGCTAATGATAGAAGAAGCTATTAATACTTTGTGGCCTGATTCTAGAAATGCTGCAATCGCTATATCAGAGCCAAAAAGAGGAGAAGCTATCATGATATTTACAACAAAAAAAGATCCTTCTCGCGAAGAGATTGCACAATTTTTTCACTCATCTGGATACGCTGAGATTTTTTGTCCTAGAAAAGTAATGTTTATTGATGAAATACCTGTTTTAGGAACAGGAAAGACAGATTATGTTTCACTGCAAGAAATAGCCTTGCAGCTCTAAATTTTAAATATGAATTGTTATTAAAGAAGATATACATTGACCATATATGTAAGAAATTCTGATGCCAATCTCTTTTTGCTCTTGTTTAACAGATCAAGATGAGTAAGCTATATATATTGACACAAATAACCGTATACAATTTATTAATAAGATATGCACAGAATTATAGGATTTATTACTTTAATCTGGATGCTCTACATAAGCAACATATCTAATGCTGGTCTATACTCAAAATGCATATATGGCTATAATTTTGAAGGTGGTGACCTAGAGATATTCATGCTATATCCAATAAATGAAGAATGCTTCAAGCATTGTGATGAAAAGTGTCGCGAGATATTCTCTGTCCAAAAAGATGGGGTTACAGAAATGAATGATGATGTGATTACAAGATGTAAGTCTTATTGCCAATCATCTAAGCCATTCAGTAGTTATTACAGGGATGAGGATGGATCGTTAAAAGGGCCATCTATTGGTCCTGTAAATAATTTGAATTGTGAGGTTAGCCAAGTCTGGAATAGAGTTTACAAAGCATCAAAGTTGCTCAAAAGCGGTGATAATATAGTTTTAGAGTCAGTAGATGATGATGAGAGCTCTTCTGAGGGTAACAAAATTTATGGGTGCGGTCGCGAGATAATAGAGATTAAATCTATTTTCAAAAGTGATAAGACGTCTGAATGGCCTGTGATATCACCATGGTCTTCATCTGGTGCAATTTCCAACGATGGATCGCAAACTTTGTGGACAGATTCAACACAACATTATTGCTTGAATTCCGCAACTAACAGGCCTATTAATGAAATCAAAAAAAGCAAGCTATTGCTAGGGCTTGATTATACTGCGATAAATTCTAATCTTCTTCCATCTCAACCAATACCATATATGGATTCCCCCTCAACGCCTGCATGTTCTGGCTCTTCTTGTTCTATTTTACCAGATTATAGAACAGATTCTGATATGCTTGCTTGGTATGGCGACTCATATGGCCCATGTAGATACAGTGCTAGATCTCCATCTGTTACAACAGGTCTTTATGTTCAAAATGGTGATGAGCTTTCTATCACTTGGTCAGGTGGTCACAGTGCCTATGGAAGCACTTATAATGGAGCTACAGGAGCTTATGGTCAAAATAGTAGTGATTTCAATAAGATAGTTGGATTATCTCTAAATGAGGCTATTATATGTGCTCGTAACGTAACAATAAATAAGAATTACACAGTTAAGCCAGAAGGGTATACGAGTGCCTTTATACCAAAGGCGGATGCATGTGAAACATTAGCTTATGAGAAAAGTAAATTGGGTATATCTATAGGTTCTTCTAGTGTTGTTTTCAGCGGTGAAGAGGCTAGAGTTGACCCTATTTTTACTAACCCTTCAAGTGACAATAAGAGAATAGTAAGCAGCTTTACTGGTTCAGTAATTGATGATCCAAATGTGATTCTTAATACAAATTCACCAATAAATTGCGATACATATTTAAGTGGTGGTTCATGTCCAGATTCGAGTAAGAATTGCAGTTCATGTTTTTATATATATGGTACTGCTGGTACCACTGCTGATTCACCTTTAATAGGTAAGATACAAAGCAGTAAATACACCTATTCTGGGGTGCTTTCTAGTAATCCCGAGACAAATTTTGATAGAAGGAACCGTAGCAACAAGCTCAATTCTATTCCTACAAGAGAATCTCTTAGGTTAAATATGGAAGATTACACTGGTAATGAAGATAACGTAGGTGGAGTCGATGTTTCTATAAAATGGGGTGGATGTCCAAAAGGACCAGACAGCCTTGATGATAGAAATGTCCCTGATGCTGTAGAGTATATTATAAGCTCTTGTAATTTAGACCCAGAGCAAATGTATGATAATGCTGGATATGACACGGCAGATGGATCATGGATATCATATAGTTGGTCTCCTATTTCTATAGATAAGGTAATAGGAATTGATAATATTGTATGTCCTAATGCTCCATGCTGTGCCTATTTTAGAGTGAAGGACCCATACATAGGGCAGGATGTGCGTGGTGATGTATCTCTTACAGGCCTTACTGCTGCTAGTGCTCTTTCTGGTGCTCCATTATGGGGTTCTAAAGGAGGGTTGAGAAATCTGTATGGTAACCCTGGTAATAGACACGGGTATTATAGACTATCTCTAAGAAACGCACAGTCATCCTTTGATTTACCTAAAGCTGATACAACTGGTGTTATGCACAACATAGTTAAGTTTGTTTTGAAAAAGATCATAGGAACTCCTCCTGATTATAGTGATGGCGCTCTTATTGTATTTTATAAAAATGTGATTAGTGGAAATGGGTATATAGACTTTGTAAGGGTTCTTCTATTTTTATATATAGCCTTTTTCGGTCTAGGTTTTATGATGGGAGCGATAGAGATAAATTTAAAAGAACTTGTGTCTAGACTTCTTAAAGTTTCGTTTGTCATAGCGATGCTATCAGACTCCAGTTGGAGCTTTTTTGCAACATATATTCTTCCTGCGGTTATTAATGGACCAGCTGAGCTTTCTGCTGCGTTTGTGATGAAGGTTGCTAACTCGACTAGTATGGCAAACAATTTCCCTAGCACTAATGAATTAGGAGTTCCAATAGAAACTGCTGTATCAACTGATCCTTCTTTAATTATAGCACTAATGGTTGACCAGCCACTTAGATATATATGGAAGGGTTTAGGAACTATATTACCAAAATTGTTAGCTATACTTTTTTCATCTCCTGTATTAGGATTCTTTATCACTTTTGCACTGCTTGTCTCTTTAATAGTCTATTCAATAGGATTATTGAAGATAGTAATGGTTTATATGCTGTCTTTCCTAGCTATTGGATTCTTAATATTTATAGCACCATTAGCAATTCCTATGGTGTTATTTAAATTTACGCAAGATGTGTTTGATCGTTGGTGGAAGTTTTTACTATCTTTTGCTATGCAGCCTATCTTTTTATTCGCAGGTATATCTATATTGAATTTTTTAACTATAGCTACTTTCGTTGCTTCTTTTAGTTATACTGTGTGTCAGTCTTGTATAGCTTATGTTCCAATTATTAAATTCTGCTTAATACCAGGTTATAAACTTATGGAGACACTCCATATGCCATCTTCTATTGGTGCATCTATGCCTGCTGCTATGATAATAAGCTCATCTCTTTTTATGCTTTTATCATATGCTGTTTACGAAATGCCATCTGTATTTACTGCAATGGCAAGCAGATTGATCACAGGAGTTAGCGGTGATAGTAATATTGGAGCAGCTGCAGACAAAGCATATGATTCAGTGAACTTGAAGAATGCTGGAGATTACCAAAAAGTCGGGCAAAATCTGATAAAAGCTGGAAGGCAGGCTATATCTATAGGCAAGACGGTAAAAGGTGCATATATGAGAGGGGGATCTGACGCATTAGGTGCATTAAAATCTTTAATGGGTGGAAAAGATAATTCTAAAGATGGAGGCGAGGGAGGAAAAGATAAGGACGACAATACAGATAACGGTCCTGCACCAACAAATCCAGCTCCTACAGGTGGTGCAGTTCCAGATGCGCAACAGGCCCCTCCAGGCAATGCAGGAGCAGATAAATGAACAAGATTAAAAAAAGAGAGAAGGGTGTGATATGAATGTAGAAATGATAAAGCGCTATATTTTGCCTGTTGTTATAACTACAGTTGTAATTTTAGTTGCTATAATTTTAATGATGAGGAGCTTAATACCGACTTGGTGTAATGATACAAGCTATTTAAGTAAGTTGATTGTTAAGTCTCCAATAGTGTTAATGGAAATGAAGGGTAGGCCTATATTAGTGGATGTACGAGACATATATCTGAATGAAGAGATCGAGTCTACAACAAATTCTGGCATACCAGCTTTGTTGGGCAGAATTATAAGCAAGGGAGACAGAGTTATAATCATAGGTGATGGAGCTGGTTATTATTCTATGATGATAGGGGATTTGATAGGCAAGAGAGGGAAGATATTTTTGTTCCAGCCTAATGGAGATAATAACAGACTGGTTGAGTATAATCTAAAAATGAATGATATGTGGGATTATGTGTCTATAAGCAATAAGATGCCTTACAGCACTAATTCAAAGGTTTTGATAGAGAACTTTACTAATAGCTTGCATGCATATCGAGTGTTGCTGAATGTAGATCATACTTCTGATTATGCTAGATTGACTAACACCATTGAAGCTGTTCGTATAGACGATGTTTTGAAGGGACAATCTGTAAATTTTATTAAATTACATTGTTATGGAGCTGAAATAAAATCCTTGTTGGGTGCGGTGAGAACTATACAAAATTCTTCCAGGGTATCAATAATGATGCAATGGAACCCAGAAGCTATGAAGTATTATGGCGATATACTGCCATTCATAAACAATATGATGTATTTGGGATTTGAGTTTTGGAGTATTTCTGATTCAGGCGTGAAAGAATTGTTGACTAAAAATAGGCTGTTAAGAGAGCAATTTGATAATGTGTTAATCACTAAGGAAACTATATAAAAGGGTATCTATAATGAAATTTACAACGAAAAATTCATTTAACTGTAAGAAATATTTAAGGGTAAATTCAAAAGAGTATGCATATTTTGATGTGGGCACTGCGGCTGAGAATTTAGGCTTGAACCCAAGTTCATTGCCACGTTCCATTAAGATATTGTTAGAGAATCTTCTACGGTTTGAGGATGGATTAACTGTTTCTGTGAAAGATATAAATGACTTGATTAACGTGTATAAAACAAAGCAACATTTATCTAATGAAATAGCTTTTAGGCCAGCTAGGGTGCTTATGCAAGATTTTACAGGAGTGCCTGCAGTGGTTGATCTGGCTGCTATGAGGGATGCAACTGTGAAATTGGGTGGTGATCCAGATCTTATAAATCCAATGATACCTGTAGATCTTGTTATAGATCATTCCGTTCAGGTAGATTTTTACGGTTCTAAAGATTCTTTAGAAAAAAACGTATCATTAGAGATGAATAGGAATTATGAGAGATATAAATTCCTTAGATGGGGTCAGGGAGCTTTTAAGAATTTTAGATTGGTTCCACCAGGTACTGGTATATGTCATCAAGTAAACCTAGAGTATTTAGCTAGAGTTGTATGGTCATCTGAATTTAACGGAGAAACTTATATATATCCAGATACTGTTATTGGAACAGACAGTCACACCACTATGATAAATGGGTTATCTGTTTTGGGTTGGGGAGTTGGTGGAATAGAGGCTGAGGCAGCTATGTTGGGTCAGCCTACATCGATGGTTCTTCCTGAGGTAGTGGGATTCCATCTTACTGGTTCTTTGCAAGAAGGTGCAACATCAACAGATCTTGTTCTTACTATAACAAAGATGTTGCGACAAAAAGGCGTTGTTGGTAAATTTGTGGAATTTTACGGGGAAGGTGTATCTAAATTAGGGTTAGCAGATAGAGCAACGATAAGCAATATGGCTCCTGAATATGGTGCGACTTGTGGGTTTTTTAGTATAGATCAAGAGACATTGAATTACCTAAAGTTATCAGGAAGGCCTCAAGAGTTGATAAATATTGTGGAGCATTATGCGAAAACTCAAGGCTTGTGGGCTGAAAAAGGTGACGAAATACAATTTGATTCTGTAATTGATTTAGATCTTCGAAGTGTTAAGCCATCTATGGCTGGCCCTAGACGCCCTCAGGATATGGTTTTGTTATCAGATATCAAAAGAAATTTTTACGAATTATTGCCTACTCTTAATACGAAGCCAGAAAATTTGGATAAAAAATTTATTATACATTCTCAAAAAGACGAAATATGTAATGGGAGTGTTGTTATATCAGCAATTACAAGCTGTACGAATACTTCCAATCCTAATGTAATGATAGCCGCTGGGTTGGTTGCGAAGAAAGCTCGTGCACTTGGTTTGGAAAAAAAGCCATGGGTTAAGACTTCTTTAGCGCCCGGCTCCAAAGTGGTGAGTGAATACTATAAAATTTCTGGTCTCCAAGATGATTTGGATAGTTTAGGATTCAATCTTGTTGGTTATGGGTGCACAACATGTATAGGAAATTCTGGCCCACTTGATGCTGAGATTGATAAAGTAATAAAGGATAATGGATTGGTTGTGGCGGCGGTTCTTTCAGGTAATAGGAATTTTGAGGGTAGGGTTCATCCTAGTGTTCGTGCTAATTATCTTGCATCTCCACCATTGTGTGTTGCCTATGCAATCACTGGGACTGTAGATATTGATTTTTCTACAGATCCTATAGGTTTTGATAAGTCTGGCAATCCTGTTTATTTAAGAGATATATGGCCTAGTAGCGATGAGATCAGAGAAATTGTGGATAAATTTATATCATCTAGCCTATTTACCTCTAAATATAAAAATGTTTTTGACGGAGAAGAGGGCTGGAGAGCTATACCAAAATTAGAAGGCAGATTATATAAATGGGATAGCTCTAGTACTTATATTAAAACACCTACATATTTTGATGATACTGATGAAGTATCAGCTGTATTAAAAGATATAGAAAAAGCATCGATACTTGCTGTTTTTGGTGATAGCGTTACTACAGATCATATAAGCCCTGCTGGGAATATCTCAAAAACCTCTCCTGCTGCAGCTTATTTAATTGAGAATGGAGTCCCTATAGAAGAATTTAATTCTTACGGTGCTAGAAGAGGAAATCATGAAGTGATGATGCGTGGAACTTTTGCTAACACTAGGATAAAAAATGAGCTTTTGAATGGTGTTGAAGGAGGTTTTTCCTTATATAATGGACAGCAGATGAGTATATACGATGCAGCAATGCATTATAAGTCAGAAGGGGTGCCATTGGTTGTGATAGCTGGTAAGGAATATGGTACTGGATCATCTAGAGACTGGGCTGCAAAGGGTACTAATCTATTGGGTGTAAAAGCTGTTATAGCAGAAAGTTTTGAGCGTATACATAGATCTAATCTTATAGGAATGAATGTTATACCACTTGTATTTAAAGATGGGGTTACTAGAAAAGATCTTGCTTTAAAAGGAGATGAGGTGATTACTATAAGTGGTATTAGTTCATTATTTCCAGGTAAGGAGTTGATTTGTTCTGTATATAGTAAAGATGGAGTTTTGTTGAGAGATTTCTATGTCACATCTAGAGTTGATACAGAGATAGAGTTGCAATATCTTAAATATGGTGGAATACTGCAATATGTACTTAAGAATTTGATTTAGTAAAATTAACGGAGTGTTATATGAAAAAAGATTCAGTAATTATATTATCTAAATTATTAGCAGATATATCTGTTCTACAGCAGAAAACATTGAATTATCACTGGAATGTCAGAGGAGAGAATTTCTCGGAATATCACGAGCTGTTTGGGCAGCAGTATAAAGAGCTTTCTGATGAACAAGATGAGATTGCTGAGAGAATAAGGATGATGGGAGAGGCGTCGCCCGCTAGTTTTGCTGAGTTCCTGGAGCTTTCTGACATTAAAGAGGAGGCGGGTGGTTTTATAGAGTATAGAGATATGATATCGAATTTACTAGCTGATCATAATCAGATAATAAAGGTGTGTCATGAGGGCCTTTCTAGCCTAGAAGGGAGTAGTGACGAGGGAACAAAAGATCTTATAACTGTTATTCTTAGAGCTCACGAAAAAGTGAGTTGGATTTTAGCATCATCATTGGGTATATAAGTTGTACTTAATGATAATTCAGCTATGGTGAGGTGTGATGGTTTGGGCTTTTATAATTTTTACTTCCCTTTTTTCTGCTGTTGCACTTTGTGCCTTGGTTTTATATTTGTTTTCTAAGGCAAATGTTCGTAACTATAAAGCCGAAGACATTAACGATGTGTCTCAATATAGAAAGAGTAACTCTGAAATACCACTCCCTTTGAATGATCCATTGGCTAGGAATAAGGTTTATGAAAAGAGGATGGCGGAAAAGTTGCAAAATGGCGTTGTGAAATACAATCCAGAGTCAGGGTTAGAACTAAGTGAAGAGCCTCAAATAGTTGGGCTTGCTGAGCCACAAGGGTTTTGGACTCGTTTCATAATGGGGCAAAAGCTTGGATACATAAAAATGCGCATGTCTTTGCAGCAGGAAGGCGGTAGCTTTTGGACCACTCTCGTTAATGCTCAAGCTGCAAACCAAGGTAAGAGTAAGGGAAGGGGGAGATAAGAGTAATTTCCTAATTTTAGATCGGATTTATATCGTATGCATATCAAATTATAATACTGTTTTACGAAGATAGTTACATATAATAGTATTATATTATCTCTTGACGGCGTTATTGGCTCATGATAGACATTCATATGTGGAGTATATGATGCTACTCCACACCTGTTAACTCTAATACGGTATATCAAAATGCGCGAATTAAAACTTTTGGCTCTTGGTCTTGTTCTTTCTATGGCTTTAACTTCTGCTAACGCTATATCCTTCAAAAGCCCTGTTGAAGATGGTTTGAGTATGAAGGATATGAGATAAGAGCTGGGTATTAGCATGATAAATAGGATTTAATGCAATCTCATTACCTCTTGCTCGTCTTTTATTTTTACTGTATTAAGAATATTTAAAGATCTTCATTATGGTAGTCACTGATGCTTTTATACATTCATGCTCTTCTGTTAGGGTTATACTCCCTAAGCTCTCTTTTTATAGCATTGATTAATCGAAAATCTAGATCACTTTCTTTATCAAGCTATGCTTTGGGTTATCCAGGCATTTCGATGCCGATTCTTGCATCTGGTCTAATGGCGACCGCCTTGGGCGCAGGAAGCACAATTGGTAATACAACTGCTTTGCTTTCAATAGGCATCCCTTTTGCAGTCATACAAGTCTTAAAGCCATTTTCCTGGCTTCTTTCTTCCAGAATATTTCCAAGAAACTTAGAATCATTTAAAGATTGTCTCTCAATTAGCCACGTTGTGCATAAAAATTATGGATGCACCTCAAGATGGATTTCAACCATATTAACATTGTTGACAGAGATGGGGATAGTAATAGCACAAATGCTTGCTGTTTCTTACATGCTATCGTCTATGCTTGGATTAGATAAAAATATTACGTCTATCATATCCTTTCTTATGATCACAATTTTTTCATTAATGGGTGGTATTCGAACTATAGTTCAAACAGGTGTGTTTCAATTTTGTTTGTTCTTCCTGCTACTTCCACTTTCTTATACAATCATATCCTATAAATATGGTGGTGTTAGCAGTTTAAACGAAAGCTTTCAAATTAACACATGGGTAGATACAACAATTCCTAAGAGCACACTAATGCTTTGGGCAATCTTCTCGTTATTGCCAGAATGTAGTAGTTCATTTATCCAAAAATGCTTAATAGCAAGAGATAAAGAGAAATTAGAAGCTTCTTTAAAAACTGTAGGTATGATTTATATACCTATAATGTTATCTCTATGGTTTATAGCATACACAATTAAAGTAACCGCCCCAGACATAGCTCCTGACACTGCTCTTCTTTACTATATCACTAATATGTGCCCTGACTTCTTAAAAGCCTTAGTATCTGTAGGTTTAATTGCTATAATCATGGGAATGAGTGATGGTATATTGCATTCATGCAGCGTGATATTTGCTAATGATATTGTAAAAGTGCTTCGCCCAAAAACATCCGAGAGGACACTAATATATTCAGCAAAATTTGCTATAGTCTTGATGTGTACATCGGCATTCTTACTTATATCACAGTCTAACAGTATCATGGATATATTTTTCACAGTTGATAGTATTTGGACTCCTTTGATGTTAATACCACTATATGCAGCATTCGGTGGCTTTAATGCACATAAAAACTCATTCCTATCATCTGCCGCAACTGCTTCGATTGCCATATCACTTGGATACTACGTTGGCCTTGAATCAATGGAAGTTTTAATGCTTGGCCTTATTGCAAGCGCAATTGGTTTCTTTGGCGGCCACGTTATTATGAGCAAAATTTCATTCTTCCAAATTCGTTTAGCTACTTTATCAATTTTATCCTCATGGGCAAATAATCTATACGTACGGTTCTTATTAATACGTAAAAAGATAGATCAAGATTTATTTCCAAAAGAAGAAAAGATGCTGCTTTGGCAAAAGCAAATTTATGGAAAATTCAGCATGTGCATGCTTGCCCTGTTTTTCATATATTCCATTCTTATGGAGAAGGGAGAATATTACGGCAACCTGACTGTCATGCTTGTTCTGGGATATGTTCTTACAACACTGCTAATGGTGCGTAGCATAATCTTCAAACACATATCAAGCAAAGTGTTTTATGCATTGTGGTACAGCACAATAATCACATGGTCTGTGACTTCATCTTATGGGCTATTAAGCGGCAACCCTATCATGGTTACTACTGGCGCAATTGCATTACTGTTCTTACTTGTATTTACCAACGCAGTGACTTACCTATTTTCACTTCTAGTAGGCTTTTCTGTCAGCTACACTTTATTTACTGGAGAGATAAGTTATCAGTATTATTTAATTGGATTAATATGCACAATAGTTGGCTATTTCTTCTCACGTCCACAGGAAGAGCTTGTGCATGATAAGGTCTCTGGTCTTGAGATGTTGATCGGAACTA
>JACCDN011151692.1_pt1 | contig 17912 bp, 17 predicted proteins | sample 7441691 | NCBI WGS metagenome assembly JACCDN01 (sample SAMN15323439, study PRJNA562643) | freshwater metagenome | isolation source: river surface water | place: USA:Blue River Watershed | collected 2017-08-16
ATGTCCGGTTAGGTCCGTACTGATCTTTAAAAGTGAACCCGCGGTTAAACCGCAGGTTCGCCGTAAGTTGATTCACGCACGATACGCGGCGTATTCTCGCGTGGCTCGATAGTGACCGGTTGGTAGACAACGCGCTTTTGCTCTTCGTCGTAACGCATCTCGACATAGCCCGAGATCGGGAAGTCTTTGCGGAACGGGTAACCGACAAAACCATAGTCAGTCAGAATGCGACGCAGATCTGGATGGTTCACAAACAGAATGCCATACAGATCGAAGGCTTCACGCTCGAACCAGTTGGCGGCAGTCCAGACATCTACGACTGAATCCAATACAGGCATCTGATCATCCGGCGCGTAAACACGCAGACGGACGCGTTGATTCAGTTCTACGGAGAGCAAATGCACAATCGCCGCAAAGCGCTGCGGATGCGACTCTTTACCGCCATAGGTGGAGTAGTCCATGCCACAGAGGTCGATCAGCTGATCGAACTTCAGGCCAGCCGTGTCACGTAGCTTCATCGCTACTGCATGATAGTCCGCCGGAGCGATATCTACGGTAACCTCGCCCAGATCCTGCTTCAAACGCACAATGCTGCTGCCCAGAACTTGCTGCAGTAGATCGGCGAGTGCTTGCGTGTTTAGCGTCATGATCGTGAAATTTCCTAAACCTGGCTTAGCGGGCAATCGTACTGGTACGACGAATCTTGTTCTGCAGCTGGATCAGACCATAAAGCAGCGCTTCAGCGGTTGGCGGGCAGCCCGGCACATAAATATCTACCGGAACGATACGATCACAACCACGCACAACCGAGTAGGAATAGTGATAGTAGCCACCACCATTGGCACAGGAGCCCATCGAAACCACCCAGCGTGGCTCGGCCATCTGGTCGTAGACTTTACGCAATGCAGGCGCCATCTTGTTAGTCAGCGTACCCGCCACAATCATCAGATCAGATTGACGTGGACTAGGACGGAACACCATGCCGAAGCGGTCAAGATCGTAACGCGACGTACCCGCGTGAATCATTTCAACCGCACAACAGGCCAGACCAAAGGTCATCGGCCACAAAGAACCGGTACGGCAGTAATTAATGAGTTTGTCGGCTGTTGTGGTAACAAAGCCTTCGTTAAGGACGCCCTGAATCTTCGACATCGCTTACTCCCACTCAAGGGCGCCCTTGCGCCACTCGTAGATAAAGCCAACCACCAGGATGCCCAGAAAAACCATCATGGTGACAAAACCGGCGATGCCAATCTCTTTAATCACCACCGCCCAAGGAAACAGGAAGGCAATTTCCAGGTCAAACAGAATAAACAGGATGGCGATCAGATAGTAACGAACATCAAACTTCATGCGCGCATCTTCGAATGCCTCGAAGCCGCACTCGTACGCAGAAAGCTTTTCAATATCGGGGTTGTTCGGTGCAAGCACATGGTTCAGCAGTCGGCCCAATACGCCAACGGCGACGCCTACCGCAATGAACACTAAAATCGGAAAGTAGTTTTCGAGCATCAAGCCACCTAAAGTTTGCCAAATGACGCACAACAATTTGAACCAACAACCGACCAGGGCGAACAACTTGTCCTGGTGCCGACGGCGAGACTCGAACTCGCACAGCTTACGCCACTACCCCCTCAAGATAGCGTGTCTACCAATTTCACCACGTCGGCATTCCTGTTCGGTTTATCGCTTATAAAACAGCAACTTACCGAGGTACGTTTTTGGCCTTCGACGCACCTTCCGGATCAGCAGTTTTGCCTTCCGTTGGAACACTCGCAGCACCAGCAGTAACGGGGTTGGATTCTACATTGCTTTGCATGACACTTCCAGCATTTTTCGCTTGCGAAGATTGTAGATTGGCCAGAATCAGCGCTGTTACAAAAAAGATGGTCGCCAGAACAGCGGTCGAGCGCGATAGGAAATTGGCGGAGCCCGTTGCACCGAACAAGCTACCCGAAGCACCACTGCCAAAAGCCGCACCCATATCGGCGCCTTTACCATGCTGCATCAGCACCAGCCCAATCACACCCAGGGCTGTAGCAATGTTTACGACCAAAACGACTACGTAAAGAATATCCATCTGATTGCCTACTTCTCTTTCTTGAAAAATCCGGTTGTTACATCATGCGGTTTGCCGCAGCGATGCAGATTGTACTGAAATCCAGGGCGTCTAGGGCGGCGCCACCAATCAGCCCCCCATCGACATCCGGCAAAGCAAACAAGACTTCTGCATTGCTTCCCTTAACGCTGCCGCCATAAAGAATTCGGGTTTGCACCATGCCAGCTGCCAACAGGCGCTGACGGATATGGGCATGAACTGCCTGAACGCCTTCTGGCGTTGGAGTTTTGCCGGTACCAATGGCCCAAACAGGTTCGTAAGCGATCACCACGCTTGCACCCTCGTCTGCCACGCCAGCCAAAGCCAACAAAACCGGCGCCAACTGACGATCAATCACAGCCAAGGTTTGCCCTGCCGCTTCTTCATCGGCTGACTCACCTACGCAAATAATCGGCATAAGACCACTATCCAGGGTGGCAACAGCCTGGCGCGCCACACCATCATCGGTTTCTGCACAATACTGGCGACGCTCCGAATGGCCTACGATCACGTAAGCACAGCCCAGCTCTTTGAGCATCGACGCACTAACCTGACCGGTATAGGCACCACCCCGATGTTCGCTTAATGTCTGAGCGCCCCAGACAATCGGTGTATTGGCCAACAATGCACCCACCTGAGCAATATACGGAAACGGCGGACAGACACCAATTTCTGGCACGCGTTTTTGAGCAAGCTCGCGCAGCAAACTTTCCAGCAACGACTGGTTCGCGTCAAAGGCACCATTCATCTTCCAGTTGCCTACTACCAGCGGTGTTCTGACGATTGTCATCACTGATCCTATTTGCGCTTTATACGAGAAAAAGGCGCTCACACACTGGAGAGCGCCCGTTTACGGCCTAGATTCTATTTTCTTGCGGACATCCGGTCAATGACTCAAAGCGCATCACGTACAGCAGCCACGATGGATTCTGCTTCAGTTCGGGATAAGTTACCGGCTTCTGCCTCAACCATCACACGCAAAACAGGCTCCGTTCCAGAAGGGCGCAAAAGCACACGACCTCTCCCACCCAAGCGTGTTTCGCTGGCTTCAACGGCAGCAACAACACCCGCATGATCCTGCCAGTTGAACCCGGCTTTCACAGGCACATTGATCATGCATTGCGGGAATAAAGTCAAACCGCCAAGCAATTCCGCCATATTGCCGCCAGAGCGCTTGAGCGCCACCAGCACCTGCAATGCCGAAACCAGGCCATCACCAGTTGTGTGTCGATCTAATGCCAGAATATGCCCGGAATTTTCGCCGCCATACAGCCACCCTTCGGCGGCCAGCATCTCCATGACGTAGCGATCACCCACGTTGGCACGTTTAAATGGCACGCCCCGTGCTTTGAGCGCCTGTTCCAGCGCCATATTCGTCATCAAGGTACCGACGACGCCCGCCACCGGGCCATCGAGCAAGCGTTCTTGAACAATTGCATAGAGAATCTGGTCGCCATCATAGGCATGGCCTGCCGCATCGACCATCACGAGACGGTCTGCATCGCCATCGAGCGCAATACCGAAATCCGCACCTGTTGCTTCAATCGTGGACGCCAGAAGCTCGGGGTGCAACGCGCCCACCCCTTCGTTAATGTTTACCCCATCGGGCATATTGCCAATAGCGACAACGTCCGCACCCAGCTCGTGCAAAACTTCGGCAGCAATGTGGTACGCCGCACCATGGGCGCAGTCCACCACAATCTTCAAGCCACGCAAATCAAAACTGGCAGGCACTGTACTCTTACAGAATTCGATATAACGGCCGGCGGCATCATCAATACGGCGTGCACGGCCCAGATCCTTGGGCTCAACCGTTTGCATCGGCTTACCATCCATCTCATCAATGGCCGCTTCAATTGCACGCTCTACATCATCCGGCAACTTCTTCCCATCCGCCGAAAAAAACTTGATGCCGTTGTCCTGGAACGGGTTATGAGATGCTGAAATCACTACCCCGGCCTGAAGGCGCAGCGCCCGGGTCAGATAAGCGATACCCGGTGTAGGTAAAGGCCCCGTCAGAAAGACATCCACGCCAGCAGCTGAAAACCCGGCCTCCAGCGCAGCTTCCAGCATATACCCGGAATTTCGCGTGTCCTTACCAATCAGCACACCCGGGCGATGCGCTCCTGAGGCGTTACGATTCGCCAGGACCTGACCAGCGGCATAGCCCAGACGCAACACAAAATCCGGCGTAATCGGATATTGCCCCACACGCCCACGAACACCATCGGTTCCAAAGTATTTACGGCTCATCACAACTCCACATCATGCGGACCCAAGGCCCGGTAAACTTTAAGCGCATCCACGGTTTGCGCAACATCATGGACGCGGATGACTGCCGCGCCCGATTGTGCCGCCAGCAATGCCGCTGCAACGCTACCCGCTGCGCGCTGATCAACGGGTTTATCGGTAATCTGGCCGATCATTGCTTTGCGCGACACGCCAACGAGCACGGGATAACTAAGCGCTACCAATTGCGGTAAAGCTCGAAACAATATCTGATTATGCGCAAATGTCTTACCAAAGCCAAACCCGGGATCGAGAACAATACGTTCCCGCTCGATCCCAGCTGCCGCTGCCCGGGCGACCGCCCGTTCCAGGAACACACCCACTTCAGCAACCACATCGTCGTACAACGGCGACTGCTGCATGGTTTGAGGCGTGCCCTGCATATGCATCAAACAAACAGAAACGGATTTATGCGGCGCCAGCACATGATCTGCGCCTGCATCACCCAGCGCAGAAATATCGTTAATGAGTCCCGCCCCCAGACGAATCGCTTCGGCCATCACGCTGGTTTTATAGGTGTCCACCGACACCGGTATCCCAGTCGCCACCAAACGTTCGAGCAAGGGCATCAATCGATCGAGCTCTTCTTCAGCATCAACAACCGCCGCCCCAGGGCGGGTTGACTCAGCACCAATATCCACCAAATCAGCCCCTGCCTTGATCATGGCAACAGCCTGATCAAAAGCCGCATCAACGCAAGACCCCAGGCCGTCGCCGGAAAATGAGTCCGGTGTGACATTCACAATGCCCATAACAAGGGGCTTCCCTGGTTGCCAGGAAAGTTGATGCGTGCCGCAGGAAATAATGTTTTCTGACATGAAATTTACAGCTAAAAACAAAAGGCCGACCCGAACTGATCATCGGGCCGGCCTGAAGGGATTAAACCGTCAACAGAACATTATGCCGTTGCAGGCGTACCGTTTGTTGCTTCGGTTGCCGGCGCAGACGGTGGCTGACTGGCACCACCGCCCGGCGGTTGCGGCGGACGCGGTGCATTGCCGGCCATGATGTCGTTGATCTGATCTGCATCGATGGTCTCCCATTCCAGCAGCGCTTGAGTCATTGCCTCAACCTTGTCACGATTCTCGTCCAGCAACTGCTTAGCCAGCGCATATTGCTGATCAATAATGCGACGGATTTCAGCATCCACCTGCTGCATTGTCGCTTCCGACATCGCTTTGTGTGTCGTCACCGAACGGCCAAGAAATACCTCGCCCTCGTTTTCACCATAAACCATCGGACCGAGATCCGACATGCCGTAACGGGTCACCATGTCACGCGCCATCGATGTGGCACGTTCAAAGTCATTCGAGGCACCGGTCGTCATCTGATGCATGAACAATTCTTCAGCCACGCGTCCGCCGAACAACACAGCGATGCGATCCATCAGATAACCACGATCATAGGCATAGCGATCCTGCTCCGGCAGCTGCATGGTCACACCCAGTGCACGGCCACGCGGAATGATCGTTACCTTGTGCACAGGATCCGACTTCGGCAGCAACTTGGCAACAACCGCATGGCCCGACTCGTGATACGCCGTATTGCGCTTTTCGTCCTCGCTCATGACCATGCTGCGTCGCTCGGCGCCCATCATGATCTTGTCCTTGGCCTTCTCGAAATCTTCCATATCGACCAGGCGCTTGTTCTGGCGCGCAGCAAACAGCGCAGCTTCGTTCACCAGATTCGCCAGATCAGCGCCTGAGAAACCCGGTGTGCCACGAGCCAGAATATCGGCCTTGATATCCGGTGCCACCGGCACCTTGCGCATGTGCACCTTGATAATTTCTTCGCGGCCACGGATATCCGGCAGCGGCACCACGACCTGACGGTCAAAACGACCCGGGCGTAACAGTGCAGGATCCAGAATATCCGGACGGTTGGTTGCGGCAATCACAATCACGCCCTGACTGCCTTCAAAACCATCCATCTCAACCAGCATCTGGTTCAAGGTCTGTTCGCGCTCATCGTTACCACCACCCAGGCCGGCACCACGATGACGACCAACCGCATCGATTTCATCAATAAAGATAATGCAGGGCGATTGCTTCTTCGCCTGCTCGAACATATCGCGCACACGAGCCGCACCCACGCCGACGAACATCTCGACGAAGTCCGAACCGGAAATCGAGAAAAACGGCACCTTGGCTTCGCCAGCAATGGCTTTAGCGAGGAGAGTTTTACCCGTACCCGGGCTGCCGACCATCAGCACGCCACGCGGGATGCGACCGCCCAGCTTCTGGAACTTGGTCGGGTCTTTCAGAAAGTCGACCAGCTCCTGCACTTCTTCCTTAGCCTCGTCACAGCCGGCCACATCGGCAAAGGTCACCGTGTTCTGCGCCTGATCCATCATGCGCGCCTTGCTCTTGCCGAACGAGAACGGGCCGCCGCCCTTGGCACCGCCGCCCTGCATCTGGCGCATAAAGAAAATCCAGACCCCAATCAGCAACAGCATCGGGAACCAGCTGACGAAGATATTCATCAGCATCGAAGGCTCTTCTTCCGGCTTGGCCTCAATCTTAACGCCGCTCTTCAGCAGGTCTGATACCAGCCACAAATCTGGTGGTGCATACGATGTAACTTTTTTGCCATCAGTAGTCGTCGCTTTCAGCGTACGGCCTTCCATGACAACTTTGCTGATCTTCCCGTCTTTCACCTCTTCGATGAATTGGGAGTACTCAACCGAATTCTGAGCGGTCTGCTTGTTATTGAACTGGTTGAACACCGTCATTAGTACCAAACCAATGACGACCCAGATCGCAACATTTCGAAACAGATTGTTATTCACGATGGCTTTCTGCCTTATTCAAACTGAACGGTCATTCTACCCGAGCCTGCAATGGCTCACTACTGAAGTTACTTCAAGCCCTGCCCTAACAGATACAACTCACTACTACGGCCACGCGATGCCTCAGGCTTACGCGTCACCACCTTACGGAACACCTGACGCATAGCGACCACATATTCCGCAAAACCCGAGCCCTGAAATACCTTAACCAGGAAAGACCCCTGCGGTTGCAGGTGATTGGCAGCAAAATCCAGCGCCAGTTCGGCCAGGTGAACGGATCGCGCCTGATCGGACAAAGGTATACCTGACATATTGGGGGCCATATCCGAAAGCACAAGGTCTACTTTAGCGCCATGAAGCATTTCTTCCACCTGCTTCAGCACGGACTCTTCGTGGAAATCGCCCTGCAGGAACTCAACCCCAGGCAACATCGGGTCTAGCGGCAACAAATCCAGTCCAATAACGCGGCCCGTCGTGCCCAGTCGTTTACGCGCCACCTGTGACCAACCACCCGGCGTACAGCCCAGATCAACCACGATGGCACCCTTACGGATCAGCTTATCCTTATCATCGACTTCCATCAGCTTGAAGGCCGCACGCGAACGCCAACCCTCTGCTTTGGCACGTTGCACCCATGGGTCGTTCACGTGCTCTCGCATCCACGCTCTACTGGTCTTAGTTCTTGCCATACATTCTGCCTGCTGTCTCTTGATTGAGTTTCGCTGTTCTATTCAAGGCTGGCGTACAATGCCAGCCTGCATTATCCGTGTTTACTGCTTTGAGTTCATCATGACCCTTGATCGTATCGCCCAACTAATTGCCGACGAAACTGCCGAAGCCCCTGTTCCAGGCGAACTGGCTATCAGCACTGCCGAGCGCCGTGCGCTCAAGGCAGAGGCGCACAGCCTAAATCCTGTGGTCACCATCGCCGACAACGGTTTGTCTGAAACCGTGCTCAAGGAAATCAGTCACTCACTCAACAAGCATGGATTAATCAAAATCCGCGTTGTTAATGATGAGCGAGAAATTCGTGAAGGCTATCTTGCCGAAATCTGTAATACGCTAAATGCTGCCGCAATTCAGCATATCGGTAAATTACTGGTCGTCTGGCGACCAAAAGTCGAAGTCAAGGTCGACAAATCCGGCAAAGCCACGGGTCGCCGTAAAGCGCCCCGTCAACTGAAGCGAAACTTCCAGAACAACTAAACGGGTGTTGCAACACCCGTTTAGCTCGGGTTATACGTAGCGAACGTCGATCATCTCGTATTCGCGCTGCCCACCCGGCGTCTGCACCTGCACCACATCCCCAGCAAATTTGCCGATCAGCGCACGCGCCAACGGTGATGCGAATGATACTTTTCCCTGCTTGATGTCGGCTTCATCTTCACCGACGATCTGATACGTCACGCTCTGACCAGAATCGGCATCTTCCAGATCAACCGTAGAACCAAACACACATCGGCCATCGGCGTCCATGCTGGATGGATCGATGATCTGGGCATGGCTCAGCTTGCCTTCTACTTCCTGAATACGGCCTTCAATAAAGCCCTGCTTCTCTTTAGCAGCATCGTATTCGGCGTTTTCTGAAAGATCACCATGCGCGCGGGCTTCAGCAATCGCCTCAATCACAGCAGGTCGTTCAACAGTTTTAAGATGGTGCAGCTCTTTCTGAAGCGCAGCCGCACCCGTCACAGTCAGTGGAATCTTGTTCATAACAGTCGAAAAGTAGAATTAGTTCAACTGCGCATGCAGTGACTGAATCGCGTAAACCTTGAGGGCATCACCCGACAGAATACCTGCTACAGCGGCTTCGGCACCCCAGATCGTCGTGAACATCGTCACGCGAGCCATTAGACCCGACGTCCGGATTGAACGGGAATCGTTAATGGCATGACGCTTTTCTTCCACCGTATTGATGATCAAGGCAATTTCGTTGTTCTTGATCGCATCAACCACATGCGGACGACCTTCGGTCACCTTATTAACGCGCTGTACTGGCACACCAGCCTCTTCAATGGCTTTAGCCGTGCCACGTGTCGCAATCAGCTGATAACCGGCCAGATGCAACTGACGGGCCATTTCAACGGCCTTGGTTTTATCGCTGTCTTTAACCGACAGGAAGACCTTACCGCTCTTGGGCAGAATCACACTGCTGGCCATCTGTGCCTTCACGAAGGCTTCCGGGAAGGTTTTACCCACACCCATCACTTCGCCAGTGGACTTCATTTCCGGTCCAAGAATCGTATCTACGCCCGGGAATTTGGCAAACGGGAATACTGCTTCCTTAACGGAATAGTACGGCGGCACCACTTCCTTTGTCACGCCTTGTGATGCCAGCGATTGGCCAGCCATGCAACGTGCAGCAATCTTGGCCAATTGCAGACCTGTTGCTTTGGAAACAAACGGCACCGTACGCGAGGCACGCGGGTTAACTTCCAGCACATATACTTCGTCGTCTTTAATCGCGAACTGTACGTTCATCAGACCACAGACATTCAGCGCTTTGGCCATCGCCTTCGTCTGACGACGCAGTTCTTCCTGAACAGCCTTGCCCAGTGAATACGGCGGCAACGAACAGGCCGAGTCACCGGAGTGAACACCCGCTTGTTCAATGTGCTCCATCACGCCGCCGATAATGACTTCATTACCGTCTGACAATGCATCGACGTCTACTTCGCAAGCGTCATTCAGGAATCGATCCAGCAGCACCGGCGAATCGTTCGAAACCTTCACGGCTTCACGCATATAGCGCTCGAGATCTTTTTGCTCGTGCACGATTTCCATCGCACGGCCACCCAACACGTAGGACGGACGAACTACCAGCGGATAACCGATTTCTTCGGCCATACGCAGGGCTTCTTCTTCCGTACGGGCGGTACGATTTGGCGGTTGCTTTAGCCCCAGATCGTGCAGCAGCTTCTGGAAGCGCTCACGGTCTTCGGCGGCATCAATCATATCCGGCGAGGTGCCGATAATCGGCACGCCATTGGCTTCCAGCGCCAGCGCCAACTTCAGCGGCGTCTGGCCACCATATTGCACAATCACGCCCACCGGCTTTTCAATGGCCACGATTTCCAGCACATCTTCCAGCGTCAGCGGTTCAAAATAGAGGCGATCCGAGGTGTCGTAATCGGTTGATACAGTTTCCGGATTACAGTTCACCATGATGGTTTCGTAACCATCTTCACGCATCGCCATAGCGGCGTGTACGCAACAGTAGTCGAATTCAATACCCTGACCAATACGGTTCGGGCCACCGCCCAGCACCATGATCTTTTTCTTATCAGTCGGGTTGGCTTCGCACTCGTCTTCATAAGTCGAGTACATATAAGCGGTATTCGTAGCAAACTCGGCCGCACAGGTATCCACACGTTTGTAGACCGGGCGCACACCCAAGGCATGGCGACGTTCGCGCACAGCCTGTTCGGTGCTCTTGGTCAGATAAGCCAGACGACGATCCGAGAAACCCTTACGCTTGAGGAAACGCAGCTCATCGGCCGACAGGCTATCGAATGCACGTTTTTCTACGGTCAGTTCCAGATCAACGATTTCCTTAATCTGGACCAGGAACCACGGATCAATCTTAGTCAGTTCGAACACACGCTCAACCGACATACCCACGCCAAATGCATCGGCAACATACCAGAGACGATCCGGGGTGGCATTCGCCAGCTGCTCGTCAATGGTTTCAGGATCAACCGTCTTCAGATTAAAGCCATCGACGCCCACTTCCAGACCGCGCAATGCTTTTTGCAGCGACTCCTGGAAAGTACGGCCAATCGCCATCACCTCGCCCACCGACTTCATCTGTGTCGTTAGGCGGTTGTCAGCCATCGGGAATTTTTCGAAGGCAAAACGCGGCACCTTAGTCACCACGTAGTCGATCGATGGTTCAAACGAAGCCGGGGTCTTACCACCGGTAATTTCGTTGGCCAATTCGTCGAGGGTGTAACCCACGGCCAGCTTGGCAGCAATCTTGGCGATCGGGAAACCAGTGGCCTTAGAGGCCAGCGCCGACGAACGCGAAACGCGCGGATTCATTTCGATCACGACCATACGGCCGTCATCCGGGTTGATCGAAAACTGCACGTTCGAACCACCGGTATCGACACCAATCTCACGCAACACAGCGATCGATGCATTACGCAGGATCTGATATTCCTTGTCGGTTAGCGTCTGCGCCGGTGCCACGGTGATCGAGTCACCAGTATGCACGCCCATCGGATCGAGGTTTTCGATCGAGCAGATGATGATGCAGTTGTCCTTACGGTCACGCACCACTTCCATTTCGTATTCTTTCCAACCCAGCAGCGATTCTTCAATCAGCAGTTCACTGGTTGGCGATGCTTCCAGACCACGCTTACAGATGGTTTCAAATTCTTCCATGTTGTAAGCGATACCACCACCCGTACCACCCAGGGTAAAGGACGGGCGGATGATCGTCGGGAAACCAATGCCGGCTTGAACCTGATAAGCCTCTTCCATCGAATGCGCAATAGCCGAACGGGCAGAACCCAAGCCAATCTTGTTCATGGCCTGCTTGAATTTTTCGCGGTCTTCCGCCTTGTCGATGGCTTCACGCGACGCACCGATCAGCTCAACACCAAATTTTTCCAAAACACCATTTGCAGCCAGATCCAGTGCGCAGTTTAGTGCAGTCTGACCACCCATCGTTGGCAGCAGCGCATCTGGACGTTCCGTCTCGATAATGCGAGCCACAACTTGCCAGGTAATTGGCTCGATGTAGGTCACATCGGCCATCTCCGGGTCGGTCATGATGGTCGCCGGATTCGAGTTCACCAGAATGACTTTATAACCCTCTTCACGCAACGCCTTACAGGCCTGGGCACCGGAGTAGTCGAATTCGCAGGCCTGGCCGATAACAATCGGGCCAGCGCCAATGATGAGAATGCTTTTAAGGTCTGTACGTTTGGGCATGATTCAGCTTCTTATTATTTTGCAGCGTGCTGAGACATCAGATCGATGAATCGGTCGAAGAGGTAACTCACATCGTGTGGGCCCGGGCTTGCTTCCGGGTGACCCTGGAACGAGAAGGCCGGCGCATCAGTCAACGCGATGCCTTGCAGTGTGCCATCGAACAACGACACATGCGTCACACGCACGTTAGCGGGCAGCGTTTCAACATCCGCCGCAAAACCGTGGTTCTGACTAGTGATCAATACCTGACCGGTATCCACATCTTTGACCGGGTGGTTGGCGCCGTGGTGACCGAACTTCATCTTGGCGGTCTTGGCGCCAGCGGCCAGTGCCAGCAACTGGTGGCCCAGGCAAATACCGTATACAGGCTTCTTCACGGCAAGGAATTCACGAATGGCGGCGATAGCGTAATCGCAAGGCTCCGGATCCCCGGGGCCATTTGACAAAAATACGCCGTCCGGGTTCATGGCCAGCACATCGGCAGCTGGCGTCTGCGCTGGCACCACAGTGACATCACAGCCACGCTCGGCCAGCATGCGCAGAATATTGCGCTTCACGCCAAAATCATAGGCCACCACTTTAAAACGCGGTGTTGGGCCAGTAACGTAGCCTTTGAGTGTCCACTCACCCTGCGTCCAGGCGTAAGGCTTATCAACCGTTACTTCTTTGGCCAGATCCATACCAGCCAAGCCCGGGAATGCCTTGGCTTCAGCCAGTGCAGCGGCTTCATCAAGCGACTCGCCCGCTGCCGCAGCAACGATGCAGCCGGCCTGCGCACCCTTTTCGCGCAGAATACGTGTCAGCTTACGAGTGTCGATGCCAGCAATCGCCACAATACCGTGCTTGACTAGGTAAGACGACAGGTCGCTTTGCGAGCGCCAGTTGGAAGCAATTTCGGGCAAATCACGAATCACTAGACCCGCTGCGTAGTTAGCGCCAGACTCAAAGTCCTCATCGTTACAACCCACGTTACCGATATGCGGATACGTCAGCGTTACGATCTGACGGCAGTACGAAGGATCGGTGAGGATCTCCTGGTAGCCAGTCAATGCGGTGTTGAAAACGACTTCGCCAGAGGTCTTGCCGGCAGCACCGATAGACTCTCCACGGAAGGTAGTGCCATCAGCCAGCACCAGCAAGGCTGCCGGACGGGTTGAGCACAAGGGACGGCTGCCAACAGCAGCGGACGAAACAGACGAGGCGGATGACTCAGGATAGGACACAGCGACTCCGGGTAGCAGATATGCAAAGCGGGAGCCCATGACAACCGCCCGAAGGCAGTCTGACTGGTACTCCCGCTTGAGTCCTGCATAAGGCAGGATTTAAGCGTCCGGATTATAGCGAAAAATGCTGCGTTGCGCTACCCCTTCGGGCAGCCTTTAGGCACGAAGACCGAGCACATCCTGCATATCAAACAAGCCGTTAGCGCGTTCACGGATAAATTTTGCGGCGCGGACACTGCCTAATGCATAGGGCATACGGCTACTGGCTTTATGACCGATTTCGACCCGTTCACCGGTGCCACAGAACATCACCACATGATCACCAACAATATCGCCACCGCGTACCGTGGCAAAACCAATGGTGGTCTCATCACGCTCACCCGTAACCCCCTCACGCCCATAAACGGCCACATCTTTCAAGTTACGGCCAAGCGCATCTGCCACTACCTCGCCCATACGCAGCGCCGTACCCGAAGGCGCATCCACCTTATGGCGGTGATGCGCTTCGACGATTTCGACGTCATAACCGGAATTCAGAATCCCGGCGGCAATTTCCAGCAATTTGAAGGTGACGTTAACGCCCACGCTCATGTTGGGTGCAAATACAACCGGAATTGTTTTGGCGGCAGCAGCTAGAGCAGCCTTTCCAGCTTCTTCGAAACCCGTTGTACCAATCACCATACCCACCCCAGCAGCCTTGCAGGCTTCCAGATGCACTAGCGTGGCTTCAGGACGGGTAAAGTCGATCAGACAATTAGCACCCTGCAACCCTGCTGCAACGTCCGATGAAATGCGCACCGAGGTTGCCTGGCCGATAAACACACCCGGATCACGGCCGACAAACTCGCTGCCTTCGCGCTCAAAAGCGGCGTGCAGCTGGGTAGCCGGGTCGCGTAAAACAGCTTCGATCAGCATACGACCCATACGGCCGGAGGCGCCCGCAATGGCAATTTTGACGGGAACTGACATGAACAATCCTTATTTACTTGAATAGATGGATAAATCGCCACCACCAGGAGTCACTCGGTGGTTCAGAATTTTCAGGCGGGCCTTCCGCATCGTCAGGAAGGCTACCCAGATCAATCACTTGCGGTTCATTAGCACGCTTTGCTGCCGCCAGGTCTGCAGCGGCGTTTGCATCAGCAGCAAGGTCACCCGTAATCTGCACACCAACCGGTTTAGCGGCGGCTACATCACCACCAACACGTTCCAACTGACCCGCCGCATTGAAGTAGACGAAAATGTTGCGCATGGTGACATCGCCCGTAGCACCATCTTCATACCGGTACACATAATCCCAGCGATTGGCATGGAAAGGATCTTGCAGCAGAGGCGTACCCAGCACATAACGCACCTGGTCTCGCGTCATGCCCGGTCGCAATTGCGCAATGTTTTTCTGCTCAACCACATTACCTTGCTGCACATTAACGCGGTACTCAAGAAAGTAGCGCTCTACCGCGCAACCACTGAGCAGGAGCACGCTGCACGCCAAGCCTATTCCGGCCGCGCCTTTGCTAAAAACTGCCAACGGGAATTTCCGGTAGGAGGACATGGATAGAACAGCTCGGTGCAAAAGCCGCTATCATATCCGAAGTTACAGATCAGGAATCCTTTTATGCCCACGCCGAAAGACCTACAGCAATCCGGCCTCAAAGCAACGATGCCCCGGATGAAAATCCTCGAGATTTTTGAAAATCGACGTGACGAGCACCTCACCGCAGATGACGTGTACAAAATCCTGGTGACAAGCGGCGTCGACATTGGCCTGGCAACGGTTTATCGCGCCCTGACGCAATTTGAACAAGCCGGTTTACTTCAGAAACAGAATTTCGAATCAGGCAAAGCCGTTTTTGAACTCAATCGTGGCGAGCACCATGACCACCTGGTCTGCCTGCAGTGTGATCGTGTCGTCGAGTTTTGCGATCCGGAAATCGAAAAGAAGCAGGCCGAAATCGCTGGCAAGCTTGGCTTTAGAATACAGGCGCACGACCTGTGTCTGTATGCCGAATGCATTGATACCGCCTGCCCGCATCGACCCACCAAGCGGATTCGCTAACCCACTAAATTACAACAGTTTGCTAGGCAAACCCTAGCATTTCGGCAGCATGCGCCCGGGTGCGCTCGGTAATTTCTACCCCACCCAGCATGCGGGCAATTTCTTCAATCCGTGCCGCATCATCGAGCCCTTGCACGCGACTCTGAAACGCCCCGTCGGTTTTTTCTTTGCTCACCTGCCACTGCCAGGCGGCACGCGCCGCAACTTGAGCAAGATGGGTCACACACAACACCTGACGCTGCTCTCCCAGCTTGGCCAGCAAGCGGCCAACCACTTCGGCAACACCGCCACCAATACCCACATCGACTTCATCAAAGATCAAGGTCGGCACCGCACTACAAGCGCTTGTGACCACCTGAATCGCCAGGCTAATCCGCGACAGTTCACCACCTGACACCACCTTAGACAACGAACGCCAATCATCGCCAGCCAAGCCACTAATCTGGAACTCGATGCGCTCATTGCCATGCGCACTACCGTCGCCCTCCAACGGCAGCAAAGCAATCCGACACTGACCACCGCCTAATGCCAACTCCTGCATGGCATCACTCACGCCTTTTGAAAGGGTCTTCGCCGCTTTTGCGCGCCCCTTGGTCAACACAGCCGCTGCATCGGTGTAAGCACTTGCCGCTGCCTTGACCCGTGCCTCAAGCGCAGCCACATCCGTTGCGTCAGCCAGTTGGTCGGCTTCAGCCATCAAATCTTTGTAAAGCATCGGCAATGCAGATGGTTCTATCAAATGCTTACGGGCCAACTCCAACATGGCTGCCATCCGGCGTTCAATTTCGGCCAGTCGTACCGGATCCACTTCAAACCGATCCAGATGTCGGCGCAACAACGTCAGCGCTTCAGAAAGTTCATTGCTCGCCGTTGCCAAAAGATCAGTGGGCTCCTGCAAACGACTATCGAGTGCAGCCCCCTCTTGCAACCGATGCTGCAATCGCCCCAAAGCCGAGAGCATCGGCTCATCACCCTCACCCAGCACTTCTACCGCACTCTGAGTCAGCTCAATCAAACTGGACGCATGCGCCAGTCGAGACTGCTCTTCACCCATCGATTGCCAGCCCCAGTCTGGCTGATCATTCGCCAGCTCCGAGAGTGCCTTGATTTCACTTGCTAGCGTTTCCCGACGTGCCTCGATATCACCGGAACGCTTATCCGCATCAACCAGCGCCTGTCGTGCACCCGACCAATCCCGCCAGGCCGATGCAACCGTACGAGCTTGTTTCTGCAACTGCCCAAAATCGTCCAGCAGTTGTCTCTGGGCATCTGCCCGCAATAAAGACTGATGGGCGTGCTGCCCATGAATATCGAGGAGCCATTCACCTGCTGTACGCACCTGCTGCAACGTTACCGGCACCCCATTAATAAAGGCGCGTGATCGACCAGCCGATTCCAGTACACGACGAATTAGCACGCCTTCGCCGGCCTCTAAGGGAATTGCCTGATCGTTAAACCAGGCCACAAACGCAGGGTCAACCGAGGCGTCAAATTCAGCCGTCACCTCTGCACGCGAAGTACCGGAACGAATCAGCCCTGCCTCGGCACGTTCGCCCAGCACAAAGGCCAGGGCATCAATCAATAAGGACTTACCGGCACCCGTTTCTCCGGTTAGCGCACCAAATCCCGGCTGGAAATCCAGCGCCAGTTCGCGAACCAGAACGAAATCACGGATAACCAGACGACACAGCATCTCTTAGTCCGCTTTAGTACAAGGTGCGTTAACCACCAGACCCGGGCGGATGCTCGGTCCTTCGCTCCAATGCAGCTTCTGGCGCAGCATGGCGAAATAGCTATAAGACGGTGGGTGCAGCAATTTGATCCGGTGTGGCGACTTCGCTAAACGAACGCCATCACCCGGCATCAGATCAACAGTTTCCTGACCGTCAAAGTGAGCGCGTGCATTGGCGCCTTGCACTAAACGCACTTCAATCCGCGCAGTATCCGGCAATGTAATTGGACGATTAGATAATGCATGTGGGCACAAAGGCACCAGTGCAATACCACCTAGCTTAGGATGCAGAATCGGACCATTGGCCGAAAGCGCGTAGGCTGTGGAACCCGTAGGCGGACAAATAATCAGACCATCCGCACGGGCGCTGTAAATAAATTCATCGTCTACCCGCAGCTCAAATTCAATCATTCGGCCGGTAGCGCCTTTGTCGATCACGACATCGTTAAAAGCCAAATTGGCCTGCGGCTGCCACTGGGCAGAGGCGCCACCAAAAATCACTTCTGTATCCAGTAGCAAACGATTTTCCAACGTGAACTTGCCTTCCATCAGCAGGTCCATGGCTTCAATCATGCTAGAGCGGGCAATATCCGTCATAAAGCCCAAACGACCCTGGTTAATACCCACCAGGGGAATATCGAATTTCGCTAACTGACGTGCAGCATGCAGCAACGTGCCATCACCGCCCACCACAATGGCAACATCAACCTCGCTACCAATGCGCGCAAAGTCCGCACATTCAGCAGAGGCCATTGCGGCATTGCCTGATACTTGCCCCACTTCGATAG
>JACCDN010559420.1_pt1 | contig 17908 bp, 15 predicted proteins | sample 7441691 | NCBI WGS metagenome assembly JACCDN01 (sample SAMN15323439, study PRJNA562643) | freshwater metagenome | isolation source: river surface water | place: USA:Blue River Watershed | collected 2017-08-16
GTCGAGCTGATTAAACCGCTCACCCTGTACTTTCATACCCAGCTCGACATCGCGTGCTTCAATATCGCGATCCATCGTACCGCTCAGGCTCAGTCGCGTGCCGACTGCGGACATCGATAACTCAAAGGGCACCCGACGCGATGCATCGATCAGGTCTTTGACTGGCGCGCTATATAAGGCCAGCTCCAGCGGTATCTCGTCCAGCGCCGCACCGATTTCGACCCGCACGCGTTCGCCCGGCATTGCTGTCAGAGTGCCTTGCCTGATCATGACATTGGCCTTGGTGCCACTGCCTGCATCACGCATTACCAGCCTGCCACCCCTGATCTCACCGATCAGTTTCGCGTTAGCCAGTAGACTCGATAGCTGTGCAGAGTGACTGTCCAGATACAGGGTAAATCGATCAAAGCCAGCGTCTAGATCGCGAGCCAACTTCAGCTGACGCAGCACCTTGCCGATGTCGACATCAGCGGCACCCAGCCACAGCTGCACGCGCGGTTCTTCGCGCAAATCAAGCATCAGCGCACCATCAAAACGTGCGCCAGCGATATCCGCAAAAAACGGCGAGCTCTGCATATAGCCGTCGCGCAAATGCATATCAAAGCCCAGCTCACCCATGGGCAAGCGCGTGCCCTGTATACCCTGCGCCCTTAGACGCAGATCAGCATCATCAAATACCAATCGCCGCGGCAAGAGCGGGATGTCGAGCGTCGCGGAAGACTTAGCTACAGAATTCGGTTTCGCTGTCGCATTGCCTGAAATGATGGATTCCAGTTCGGCGACATGAATACTGGTGGCATCTATACGCCCCGATAGCAGAGGCCTGCCGTTATACCGACCACGGGACAGTTCGGCATACACACCGCTTTGACCAAGCTGAAACACCAGGTTGCTAAGCTTCCACTGGTCCTCAGCCATGTTCAGCTGGCCCGCCAGCGCAATCTGTGCACGCTCCTGAGGTGACAAGCCCAGCCAGGTCTCAACATCGCCCGCGTGTGGTGCTCCAAGACTGAATTGCAGCTGCGCCTTACCCTGGCTGGCATCAAGCACGCCCGCAACACGCGCTGACACGCGTCCGGACTGCACGATGAATTCAATCGGGGAACTACCTGATTTGACGATGCTGATCAGATCAGTACCGGTGAGCTTTGCCTCGAGCGGCTTGCCCAACAACTGTCCCTTGAAGCTGCCACGCAACGCGCTCTCAGAGGGCAGTTCAACTCGCATTTTATCGACGGAAAAACTGACAGGCTTGCCACCATTGACGTTACCGTAGCTCAGGCGGCTGTTATTCAGCTCAACGTACGTCGCCAGTTTTTTCATGAGTACCTGCCCGTTATTTCCCTCGGAAGACAAGCTGATCGTCATGCGCCCCAGACGCCCCTCGATCCCCGGCAGTCCGGTGAGCAGCTGTGCCAGACTACCCACCCCTGCATTTTCGACACCAAGACTGATGCGAAACGCGGGTACGGCACGCGCAGAATCAACGTTGATCTCGCCCTTCAAAGGCACGGAAGCGATGGTCGCTTGAACGGGCACGCTCAGGCTGCCCGCATCGAGCCTGAGCCTGAGTGAGGCATTGCGTATATCACCGGGCAAGCTGAGCCATTTGTCGACGCTGAGACTGAGATCGGCATCGTATTGATTGAGCTGTTGCAGCTCGAGACGCGCTTTGGACAGGCTCAGATAGAGCGCGCGAAAATCCGTCGGCGGTTCCTCTTCTGTGTCCTGCCCAAGAAAAGGCCGCAGATCAAGCACAGGTAACGTCAGTGCACCGGACAAGCGCGCCCGCTCTTGACGTGTATCGACGGATAAGTCTCCGGTCATCAACGACTTGCCAAGCGCTCCCGAAAGCTGACGGATATGCACCTGACCCGGACTTATTTGCAGCGCTCCCGCGATACCGGCATTGCCTGCATTCGGCAAATCCACACCGATGATGCGTCCGAACTTGCCTAAATCAGGCGTGCCCAGACCGAAGCGCAGCTGCGTGTCAGCTTGTGACAATGAACCATTCACCGTCATCAGACCGCCCGCGAAATCAAGCCGCATAGCGACCGGCCAGGCTGACTTGCCCCGGACCAGATCACTCAGGCGCCCGCCATCGATCTTGATCGCATACGGCATGGTCTTGTCGACACTGCCCTCGGCGGTTGCGTGCAAGGGTCCGTCAACGGGCACGCTGGCGTCGAATTTATCCAATATAAAAACGACTGGCTTGTCGTTTACGCCGCGAAATTCCACGTTCAGGTCGCGTAACTCGATCTTGCGGATATCGATACCCGAGATCTGCTCCGGCAGCACATCCTGGTCGGAAGACTTGGATGGGGAATTTCCAGGCGCCTCGGCAAGGTTCGGGAAAGTCCAGTTATTCGTGCCGTCAGCCCGCTGCTTCAGATGGATGCTCACACCACTGGCGAACAGGGCATCGGCCTTGAACTGCCTGTGAACCAAAGGCCAAAGGTCGAGGCGAACCTGCAGCTCACCGACACGAACAAAGTCGGACGAACCAAAATTTTCAGGCTGCGCGATACGAACGTCGCGAACACGAAGCGCCGGTTTCAGACTGATCTGCAGATCCAATGCGCCATCGAGATACACGGCGCGACCCAGCTGCTCCGAGAGCATGCTTGCCAGAGGTTTGCGGTACAGACTGCCATCGATTGCAATACCCGCCAACGCTATATAGGCGACGATGCTTGCCAGCAGCACGATGAGCGCGAGCAAGGCTAGCGAGACTTTTCCCAGCAAGCGAGGAACGGAAGCTAATCTGAGCGGAATCATCAAGGCAGAGATGCGGGCATGCCTCATCAACAGGCGAACAGACATGAGGATAACCGACTGCGCGCTCCGGCAACAAAAAAGAGGCGTGCTGATTTATGTCGTATGATCTCCCATCGACGTCCTTAGAATCAGCCCTCGAATCCTATGCCAAGAATCGATACTTCCTCGGATATGTATCAAAACCGGGATCGCAGCCTGACCACGTATAAAAAAGACCTGGATCATGCGGTGGCCTACAAGGATTTGCCACGCCCCGATGATAAACAGCGTGTGCGAGAGCTTCAGCAGGGCACGACCAAAATCAACAGTCTGGACAGCAGCAAGGCGCTGCCACAGCGCGATTTCATCAAAACCGAGCGCTTGAAAGCAGAGCAAAATCAGTTAATCGACCAGCAACGAACTCAGGCGCTCTATCCCCCACTTTACGAACCCCGCAAAGCACCACCCGAGCGTCCTGTCGACGCAAGTTCGTTCATCACCGGCGGCACCGTGGACGTACGCGCATGAAATCGACGTTCGCCGGCGCTATGCTCCTGTTACCCGCGCTGGCCTGCGCCGGCAATTTGCTGGAATTGGGTATGACCGATGACGGTCATCGTCTCATTATTGATGTCGCCACCGCCCGCAAGAGTGGCGGTTCGCTGATAAGAATTTGGGGACTTGAAAATCTGGCGACTGCCAACGCTAGCGGCGCACAATCGGTGCGGCGCCATGTGCAAGTGGATTGTGCCAACGGCCAGTTCCGGCGGCTGCAGGAATTGCACTTCAGCGAAGCTGACGGGAAAGGCCAGCGTTTGCCCGATGATGGCCGACCCGACACGGTATGGCATCCCGCAACGACAGGGTCGGCGTATCACAATTTAGTCACGCGCGTTTGCAAGCTGTAATGCCAGCTTGAGTAGCTGGCTGCTATTTTTTGATGCTCACCAGCTCAACTTCGAAAGTCAGCACCGCACCGCCCGGAATCACGCCGGGGTAACCACGATCGCCATAGGCGGTCGCGGATGGACAAGTCAGCTTGGCTTTGCCACCAACGCGGATTTTCTGCATACCCTGAGTCCAGCAAGGAACAACGCGTGTCAATGGAAATGCGGCTGGTTCCCCGCGCTTGTAGCTACTGTCAAATTCCTTGCCATCGGCAAGCGTGCCACGGTAATGCGCGACTACGGTGTCATTGACGGTTGGCATAGGACCTGTACCCTCTTTCAGGTGCTCGATAACAACACCGGAGGGCAGAGTTTCAGTTTTTGGTGTTTCAGCGACGGCGAGGCTAACAAAGCCAGCAGTGGCAACTAACGCGCAGAGCAAACGAATGTGTTTCATGAAAATCCTGAGAATTGTGCGTGTGTGAAGTCATATCGTGCTGCATCGCCTGGCTACTGCTTATTCGTCCTCACCATCCCGAAAGAGGGTCGCGAACAAATACAGCCCGCCAATCAACAGCGCCGTAACGACAGAAATGATGATGGGAATTGAATAATCGCTGTCCAGCATGGCCTGATAGGTGTGCAAAGATAAACGGTCATTTTAAAACTGATGACGGAAAATAATCTACCGAAAGTCGAGTCACACTAAGCAGTCCGCCCGACACCCGCATTATCCACGTTTGCCAGAATCTTGCGTCAGCCCTTTTAGTTTTCATATTTGCAATTCTTGTGGGGTATAAATCCTCGCCTCGACATGACATACCCCATATATATGTTCTCAGCAGCTCACATCTACCTCTGCAGTTTATGTCGGGTTAGGTTAGAGTTTGGCGGATCGGTGTCGACTCGCCGCAAAATTTGAATTTAATGTATCGTCTCCATAAGCTTTCAGGGCAGAGAATTGTTACCGGTTTTCCGATAAGCGAATTGTCGTACCAAGCATCTAAGAACAATGAGACATTTATATCGCTGGTGTGTGACAGTTTCGATGTTGATGTTTGCCGCAGCCGCAAGCGCCGCAGTCAACGATATCTATCCTACAGACTTTATTGCTTTACCAAACGGCTCAGTCAATGTCACTATCTATAACGCCCATCAAAAATTAACGGGACGATATGCGAATGGTATCCGTACCGAAGCGGGCGCAGCACATGCCAATCAAGTCGTGTTGCGTGCGTCCCGCGTCTTTGCCGTAGGCGAGAACCAAAAATACGCGTGGGCACCTGTCTTGGTGCTTGGCTATGCAGATGTCAATACCAATCCGACACTCGGCACAATACTCAGGAGCAGCAACGCCAGCGGCATGGGGGACCTTCGTGTCGGCAATGCGTTCTGGTTTCATATCGATCGACCAAATCGCACTTACGGACTGATCAGCCTTTTCGCCAGCTTCCCAACAGGTGAATACAACACAAGCAGCGCTTTGAACGTAGGTGAGAACCGCACGCGCTATGTCTTGAGCGCGGGTTGGATGCAGCCAATTGGTGGCAAATGGCTGATGGACATCGCACCCGAAGTTGCGATTTACGGCGAGGATGATCGATATTTGGGGACTCGCATCCGTACGCAAGACACGTCATTCGCTCTGACGAGTTACCTGCGCTACCGGCAGTCTGACGTGCTGCAATTTTATGGTGGTGCTCAGATCAATCGCGGCGGCGCGACGCAGGTCGGCGGCGTTCAGACCACAGGCGCGCCTGATAACACGCGCCTGTACCTGGGCACTATGCTGTTTACTTCACCGAAACAGCAATGGCAGCTGCGGTATTCGAAGGATGTACAGATCGATAACGGCTTGCGATCCGATGGAGAAATCAGTCTTCGTTATTTGATCAGCATTGACTAATTTTTGATTTGGGTGATGCTTCCCAGCAGTTCTCCACCGCGCCTGATTTCCAGATCACCGTAGGCGATTTCACCCGTAATGACACCAGTGGCGTCGACCACCAGCGACTGCATCGCCGTCGTAGATTGGTTCATCTTTCCTGCAACAAGTATCGTTTGCGCGATTGATTTCCCAGTGATCTCACCTGACGGCAGTACATTCAATGCAGTGGCGGTCAGCTCGCCTTGTACGTTGCCGCTGATGGTCGCCTCACCGGGCACCTTGAAGGTACCAATGGCGATCACACCACTACCGACCATCAGGTCGCCTGCAGAATTAGAAGTTTTCATTGCGAATAAAATAACATTAAGTGGGAAAAGTCTAGTAAACCGTCACGGTCGATCCCTACCAAACCCTACATAGCACTTGGAGGCGATACGTGGATATCGATAGTAACCGCTTTAGCTTCTCGTGAGCTCATTTAAATCTGTCACTCGCACTTGGTACACGCAATGGCGGCAAATTTCTAAACACACATTGGTGGTGGTGATTTGGTATTGTTCAATTCATTCATTGCAATGAAGAAGATATTTGTGAGCATACAAAGACGCTGAATCCCGGCCTGCGCCGGGATCACGGTGAGACTACTAAAGTTGCCTCAACAATTACCGTCATCACCTGCATGTGATGACTGATGCGATCCGAATTCCCCGCACGCTGTAGGCGCAGGCCGGGATCCAGCGTCTTTTATTGTGCATGCTAAGACGATGACAATGAGAGTTCCGCTCCACCTAACAGATCATTCATCAGTCAAAGTTCGAAGAAACACAACGACATCATCTATTTCCTCGTCGCTGAGAGAAGGCTTCCCTCCGCGCTTGCCGCCATAAGGCACCTCTTCCACGTTCACGTTCGAGTGATATTTGGCTGGCAAGTCATTGAACTTTGCAATCTCTTTGCCTGCTTTACGGGGATACCACTGCTCCGGCTGCGTATCGCGACTGACATAAAAGGCAACAGCATCGCGAAGATTTCTTATGTGCCCGTTATGAAAAAACACCTGCCGTGTGGCCACGTTGCGCAACGTGGGGACTTTGAATTTGCCACAAGCGCTGTCTTGTGATGCGCGGCCAGAGCGGCCTGATTTGCACAAACCGAGATCCGTATAACGCGGGTCTGCATTGGCAGGAATTGCCGCATTGCGAGGAAGACCGAGCCCATCGTAAGTGAAATCAGTAAACAACGGCGGTCTGCCATCCTCGCGTTTTGCACTAGGGTGGCATGCAGCACAATTACCTTTTTTCTCGTCGTTAAAAAGTTGCAGCCCCCGCATTTCAGCAGCGGTTAGTTGAGCCTTACCCGCGAGGTAGGCATCGTACTTTGCGCTGAATGGCTGAAACTCAGCCGAATCGCGCTGATACTGCTCCAGAGCAAGCCCCAGTGTCGCGAATGCCGTATCTACATGATCCAAGCTGGTTTCGCCAAACACCTGTCGAAACTTAGCCGCATAGTCCGCCTTGCGCAGTTTTTCCACGACAGCCTCGCGCGTGAGATTGGCCATCTCATTTGCAGCGAGCAAGGGGCGCTCAGCCTGCGCAGCAAACGTATCGACGCTGCCATCATGATTGAAGCCGCCATACGGCGTTCCCTCTTCATCAAAACCAAGCGGTGGGGTATCAGCGAGATAGCGAATCGATGGCACGGCGCGAGTACCGGGTCGATTCAGCAGCGGCCCGCCAAATTGCACTGCCAGCGCATTTGCCTGCGCGTGCGCGTGCTGGGGTGAGTGACAACTGGCACAGGACTGCTTGCCGGAAGCCGATAGGGACACGTCATGGAAAATCAGTTTGCCGATATCAGCGGCGTTCAAATCACTGGCTATTGAGGTCGCTGCTTGCCTTTGGCAAGCCGACAGGGTCAAGAGCAGGAAAAGGATGGTGAGTGCTCTCATCGCTTCAGCATTCATATGGCCTTCAAATCGAAAAGCTGTGCCAGCTCTTCAGAGCGCCAAATTATAAACAGCATCTGCGAAATCATTTTTTGACCGAAGAAATTTTCCAATCAACGCGCTCTTTAACGACAACAAATTGATAAGCTACTTTCTTTTCTTTGGATGATAAGCGCACAAGATATCTATCGTCTGTCACTTTGATTTCATCGCCGAATTTGACACTTCTATCCTGACAAGCAGCCGCTATTTCGTCTGAGACGCGAAAAATCCCAGAGCTTTCTAAAACATTCACCAAAGGACCTGATAACTCTAGCAGCAGCTGCAAATCATCCGTCACAAAGGGCGACAAAGATTGCACATCTTTTGTTTTACACATCGACTCAAGCGCGGACATAACCACTTGCTGCCTAGGGCTCAATACCAGACTCGCGCAACCACCAACCAACAAGCAAGCGGCTAATAAGAGAGACCATCGAATTCTATTCATAGAGCACACGAAATTCATGACACCTATCTATCAGCACCACATGCACACGCCGCTTGCGCTCCTGGAAGCATCACGGGGTGCGCTTCGAATTTTATTTTTCAGGCTTGTTTTGCGGCTTTGCCGGCTTGGGTGAAGACGGCTTGCCTTTAGGCGCCTCTGTTGGTTCGGGCGCACTTGGCGCAGGAGATGACTGTGACGCTTTCGTTGGATTGGCCGCATTGGGTGCGCGCGGTGCATCCGCATCCGCCTGATTTTTCACGGCAGCGGGCTCAGGTGGCTTGCTTTCCTTTACCGAAGATACATCGCCATTATTTGAAGCACTGGCAGCATCGGCAGAATCATGCTTTGGCACCTGCTCTTTTTCTACGGCGGCGGGCTTCCTGGATTCCGCGGGGACCCCTTCATGCTTTTTGTACTGCATAAATGCGAGAATCAAAAGACCCAGCACAGCCACGGCGATGACGCCAAGAACCAGCACACCCGGTTTCCTGAATCCTGTTTTTTCTGCTGCCTCGTGAACCTGGCTCCCACCAGCCTGTGCCGAATCCGCAAAATTTTTAACAGTAAATTTTTCAGGAGAAAACGATCCCGTGGGTGGATGTGCATCGCCCTGGTGATAAATTTGAACAGAAATATTGTCGGGGCCACCGCGCTCATTGGCGAGATTGATCAAGCGATTCACTGCGTCTTGCGCAGAGAAAGCCATGGACATCGCAGCAATTTCAACGGCATTGACCTGACCCCAGAGTCCGTCTGAACAAAGGAGATACCGGTCGCCAGCCAGGATAGGCTCAGGGCCAATCACGTCGACCTCGACATCGGGACGACCACCGAGACAGCGCATCAGCATATTCGCGTCTGGATGCTCTTCAGCTTGTTCGGGTGTGAGGATACCGCTGTCAATCATTCGCTGAACATAGGAATGATCCTTGGTCACCTGCTCAACTGAACCGGGACGAATGCGATACACGCGACTATCCCCCACGTGAGCCACGTATGCTTGATTGCGAGCCACTGCAAGCACCACACAAGTGGTACCCATACCGCGAAGCTCGGTATTGACCTCGGCATGCTCAACGATTTTGCGGTTGACTACCTTGATGCTGTCTCTCAGTGCCTCGACCGGAGCGCTGCTGCTGATGCGGTTAGCGAATTCCTGCCCAATGCCCTCCGATGCCATCGCGGCCGCTTGTCGGCCACCCGCATGACCGCCCATCCCATCACACACAATCAACAAGGTCCAGACATCGTCACTGGTTCGATAGAAGCTGGTGGCGTCCTGATTTTCCTCTCTCACACGCCCTGGATCCGTTCCCTCTCCGACAAACACCTTGGCTGACATGAGTTACCTCCATTGTTATATGTACAACCTACCCGATAGGTTTATGGCAGGTCTTCAGCATCGCTGGCGGTACACAAGCACACCGAACCGCTGCCGCCACAAATGACCTAACGAAACAGGTTTTTATTCTGCGCGAAAAACGACCAGCCCTAAGCGCACTTCCTGACCACTCACCAGCGAAACAGGCGTTTGACCAATTCTGACGCCGTTGACAAAAGTGCCGTTGGTAGAATTGAGATCGGCAATGGTGTAGCCGGTGGCAGTTTGCATCAATACGGCATGTCTACCTGACACGGATGGTATATCGATCCAGATATCATTATTGTCATGCGCACCAATGGAAATCTGCGATCCATCCAGCTGATAAGTTTGCGTCTTCGGCGCACCACCAATAAGAACCAGCCTGGTTATCGATCGATCACTCGAAGGTACACGATATTCCGTCTTCCGTGGCGCGGGTCTGGGAACACTCGCTGGCCTCTCAATATCAATTCGTTTCTCGGTACGCGAATCAAGCACGGATTCAGGAGGAATCTCAATGCTGGTTTTTCCAGCCACCTCAGGTGGCGACGCGAGAGCGACCTCATCCTGGGCGGCACTTTCAAGCTCTTTTTGTCTGACAGCTCTCCGCCAGAAAAAAAAGGCCAATACAGCTGCTAATGCACCGCCGATGGCAAGGTAAATCCAAAGCTTCTCCGGAATACCACCAGCCTTCTCGGAGGTGAGCGACTTGATTCGTGTCAATTCATTTTCACTGACATCAAAGGGGACTTTCTTGGAGACGTTGTCGTAGTTGATGCCTAAGGTATGGCTCAAACTAGTCGTCGGTATATGGCGCAAAGGAATGGACAAGACAATTTCATTGGCCATTTCCATATTCAGCTTGTTGACACCATCGCCAATTTGCTCAGGGGAGAGGGCCGTAAAGGTGACGCCGCCGGTATCCTTCGAGATCACTTCCAGCTCACCCTTTGCCGCGAGAACGCGAGCGTTCTGTGAAGGTAAAAAAATAAGTGAGTGCACGTCGATGAAATTCTGCTTCGCGATTTCAACACACTGCGCAGCAGTCCTGCCGGTTTTTTCATTCATGCCATCGCTCAGTACGATCATCGATCGCCGCAGCGGAAGATCAGTGCCGCGCTGAGCCAATAGTCTGACACCATCGTAAATAGACTCGAATAACGCAGTGGTTTGAGAGGCACCCTGAAGCTTGTCTATAAACGACGATGCTTGATCAATATCGCTGGTGAAATCCAGCGCAAGCCTCCAGTTATCACCGATGATGCCAATGGCAACGAAATCTTTTCCGGATCGCAGCTTTCGAATGTAATTCTTCAGCTCGCGTTTCAGGGTCGGCAAACTATTCGTCATGGATCCGCTGATATCCAGCGCAATCAACACCGCCAGTCCCTGCTCGGAGTCACCAAAACTTTTAATTTTTATGTCATTTTTCGGAATCGACGAATCGTCAATTTTCACAGAGAGCTTTTCTTGCGATAGCTCGATCGTGGGCTGGTCTGTCGCTGTTCGGAACGACACGTACCCGTCCAAATTATTTGACGGTGCGACTTTAATATTTCTTACCTCGACACCCCGAACTTCGGCAGAATGTGCGGTCGCATGGCAGAGCGCGAGCACGAGGCACAGCAAAGGGATCAATAGCGCGACGAAGCACTGATTCAACAAAGCCCTAGCGTCTTCGGATCGAACAAGCGCTACGCCATCTTTGATCTTCAAGCCCCTCGCTTTGCCGCAATAAGATGGGTCCGCATCCATCGCATACCGACTTGGCATCTCTCTAATAATCTTCATCAGCACCAGCCTTTTCAATTATGGAATGAGTACCAATACGAATTCAGTATCACCTGCTTTTATCTTGGTTCCATGAGTGGCATCAGCCGAGTCACCCCAAATCTCCACCCCATCGACGGTCGTTGCATTGGTTGTTGTCAAATCCCTGACTTTGATTCGACCTCCCCGCACCATGACCACAAAGTGTTCGGAGCTCATCGCACGATCGGAAGGCACCGGAGAATCAACGGTACTGGATGATCCAAAGCTGTTTTTGCCATCGTAGATTTTGAACGCATCCCCCGATATATTCCAAGTGTAAGACACAAGGAACCCGACAAGTTTGGGCTTATTGCTGGCCTGAGACGTTAGTGATGCTGCCTCATCCGGGGCAATAAATTGCGTCTTTCGTGCATTTCTGTTGGCAGCGGCTTCACGAGGCGCAACGGGAACGCCTACGCTGTCTGCATCACTTTCAGGGACGAGATATTCAGTTTTCCTGCCACCGGCACCCAAATTTGATTCAGGTGAGTTAGTCATAAGTATCGTAGGCGCAGGCGTGCTGCGGCCACTAGAAAATGGCTTCGATTCCTTGGTCAGATCAGACCCGCATTGTTTGCACTTATTTGCATCCTCGCGATTTGCGGTTCCACACAGCATGCATCTCATGAACTACTCCTTTTTCAATACGTCTATGTTCAAGATTTTTTATTTTGAGAGCGACCAGAAAGCACAAAAGCGGTAGCCATCAGCGCCGCCAGGGAAATTCCAAAAATGAAAAATATATCTTTGCCAAAATCGTCGGACTTTAATCCTTTGGCTTCAATTTCGCGCACTTTGAACTGTGCACTTTTCTCATTAGCTTCCATACCTCGTAACTCCGAATCCAACAAAGCCTCCGTTGCCCAGCGGCTTATCAAAGGCGAGGCAAGTACTTTCTTCCAGTCCTGATCCAAAGGAAATACACAGCCACCCATCACCAGGTGAACAATCAAAATCAAATTGGTAAATGACATCGCTTGGGTCTCTGCAACCACAATGGCCGAGATCAGCAAACCAATGATGGTTGATGCCAACGAGGTCGCGGCGAGAACGAAAAATACCTCTGCGGTACTTGCATTGAGAGAGATGATGCTGCGCATAACAATGATCAAGATCAGGCTCTGAATAACCCCCACCGTCCATAGCAAGGCTATTTTGGACATCAAGTACGGCATGATCTGCAGGTTGACCCGACGCTCTCTCTTGAAAATTGCCCGCTCCGCGACGATTTCTCTGCAAGAATTGAGTAAGCCCGAAAAAATCGTCGCCAGCACCATAATAAAGAGCGGGACGGAAAAGCCCAGAGTCGTCGTCGAGAGATTGCCTATCAGCAGACCAATTGCGATGGGAAACAAGGTCAAGAAAATGAGATTTTCCTTGTCGCGCTGCTTGATGAGACAGAATCGCTGAAATAGCGTGAAAAATTGCGCAACCGGGAAAGACTTTGGTTTTTGATGCCTGTTCTTGTTTGTATTGAGATGATTCTCGCGGTCAGCCTGCCTGTCCTTCACATACTCCGAAAACAATGACGATTTTCTATAAGAAGCGGAAAGCTCTTTGGGCGCTTTTTTATCCAGATTGGCAATGACCTCATCCGGGGTTTGTTTGGCTGCCTGAAAATAATCGAACGAATCAGGATTGGGCGGACCAAAAAATGCGAGCTGTCCGCCTTTGGCAAGTAGTAGAACATAATTCATCTTGTTATACACCTCTGCCGAGGGCTGATGTATCGTCAAGATGATGGTTTTACCTTGGTTGGCCAATTCGCGTAGAACGGTGATGATGTCAGCCGTGTCGCTCGATGACAAGCCTGAGGTCGGTTCATCGAGGAAAAGAAGGACAGGATCCGATACCAGCTCAACACCCAGATTGACGCGCTTTCGCTGCCCGCCCGACAATACTTTGTTTTCTACAGAGCCAATCAGCTGATCTTTTTGATCTACGAGATTGAGCTCTTTCAGCGTCTGACTGATGCGCTGCTCGATCTCCGCATCGGTGGTGTCAGGCGGCAAGCGCATCCGCGCTGAAAAATAAAGCGCCTGGTGAACGGTGAGATCTTTATGCAAGATATCGTCCTGCGGCACATAACCAATAGCGCTCCGATATCGATCAAAATTCTCGAAAAGATTTTCGCCGTTCAGCAGCAACTGACCGCTGCTTGGTGCTTCTTCACCGCACAGAATCTGCAACAAGGTTGTTTTACCGGCGCCCGATGGGCCCATCAAGGCCACAAGTTCAGAGGGAAAAATCGATAGATCGACATCATCCAACAGCGTCAGATTTTTCCCGGTGGTTCGATGAACCGTTGAACGATTAATGTGCAATGCATCTAAGCGGATGGCGTTAGGTACGGAATTGGCAGCAACCTTATTGTTATTGGTAACGTCAATGGTAATAAATCCAATGGCAATCTGACTATCGAGAGACGTTTCTTCCCGAACGATTCGCTTGCCATTCACGTAGGTACCGTTCAAGCTTCCCAAATCTTCGACCAGCAAGCGACCGTTGTCCAGCAAAGTTAATTTTGCGTGTCTGCTACTTACCTGTGGACTGGAAAGCAAAACATCACATTGCTCGGATCGTCCAATGACGATAGGTTTTTTGGGTTGTAGCTTGATGGACGCTTTTGAGGTATTTGCATTACTTGCCTCAAGAGTTTCGGTCAATAGCTTTACGGGCAATCGATAGCTACCGAGGAGCAGTACATCGTTCAGCGTTACCAAGGCCGGCTTTTCTAACCGGTTCGACTTACTGTTCAGGAAAGTGCCATTCGAACTGTTAAGATCAGTGACTTCCCAACCATTGGCTACCTTGCTTATTTGGATATGCCGTCGCGAGACAGTGGGAACATCGGCGGTAAAGTCAGCCTCAGGATCGCGACCAACAATGTATGCCGCTTTTGCAGCACCCGGCTTGGACGGCACGGGCGTCGATCTAGTGGACTGTTGAGCACCGCTGGTAGACGCCTGTAATTGATGGCTTATTTCACTGACTGAGAGTTTGTAACTACCGAGCACTAGCGTGTCGCTTGTCTTGACTCGAACACTACCGATAATCTTGTTATCACGCTGGTTGATGCAGGTGCCGTTGGTGCTGTTCAAATCTCTGACAACAATATCCCGATCCATCTGAGCCGCTGCCAAATGCTGCTGGCTTACGCTCAGGTCATTGATGGGGATTTCACAGTCAGGAGATCGGCCAATAACGATCGCACGAACAAAAACAGAGCCACCGCACTCATCACAAAAATGGGATGATTCTTCGTTCAGATTGCTACAACCGGAACAAAATTTCATTTTTTATTGGTACTGCTTTGTTTCGCGATTAATTTTGCCAAGGATTCCAGATATCTTTTTCTATCTGGAGACGGCGGGTGCGAGCTTAATAAATCGTAGGCGATTCTCTTCGCGCCACCCGTGGGCGCCGAGCCATCTTTAGCCACCTGGGTCATGACATCCATGAATTCAGGTCCACTTTTTTGCTGAAATCCAGCTAAGTGCGCCAGACACAAGCCCAAGCGATCGGCTTCATACTCCTGATCTTGCGAGTACGCTTTTGAAAGTACGCCCGTGGTGACCGCAGCAATGACTTCAGAGGCCTCTGCGCCGGAATCTGTGCCGGTGAGATTTTTACCAATTCGACTGGCAGCCAGTGAAACTCTCAGCGATTTTTCTGGATGCTCAAGCAGCGCGTGGGAAATTTCATGACCAATCACGAACGCCAGCTGATCATCCGTTTTTGCCCTGCTGATCAGCCCCTCTAAAACATAGCCCCTACCGCCTGGCCCCATGTAAGCGTTGAAGTCTTTGGACGGCAGCACCTGAAAATTGCAGCACAAATCATTCGGTCTTTTTGTTGACTCCTGCAACTTTGAGGAGATCTTTTCTATGCGTTGTCCAGAGGCACTTGCCTTCGGCTGCCCATATTCTTCAAAAATTGATTTGGCCAGCGCATTAGCGGCATTTTTTCTGTCACTGTCCGATAGCTTAGGCAGCCCAGCGATATCAGAGAGCACCTCCGTGCTTTGCCTTGCCAGATTTTTTCCTAATTTCAGAAGATCCGACGTATCTTCACCCACTGTAGGAGGAAGCTTTGGCTCTGTCCCAAAACATGTGTTCATCAACTGCGCTACGAGCTGCTTGTTGGTTTCCGAACCTGACAGCTTGTTCGTTTCGGGGTTGGTTATCGCAGCAGTGGCATTGATATTTATCTCTGGCGTTTCAAACAGAATGAGATAGCCAAACGTGAGGATTGAGAGCACACCAAGAACGCTAGAGGAAAGCAGCATTCGATTTGCTTTTGATTTTGTACTTGACTGAACAAGCCGGGCACCATCATCGTCACAGTAGACTGCGCTACTATCGGTGACTATTTTTTCGCAAACCGGGCAGCGTAATTTTTTTGAGAAATATTTCATTATTTTTCTACGAATAGGGCCAGAGAAACAGGCACCACGGTCGTTATTTTTCCAACATAGATAGTTGCCTCACCCACGACAGCAAGATCTTTGCCACGCAACATCTTGAGAAACGTTTCTTCTGCATTTACCGGATAACCTGGTGTCAGACTGTCCCGGTCACGCTTAACGGTATATTCACCCGGTCTAATCAATAGCTCAGGATCAAAGTTAATCTCAAAATTTCTGGAGAGGACGCCGTAAGTCGCTTTGCCTTCATATTTTTTAACTCCGATAGAAAATGGCAGAGGGTTATTGCCGCGAAGTTCGAATGCAAGTTCCAGATTACCTTGCTTCGCACTGATTGCAATGTCTGAGGCACTGACTGTTATTTTTTTATACTGAAAAAATAACCAGCCATAACTAAGACCGAGAACCAATCCAATCGTCAGTAAAACTGAAGCAAGAAAAACTCTGAGAATGGGAAGCCTCCCCCTCGCAGACATCGGCACTGAAATTTCAGTGCCTTAATTGCCGATCAGGGCAATTTTCCAATTTCCTTGTTCGAGTACAACGGTAAAATTTTCGACAGAATTATCCGCGCCCATTCGCGCCCGCACGATATATCGCGCATCAGATACTTTCACTTCGTCCATCACTTTAACTTCCGTGTCTGCGCAGGCTATTGCAATAGAATCCGTGACCTGAACAAGTCCGGCCGCCTCGCCCAACTTTGAAAATGTCGCCGCCAACTGAAGAAGGGGTTTCGAGTTTTCTGTCACATACGGCTCAATGGCTTCAATATTTTTCTGATTGCACACGCTTCGTATCGCATCTTTGACGACTTTTTTGCGTGGCGAAGGATCAAATTGATCGCAACCGGCGAAGCTGAAGCAAACCAAGAACAGCATGACCAACGTTTTAATATATTTGTTCATACTGCTTTTCCTCAACTTGGTTTTTATGGATCTAAATCTCAGGTTATAAATTGCAGTCAGCGCAATAGATGATGTTTCTTCTGGGGATGCTCACCTACTCAGCGAGACTCACTGCGAAACTGGTGTTTACCTTTTGCACCCAAACAGGACATGGACATTAGCCGTAGTTATTTTGGTTTTCATCGCCTTTTTTTATCAGCCAGTAGAGCAGGAAAAAAGCACCCACGATGGTAAGAACAATCCAATACCACCAGCCACTTCGATTAGTGTCATGCAATCTTCGAACCATTACACTAGTCGAAGGTAAAAAAACTACCGCACTGTAGAGAAAATAGAGCGTAGGTTCTTCGGTGACGGACGATACTGTCATTGCGGCCCAACCCACCAATGATGTAAAAAGCATAAACCACCAATATTCAGCTCTCGATGCTCTTCCCTTCCAAACGACGTATTTGGAAAAACAAGTGGAAATAGCTTGTCCAAAAGACATCGATTGGCCAATTGCGATTTCGCCCGAGCCGGCGTTGAGAATTGCGATGGGCTTGCCGCAGCTACCGCAGAATTGTGCGCTTTCAATGTTTTCACTTCCACAACTCGGACAAAACATAACTACTCCTAAGGTTTTTAATACTTGCAATCTTCTTCCGTCTTGGCGATCACAAAGATGGTTGCAGAGTTAATCGCGAGATTTATCGAAAATAAAATAATTGTTTTTAAAACAATTATTCCAAGATCACTTATATCTGGAACGACTTTTATTTGACCATATAGTCATATAGTAAACGTCTTCAGTGGTTTTGTGTTGACTGGTTGAAACAAATCACGCTATACGATTATTATTTTTAAATCTTTATTTATGAGTATTTCGTCCAGCGGGAGGGAGACAAATAATCAGCGGAAGTCTTTGCGAGAGTCAGTGTCGACGCGCGGCGCATCACCACGACATTAAGGACGATTCAGCCGCTTTTAGCCAAATTGGATAACTGTTTGATTATCTACTTGTCTTTTTCGAAAATCATTGAGGTCTCCGATCAAACCAGATTCGTTGGTTACACCAACACCCTACGCCTGCCGGCGATGGCCGCAATGAATGCAGAATTTCGTCAGCATGAGATGCTCTTTCCCGCAATTTGTACAAAAACGATGTTGAGGCGTTGATTGCCCTTCGGTTGCCATCCCTGAATCCTGGGCGGCAGTCAGCGCCGCATTGTCAGAACTGCGAACTGCCTCAGCTCCGACACTCGGCCTTAGCTGCTCAAGCACCTCTTCACAAGTCGACTGCCGCCGATCAGGTTCCTTGTCCAATGATTGCATCACCACACGCTCCAGCCAATCGGGGATTCCTTGCCTCAGACTGCGCAGCGGCAGGATCTGGCCTCGAACGTGCCCCTCTTTAATCTCGAAATCTGACTCCGTACCCGACGCA
>JACCDN010130403.1_pt1 | contig 17907 bp, 15 predicted proteins | sample 7441691 | NCBI WGS metagenome assembly JACCDN01 (sample SAMN15323439, study PRJNA562643) | freshwater metagenome | isolation source: river surface water | place: USA:Blue River Watershed | collected 2017-08-16
AAAGCCCACTCGCCCCACCTTCAGTTAGGTTGCCTGGGATAGCTAAGTCTATTCGTCCCCTTACTGGGGGTAGGAAACTCTGATAATCTTCGGTATTCGTAGGGCGCGAGTGGCGAAATGGCAGACGCGCTGGCTTCAGGTGCCAGTATCCGCAAGGATGTGGGGGTTCAAGTCCCCCCTCGCGCACCAGCCCCATATATAAGGAGTGGGCAGTGACGATTGAAAGCTTTCTAATCTCCCTAGAAGCCCTAGGGGTGATTGGCTTTGCCCTCTCAGGAATCATCGAGGCAGCTCGCAAGAAATTTGATCTGGTTGGCGTTGTGATGGTGGGAGCCATTGCAGCTTTTGGTGGTGGAACGCTGAGAGACGTCCTGCTTGATAGAAGACCCTTCTTCTGGATTGAACAGGAGCTCTGGGTATGGCTGCTAATAGCAGTTGGAGTATCGCTCCCCTTCTTCTTCAGAGCCAGACACATTGAACTTTCTGAAAAAGCATTATTAGTTCCAGATGCATTTGGACTTGGAATCTTTGCAGCGGGTGGAACACACCTTGCACTGCAAGCAGGGCAAACATCAATGATTGCAGTTCTAATGGGTGTTATCACTGCGGTAGTGGGTGGAGTGCTGCGAGATGTTTTGGTGAACGAAGTGCCAAGAGCATTTCATGATCACCAGCCATATGCAGTAATTGCATTTGCTGGTGGTTGGTTGGTGGTTGCGTTTAACCTACTAGCACTACCTGCATCAATTTCTGTTCTAGCTGCAGCGAGTGTGATGATTTTGGTGAGATTGCTTGCAGTGCGATATGGCTGGGAACTCAAGCGCTGGCGATTTCTTTGAAATACATTCTGTTTGTTATCGACACCGAATCAAACTCTGGCAATCAGCAAGAGATGATTCAAATTGATGCTTTCAATGAAAAATTGCAGAGCGAAAACAAATTTATTTTTGCAGCTGGAATCGGATCTTCAAAAACAGCTACAACCATCGATTATCGAGCTGGCAGCAATCAGGTAACCGAAGAATCCTTGAACGCAGATGAGTTCTACAGCGGCTTTTGGATCATTCAAGCCGAACCAACGGAAATCGAAGACCTAGCCAAGGAGGCTTCTTTGGCCTGCAATCGCAAGGTCGAAATCAGGCCCTTTCTAGCCTGAGTCTTTGCTGGCAATAGACGTCAGGGGCCTCAGTTTCCAGCCTTTTATCAGCTTGCCCCTCTAGCCTTTGAGCACGGTAGGCCCAGGTGGGAATAACCAGCAGTCTTTCTGACTTGGGCTTATCGAACCCAGATAGAAAGCAATTTCTTCTGTTTCTCCTTCCTTTGGACCTCCAAAAGAGGCTTCAAAAATCGGCATAGAAAAGCCCCCTCCTCCAGGGGGCTTTTCCTTTTATGGAGAACTAGCTCAGCAGATTGCTCATCTGCTTATAGATCAGGTTGGCTGCCGCAACCGGATTGAGTCTGGAGAAGCGGTCCATGAACTTGGCATCAGGGCCAATGGTGATTCTTGGCTTGTTGTTTTCAATCGCATCAACCATCTGCTTGGCAGCAACGTCGGCCGCAGTGGTTTTGGTTTGCGGCATGTCAGCAGCATTGGCAGGGATGGTCATGCCGGAATTCTGGGCAATGTTGGTAGCAATTGCTCCCGGAAACACAATCGTCACCCCAACCGATGTCCCCATCAGCTCGGAGCGAAGACCTTCGGTCAAGAGCTTGATGGCTGCCTTGGATGCACCATAAACGCTTTGACCAGGAACTGGGGCGTATGCCCCCATCGAGGAAACATTAAGAAGGTGTGCCTCGGGTCTCTTCGTGAGGCCTGGCAAGAATGCCTTAATCAGAGTCAGTGGACCATCGAAGTTCACCTTCATCACATGCATCGCATCTTCAATTGAAAGCTCATTTACTTTCACAAACTTCTGGATGATTCCAGCATTGTTGATTAGTGCATCAGCTGGTCCAAGATCTGCTTCAACCTTGGCGGGAAGCGCAGCAACTGCTGAGGCATCGGTTATGTCAAATGCGTAAGTGGCAACCTTGCCACCCAGATCTTCAACAAGCTTCTTAGTTTCAGCCAGCGTCTCAGCTCGCATATCAACCGCTGCAACTTTTGCTCCGCGGCGAACTAGTTCGAGAGTTAGCTCTCTACCCATCCCAGAGCCAGCACCGGTAACAACAACTACTTTTCCAGCAACCTTCATTGTCTTTTCTTTCTGAATTGAGCATTTATGGCACTCAATTCACTTGCAGGTTACTCCTCTGCAAATGAACTGTCACTAGGGAGAAAGAGGTCTATCTGCGCCAGCGCAGGCGAGTATCAGTAGCTGAAGTTTTGCACGTGTAAACCAAGCCATTCGAAGCCATACCCTGGGTCCCCTCTTTTTCTCTGGCACAGAATGCACCCGGAGTAATTCTTGGTAATTCAGTTCCTGCTTGGGTTGGAGTTGGACTCGGACTAACCGGTGCCGTCTCAGTTGGTGAAGGCGCTGGGCTTTGAGTTGGAGATGGGGAAACGGAGGGTGAAGGAGTTTCGGTCGGAGTTGGGGAAACGGATGGAATCGGGCTAGGGCTCGGAGCATCAACTGCTCGCTCTGGAAGAGAATAACTCTCTCCCGCAGGGCACAACCCCAGCAGGTTTCTCAAAGCAGCAACTTCTCTCTCATCCGCAGAAAGCCCCCAGCGATACTTCACCTGCACCCAGGTAACCGCATAGCTGCAGCGGAAAGCTGTTCTGGTCGGAATCCAATCAGCTGGATCGCGATCACTCTTGGAACGATTGCTCGATGCACTAACCGCAATCAAGCTGCCTGCAAAACCCAGGTCATTGGCAAAAGCTTCGCGGGTTGTGCTGTCCCAGCCACTCGCTCCAGAATCCCAAGCCTCTTTTAGTGGAACAAAATGATCAATGTCTAAAGAAGCAGCACTTGTAAAGGTTCTACCATCAAACTCAGAGAACCATTTTCCCCTGGTAATTCGGCACCCCCTACCTGGGGTAATTGGAATGCTAGATTCCAGCAGTAAGACTTCCTCTCTTGTGTTGCAACCATTGCGATCAGCATCACTCCAGTGCCTAAAGAGAGAACGTGAATAACTGGACCCATTCGATTCAGGGGCAACGCTGAGATAGCTCAGCAGCTCGGTGGCGGTAGCAGTTTGCGCGGTCGCAGCAGGCACAAAAGAAAAGAACGTCAGCGCAGAAAGCGCAACCCCTAACAACTTCTTCATCTCGGCCCCCGCTTAGATGGTGTTGCTTAAAAGCTTAGTTTGCTAACTACTTCAAAGCAGAATTAAAGAACTCGGCCAGCAACTGCGCATAGCGACCACTCTCTGTGAGCATGCCTTCGGTGTGATCAGCCCCAACAAAGGTTTCCAGTTTGATGTTGGCGCCAACACTCTTGGCGTATTCATAGAAGTCAACCGAGGATTGGTAATCAAGTCTTTGATCGCTATCACCATGCAAGATAAGCATTGGTCTCGCTCCAGCTGCTTCAATTCCCTGCTTGGCTGAAGTCTCTGTCAGATTCACACCGTGGAACAACTGAGCAGCAGCCAGTGCTAACTGCCATAAGAAGCCAGGGAATCCCTGGTATTCAACTTCTCTGGTGGCAGCAGCATTGAAATCAAAAATGGTTCCCTCCATTGCAAACGCTGAAACCAAATCAGTTTTAGCTGGAAGCAGAGAAGTAGTAATAGCACCGCCAGAAACACCAAACATGCCAAGTGATTCCGGAGCTACCGACTTTTCATTTACAACCCACTCAGCAACCTTGGCAAAGTCAGAAGACTCTTCCTGACCGGCGGAGTGACGACCATCGGTGCAGGTTGATTCGCCGGTATCGCGCATGTCAACCAGCAAGACATTGAAACCATTCTTAACCAGCATTCCGGTTGGAAGCAGAGTGTTGAAGTCTCGGCGAGAAGTTCCGATGCCGTGAGTGACAATCACTGTCTTACCATTGCCACCCTCAGGTGTAATCCACCAAGCAGAAAGATTTATCGAGTCAGTAACTGGAATAGTTTCAGCGGTGTAAGGAACACCGACCATGAACCATTCACTAAGGTCTGTCCCAACCCACTTTTCCCAACCAGGACCGGGGAAGGGGCCATTGCCAGAACCAGGAGCAAAGAATTCTTCTGGCTTATTAGCAAGATCATCTTCGTTGATTTTGCAGGGAACCACGGTTCCTGATGTGTAGACATAGTTACCAACCGCCAGTGCACCACCGGCTAACAGGACAACCAAGACACCTGCTATAACGCCCAGCCACTTACCTTTGCTCATGCTGTGAGGCTAGCACTGCACTCGATATAAGTGTCGGGCGAGCTTTGTAGAATTGAGGGGCATCAAGAAATGCAGCGCTAAGTAACTGGCTAGCTGCATGGCAACCCAGATCCCATGACCTAGGGTGCCCCAGTTAGAGATGCGGTCAGAGATAACTCTGACAAAGTCGTGGGGGCTCAGGCCTCCCAAAACTAGGAGGCACCATGCCACATTCACTCACCTACTGCGTTTCATATTCACCCGGTCACCAGGTGCACTGGATTCAAGCAAAAGTCAAAAGAACCGAACCAAGATACGACGCAAAGGTAGAAATACTGTCAAGTACCAAATTGAGAGTTAGCTACCTCAACACAACTCAAGAATTCTCACATCACGCCTGTAATCAAGTTGCTGAGGTTCTAAACCAAGCCGTTCTTGGTTACATCAAGTTCGCACCTAGTTCACAACTTCTATATGTACAAACGGCAGAACCAAATGACGAACACCAAGGAGTATTTTCACTGAGTTATTTGTGTGATGGAGAGCTGACTGACTGTGTGGCTCCAGACCCCAATGCCGTTAAGATTTCAGATATTGAACTAGAGGAATAGCTTGCGCTTTTACGTGGACGAAACCTTTCAACTCTTCGATAACGAAGATCGAAAGCCGTTCTATGCCCTCGCTGCCATTGGCATCCCCTACGAAGAGGAAGAGCCAATCAGAGCCTTTCTGAAAGCTAAGGGCCATGGCGAGCCTCTGCACGGAACAGAATTACTTCGAAGCGATGCCGGGAACGAACTGCTATTTGAAATCGCAAAGCGCATTTCTCACAAGTGTGTTGAGGTAGTGACTTCCTGCCCAGTAAGCCCAAAAGATAGAAATGGTGAGAAGGCGAGAGAGAAACTAATAAAAACCCTCTCTCGCCACATCATTGAGCACTATCCCCAAACCAAGCAGATTTTGTTTGAGCAGAGACTTGCCGGCTACACCTCGGAGCAAGATGCTAGAACCTTCAAAGAAGTCGAACACGAGCTAAAAGCCAGCGGAATTGACTTGGCGCAAGAATTCAAAACTTCCGAGCCTTTGCTCTGGGCAGCCGATCTACTTGCCTCCAGCTATCGACAAATGATGACCAGAGCCATAGATCGCTACTTTGATGCTTGGCAAGCAGAGGTTGTAGTTCCTAAGCCCTAACTGCTGCTCCTTGAGCATTCTTTAGTCTTGCCTCCAGTTGCAGAAGCTCTATTGCAAGCTGTGCAGGCAATTTGTCACCAAACTGCTCAAAGAACTTCGCAGTTCCCTGCACCTCATAAGACCATGCCTCAAAATCAACATCAAACAGCTGTTCCAGCTGAGAATCAGTTATTTCGAGACCCGCGAGGTCTAGCTCTCCCTCAGCCGGAATAACACCAATCGGAGTCTGAACGCCTTCCGCTTTTCCTTCTAAACGCGAAACAACCCAGGCAAGTGGCCGAATGTTTTCACTAAAGCCAGGCCACAGGAACTTGCCATCAACATCTTTTCTAAACCAATTGACTTGGAAGATTCTTGGTAGTTGCAGATTCTTATCTGCCATTGAAAGCCAGTGACCAAAGTAGTCAGCCATGTTGTAGCCGCAGAACGGCAGCATTGCAAACGGATCTCTCCTTAGCTTGCCAACTGGCCCCTCAGCAGCCGCTGTTTGCTCAGACGAAATAGTTGCTCCCAGGAAAACGCCGTGCTGCCAGGAGTAGGACTCCAACACCAGGGGAACATTGTTCGCTCTTCTGCCACCGAACAAGATGGCATCTAGAACAACCCCCTCTGGCTTTTCCCAATCTGAACAAAGAGTTGTGGTGTTAGACATTGGGAAACAAAAGCGTGAATTGGGGTGAGCAGCTTGTGTTCCAGTTTCTTCAGTCCAAACATTTCCCAGCCAGTCGGTCAGGCCCTCTGGAGCTTTCTTGGTAAGGCCCTCCCACCAAACATCGCCATCAGAAGTGAGAGCAACGTTGGTAAATATCGTGTCTTTTCTCATTGACTCAATAGCTGCAGAGTTAGTGCTCATAGAAGTGCCGGGAGCCACACCAAACAAACCGTTCTCAGGATTGATGGCACGAAGCTTTCCTTCTGCATCTGGCTTGATCCAGACAATGTCATCACCGAGAGTTTCTGCTTTCCAGCCAGGAAGTGATGGTTGCAGCATTGCCAGGTTCGTCTTTCCGCAAGCCGATGGGAAAGCAGCCGCTACGTGATACTGCTTTTTCTCAGGTGATGTCAGTCTGACCAGCAGCATGTGCTCAGCCAGCCAGCCCTCTTCTTTTCCAAGAACAGATCCAATTCGAAGTGACATGGCTTTTTTGCCAAGTAGTGAGTTACCACCGTAACCAGATCCATAGGACCAGATTTCTTTGGTCTCTGGGTAGTGAACAACATAAACATTTTCTGGATTACATGGCCAAGCAACATCCTCAACGACGTTTCCCTGGCGACTAATCAGTGGCATGCCAACCGAATGAACTGCTGGCACCCAGTCCGCTCCTTTTTCTATTTCAACTAAGACTTTGGAAGAAACCCTGGTCATGATGTGCATTGAGGCAACTACGTATGGAGAATCAGTTATTTCAACGCCGTATCTGGCAAGGGGAGAGCCAACAACACCCATTGAGAAGGGAATCACATACATAGTTCTTCCGCGCATTGAGCCATGGAAGTGCTCTCTGAGCATCACTCGCATGACAGATGGCTCCATCCAGTTGTTGGTGGGGCCAGCATCTGCTTCAGATTCAGAACATATAAAGGTGCGCTCTTCTACGCGGGCAACATCCTTCGGATTGGTTCTTGCCAAAAAGCTATTTGGTCTAAGTTCTGGATTGAGGGGGATGAGTGTGCCTTTGCGAACAAGTAGGTTCTTAATTGCCTCTTGTTCATTTCCAGAGCCATCACACCACTGGATTCGATCAGGCTTAGTTAGCGCTGCTACATCAGCCACCCACTCTTTGAGCTGGGATAGGGACATTTGAAACCCCCTTTAGCTAAGTTTGGTCGAGTTTAGAGCTGAGAGCCAAATACACACCCAGTCAAATCAAGCAACTTATTGATAACAACTAATTGCAGACCAGAGAATTCCCTGCAGTTGCCAGATTGTAAACGCCTAGAAACTGATTTCCTGATGCCCATCAGCACTGCCGGTGTTATTTCTTGACTGCGGCGTATTGGGCCTCGATCTGGGCCGCGATTTCCCCAGCCATTTTCTTCGCATCTTCCTCTTCGCCTTTGCTGAGCTCAACTGCCATGGCGAACAAGATTCCGGGGGTGATTCCAAGTGAGGCATCAGCTGCTAGGGCTGAGGTTTTGTTTCGATTGCTGACAGCAGCTGTTACCTCATAGCCGTTATCTCCGATTTGAAGATCAAGCAGCTTGTTTAGTTCCCACTCTCTGTTGTGGTTGGGACCAACAAAGATCACTCTTTGGTTGGTGAATATTGCTTTGCCAGTATCGAGCACTGTTACCTCTTCTGGCTTGGCTCTTGACTGACCTTTATATCCACCACCACCAACGCTGATGCGGTCAGTAAGTCTGAAAGAAGCACCACCAAACCCACCAGAGGATTCCCTACCTGGCGATTTGTATTCACGAAGCTGAACGCCAGATCTTTCATAGAAAGCAAACTCGCTCTTTTCAAGTGCTAGGAAGCTTTCTGTTAGACGAGGGATTTCTTTTTCAAATCCCCTGAGCTCGCGAGCCATAGCTACTAATTCACCAATACTTTTACTCTGCCTGGCTTTCTGGGTAGCGAAGATGATTACCCCCACCACTAAAACCACAAACAAAACAAAGAACCAACCAGACGGTTCACTCATTAGCCAGACCAGTAAAAACAGCCCCAGAAAGAAATACCCAATAGATGAACAGCCCATGATGCCTCCCCTATAGAGAGACTATCTGCGGGGGAGGACAGCTACCAGAACTCTCAATAGATGTCCCCAGTCCCACCTAGATTCAAAGCATGAACAATAGGGAACCACTAGAAGCAGCAATGGTTGGCACTGCTACCTTCCTGTCCAAGACCATCATGATCACCTTGAAGGTCCTGGGGATGCTCATGTTGGTGATGCTGGGTTTTATCGTGAGTTTGATTTTTGGCGTGATGAAGAAGTAGCCAAGTGGCTGACTGCGTGGAATAGGTGCTGAGAAGCGGATCACGACGTCCTGAACCAGTTACCCGGTTGCATTAGGCAGCTTGAAAGACGTGACTCCTGTGATATTCCAAAAAGTAACTCTGATCCGAACCAAAGCGCTTGACGCGTAGTTCCCTTTGGATATTCCATTTATCCAAAACCTCAGTATCCAGAAGGGGCGAAACAAGCAGCTGACCGCTGTTTTCAAACGACACTAAGCCGGAATCAAACAACTTGTCTGCGTGAGGGGATAAGAGCAAGCCATTGTGGCCATTGAGCCTTTCATCGTTGCTAGCTGCTGTCCATGGTTTTATGTGACTTGCAATTAGCAAGTCAGTTGCAACAACACCAGTGACTCGACATTCTTTCTCGAAGATTATTACTCTTTGCCTAAACTGCCCTTGTCCTCGCCTGGCTAGTACCAAAGACCTTTTCTCAGTGAGTTTAAGTGACTCATCCTGAATGACCAATTGCTCGGCCTCATCAAAGACAAGGTCTTCAATGGAGCTAACTGGCATGACGAGTTCCGGAGAGCCCATTAAGTTCAGAAGTAACGATCCCAATTCACTCGATATAGAGGTCAGGTAACGTTGATGACCGAAACCTGTTGACTGTAGTGGTGAGTATTTTTCAGGTAAAAGCGGAATAATCAAGCTCATGTGGTTTCTTGGATTAACTCGCTGCTTCGCATTGACAAAGTCAACGTCAACCTTCCAACCCTCATCAGACCATATCTCTCCAGCTGAGCCAAAATCTCTGGGCTTGGTCGACGAGTAAGCACTTGAAACTGCAATACCGACGGCAATCAGTTCGCTTTGGGCATAGGAAAAAATGACATCCCCGGTGCTGACTTCTGTCATGAAGTGATAGAAGGGATTTCTTGAACCATCAGAATTCTGCTTGGGAGACCACATAAATCCACCGGCAATCTCTTGCCGGAAGGTTTTGTTTTGGTTGACCCACCAGTATCGCAAGCTAACCCCCTTGCCGTTAGTTGAAGACTACTGGAGCTGGAATACATTTGGCAGAGACCTTCTCTTGGAGTCTTTATGCAAATTCTTCTCAACTGACCAGGCTAATCAGACTTCTTGTTAAATGTCAGACAACGTGCCTAACCTTTGTTTGGAGGCGAAAATGACTATTTACCATGTGGATATTTACAGCTCCAACATCGCCGGAGCAGCATCCGATCAAGATAGCTTGGTTGCGGCACTAAAGGCGGCTGAAAAGTTCTTCAAAAGCGGTGACTGTGTGAATGCAGGCTGGTGCGAAGAATGCAAACGTAAGGCTTATGCAGACGGCAGTCCGCTCTATCACACATTCATGATCAGGGAGCAGGTTGCGCTGGACATCGTAAATGCAGGTCGATTTACCTGGACCAAGAAAAAGGGCATAGGTCGGCAAACACAGGTCGAGTACCTTGAAGGCCTTATCAAGTCAGGCCGGGAGAGCTGGTTTCAACTTGAGATGTCCGAGATTTAGGCCTGGACGCTTGAGGATCAAGTAAGAACCGTCTCGACTAAGGGTCGGACGTCTCAGATAAGCTAAAAAATATAGCAAGCAGCCTAGGGGGGCTATGGCATTTCAAACACCGGTCACGGTTGCAAAAGTCCTCGAGAGAATTCACTCGGGTGACTATTTGCTACCGGCAATCCAACGTGAGTTTGTTTGGAAACAGGATCAAATCCTCACCTTGATTGACAGCCTTATGCGCGGTTACCCTATCGGCTCATTTCTGCTCTGGGATGTAAAGGCCGACTCTGCGCCAAAGTACACGTACTACAACTTCATTACTGATTTCCATGAACTGAATGCCCCTTATGCGGCAAAAGCGATAGTTCCACCAGGCAAAGGGATTGTCGCCGTCCTGGATGGGCAGCAGCGTTTGACCGCACTAAACATTGCCCTTTACGGATCTCATACAGAGAAAAGAAAAGGTGCTTGGTCTTCCAGCGCTAACGCATATTTGAAAAAACACGTGTACCTAAATCTTGCAGAAAGCCCCACACACGAAGAGCTTGGCTTAGCTTACGATCTTCGTTTCCTAAGCGACGAAGAAGCTAAGGCCAAAGAGGGCCAACCACAAAAATGGTTTAAACTAAACGACGTTTTGAGTTTGGCCGACTCCGGTCCCGCAATTCAACGTGAATTATTGGCTAGGGGACTCGACTCAACAACGGTAGGGCCGTTTGAGCGCTTGTATGCCCTTTACAACGCTGTTCTGGTGGTTCAGCCCATCAACTGGTTTTTAGAGTCAGACCAAGACGCTGACAAAGTTCTGGATATTTTCGTACGCGTAAATAGTGGAGGAACCACACTTTCATATTCGGATTTGCTTTTGTCTATGGCAACCAATCAGTGGGAAACAAAAGATGCCCGTGAAGAAGTACGTTCACTTGTGCAGGATTTAAACAGCACCTCTGGGCGCGACTTCTCATTCACAAAAGACAACGTGCTGAAGACCGCATTGATGATTTCAGACTTACCGTTGCGCTTCGCCGTATCCACATTTACACGCGACAATATGTCAGTCGTCGAGGAAAATTGGGATCTCACACGAAAGTCAATGTTGACGGCCGCTGCACTTTTGAAAAAGTTTGGATTTTCGAGTCGCAACCTTGCTGCTCACAGCGTGATTGTTGTTCTGGCGTACTACATATCGACAATTGAAAACCATGACTCGTATGTGGATTCTGACAAATCTGCTGTCGATAGAAAACTGGTCCAAAAGTGGTTGATGCGTACGCTGATCAAGAGCGGGGTGTGGGGGTCAGGTCTTGACACCCTGCTCACAAGAATAAGAGCCGCAATCAAGGAAAATAAATCACAAGACTTTCCGGTTAAGGAAATCGAGCAAAGCATGGCGCAACTAGGCAAGAGCCTAAGTTTTGATAACTCTGAACTTGAGGAAGTGCTTTCAACTAGATATGGAACCGCCAGAGCCTTTGCTGTTCTAACCCTTCTCTATCCCGGTCTAGATTTATCGAAGGAATTTCATCAGGATCACATTTTCCCGAAGTCCCTTTTCACGGACAAAATGCTTTCCAAAGCGGGAATCCCGGCGACTGACATTGCAGATTTCCAGGAAAGATTTGATTCATTGCCGAATCTTCAACTACTGACAGGACAGGTAAACATCGAGAAGCAAGCACAGCTTCCCCAAGAGTGGCTAAGTCGGCCAAACATAACTGACGCAGAGCGAACTTCCTACATGCAGGAAAACGATTTAGAGAGTCTTCCGTTAGAACTTCCAAAATTTATAAAGTTTTTCGAAGGGCGCAAGTCGCGCATGTTGGAGCGGCTTAAGACTGCACTAGGGATTTGATCAAGATGTGTTTCGAAAACATGGATCCGCATCGCGTAGACTTTCAAACAAAGGCCAATTTATGGGGTGGTAATGGCTAAATCAGACAAAGAAATACCAGTTGAAGATTACGAGCACGCTGATGCCAAGAGAGTCAACAATCCACCTGTAGGACTTGCTCATCTGGATCGGGAGGAAACGCCCACCGTTAGGTATTCATTCGATCCCAATCTTGACCCCCAACTTATTTGGACTGGCAAGTCTGAGCGTGAATTATTTGAAATCCCGGCTCCCTCAATACACGTGCATGAGGAACTTTCGGCCCAGAACATCCTGGCTTCCGCAAGAAAACAACGTCTAGATAATTTTCTATTTAATTTTGATGAGATTGATTCGTCAAAATCCATCGAGTTTTATGAGCATGAGCTCAGTTGGAGCAACAGACTGATTCTGGGAGACAGCCTAATTGTTATGAATAGTCTTCTGAATCGCGAGCGAATGGCCGGACAGGTTCAGATGGTTTATATGGACCCACCTTACGGCATAAAGTACAACTCGAATTTTCAGCCGCGAATCGGTGACACTGAAGTCAAAGACAAGAGTGACGAGGACCTGACACGAGAACCTGAAATGATTCAAGCCTATCGTGATACCTGGGAACTCGGCATTCACTCATACCTAACGCACATGCGAGATCGCCTGACAGTCTCACGTGAATTACTTGCAGAGACAGGTTCAGTTTTTGTGCAGATTAGTGATGAAAATCTTCATCGACTTCGCATTCTGCTTGATGAAATCTTCGGTAGTGAAAATTTCGTATCAATGATTTCCTATGCAACAACAAGTGGCTTTGCTCAAAGTTCAGAGCTTGGTCGTGCCGGTGATTACGTGATCTGGTATGCAAAAGACAAATCAAAAATGAAATTTAGAAACTTGTACACCAAAAAGGACTTTGGGGGTGCGGGGAGTAGCCTATACACAAAAATCGAAATGCCCGATGGTCAGCGGATGACTATCTCGGAATACGAAAAATCCGTGGGCAAAGAGTTCTCTTATTCAGAGCTGCCAAAAGGAGCGAGAGTCTATGGACTCGACAACATCACCAGCCAAGGTTCGGCTAGAGAGCCTCAACCATTCGACTTCCAGGGCAAAACCTTCTTTCCAAAACATGGTAACCACTGGAAGGCGTCTTACCCCAAAGGCATGCAAGCACTGGCGGATGCCAAGAGGTTAGATGCTACGGAAAACTCACTCGGCTATGTCCGGTATTTTGAGGACTTCCCGTATGTCCAAATCAACAACCTGTGGAATGACACCTTAGGTCAAAACCAATTCGGACCTGGTGGAAAGAGATACGTAGTGCAGACTGGACTAACAGTCGTGCAGAGATGCCTACTCATGACAACCGACCCTGGTGACTTGGTCCTTGACCCAACGTGTGGATCCGGAACGACTGCGTATGTAGCTGAACAGTGGGGAAGACGTTGGATAACAATTGATACTTCCAGGGTCTCAACTTCAATCGCTAGAGAGAGACTCCTGACTGCGGTTTATCCATCGTATGAACTTATTGACGAGGAACGCGGGATTGACTCAGGCCTTAAGTACAAAACCGTTCAGCGAGTAACTTTAGGTTCCATTGCGAATGGTGAACCCTCGGAAGAAATTGTTCTAGTCGACCAGCCGAAAATAAACTCCAAGAAGACTAGAGTCTCGGGACCATTTACTTTCGAGGCACTATCGCGCTATTCGGTCAATCCATTTGATGAGACCACAAGCCAACCTGCATTAGACAACTCAAGCACTGACCATATAGAACAACTTCTCGACGCCCTCAAAACGATGGGAATTCCAAGAGCCGGTTCAGGACCCTACCCAATTCTTGAACTCGAACCAATAGAAGGCATAGGGAGCTTGCAGGCGCAGGGAATCGCTGACTTGGATGGCAACAAGACCAGGTTCGCGGTATCTGTTGGACCTAAATTTGGCCCAATTACAATGGCGCAGGTCCAGGAGGCGCTAACTTCATCGATTGGGTATGGACTAGTAGTGTTTGCTGGCTTCGCGGTTTCACCTGACGCAGCAGAGAAATTAACCATCGGTAAGATTGGGGCATCGCCGGTGTCGCTGTTGTTGGCGAATCCGGACTTGCTTCTAGGTGACTTACTCAAAAACACGAAGTCCTCACAAACGTTTAAGCTTTATGCAGCTCCAGATGTCCGATTGGCCCGCGAAGGCGAGAAGTTCACCGCGACTATCAATGGAGTTGATACATTTGATGCTGCTTCAGGTGAGCAGATTTCACTTGGCAAATCAGGCGTCAAGGCCTGGTTGATTGATACAGACTATGACTCACAGGTGTTTAGAGCTACGCAGGCATTTTTCCCAGACTCCGATGGCTGGGCAAATCTTCGGAAAGCATTGCGCAATTCCATTGATTCGGAGGTGCTTGAGCAACTTAATGGCTGGACTTCGATGGCATTTGAACGGGGCGACTCAGGCAAAATCGCTGTGCGAGTGATAACACAGGATGGTAACTCCTCAGAAGTGATTTTGGACCTGGAATAGAAAATGTCGCAAAAAAATCAGGGCACGGTCATTGATGGGAATCCCATCATCAACTATCCCTTCGCAGAACCCACCCAACACTGGGATTTTGGCGGCTTACTGCCGAAAATATTGGAAGGTCGAAGGCTTTCTGGCTATCTTGCCCCTTCCCCAGATGGGCAGCTGCGAATCACCGATGCAGTGATTCCTCTGACCCTTGTGAATACTTTGCGCGAAAAGACGCGCGCTTGGCGTGAGGAAGGCTACCCTGGTGCGACATCAACCACCAAGCGACTTTTCGAGCACTGGTTCAATGACGATCGATTAGCTGAAAACACCAGGCCCTTCTTCTGTCAACAGGAAGCAGTCGAGACAATTGCATTTCTCACCGAAGCTCGTAGAGATTTATTGCAAGGCATCGAGGTGCCTCCGTCAGGAGAGGAATACCTGCGCTGGGCCGTAAAGATGGCCACGGGTACTGGCAAGACTATGGTGATGGCACTTTTAGTCGCATGGTCAGGACTAAATAAGGTAATTAATCGAAGCGATGCAAGGTTCACTGACCAAGTATTGGCTATTGCGCCAAACCTGACCGTAAAGGACAGACTCTCTGGCAACGGTGGTCTTGACCCTAAACACCCTGAATCTTTGTTCAAACAATTCGATTTGATCCCTTCCTATCTAAGCTCTGCCCTTGGGCAAATTCAGGTTCAGGTCACCAACTGGCACCTACTAGCACCAAAGGAAGAGCCAGCCCGCTCCGTCTTGAAGAAAGGTCCGGAGTCTGACAAGGCTTTCGCAAGAAGAGTTCTCACGGAATTGACGGGTTCCGGCAAAATACTCGTGCTAAATGATGAGGCGCATCACGCATATAGATTCCCAACCGGCTTAGCCGCTACCAAGGCCGATGAAGAAGACTTGCGAGAAGCGACAATCTGGATCGATGGTCTAGCAAAAATCAATCGCGCTCGCGGCATATTGCGAGCGATTGACGTGTCAGCTACACCTATGTATCCAGGTGCTTTCAAGGGAAAAGCCTGGACGCCCTTCGAATGGATTGTGTCAGATTTCGCCTTAGTTGACGCAATTGAGTCTGGTCTCGTAAAAATCCCAAGAACCCCGACTCGTGACGATACTGGAGAGGCAATTCCCAAGTACAAAAATCTATGGGAGCAAATTAAAAAGAGCTTGCCGAAGAGAGCTGAATCAGAAGATGACAGCCACCCACTTACGGACTACTTGTCTGAGGCGGACGGTCCGCTCAAGCAACTCGCCTCTGAATGGGAGAAGACTTTCTTAGCTTGGAAGTCCGAAGGGCGAAAAACACCGCCTGTAATGGTAGTCATCGCGCACGACACTTCAGTGGCTCGATTGCTTGAGAAGCACATAGCCGAGATGGGCGAAGCGTCCCCATACCTGCTAAACGAGCCAGGCAAGCCTAAAGTAACCATCCGAATTGACTCCGATGCTTTGGCGGTCGAGGAAGGCGTTTCGAAGGGTGCTTCAGAGGAGATGCGTGCAATTGTTTCAACTGTTGGCAAGGTAGGTAAGCCCGGTGAGCAGGTGCGATCATTGGTCTCCGTTGCCATGCTCTCAGAGGGCTGGGATGCCCGGACCGTAACGCAAATTTTGGGCCTCAGAGCCTTCTCTTCGCAACTTCTATGTGAACAAGTTGTGGGTCGAGGGCTAAGGCGATCCAATATGGAAGATCTTTCCCAGCCAGAGTACGTCGATGTTTACGGTGTTCCATTCCAACTCCTACCCATGGCTAAAGCTCAAGGGGCACCTCCAACGACACCACCGGACTATACAAATGTTCACTCGGTGCAAAGCCGCAAAAATCTCCGCATTGAATTCCCGCGATTGGTACAAGTGGTTCCAGACATACAGGATTCTATGGATGTCGACATGGAAGCGATTGAACCAATAGCCGTTTCTCGAATCAATGATCCTACAGAAACGTTTGTTGCATTTGATCTTGGTGGCTCAAGCGATGGGATGGCCGGCGAAGTTCAGGACCGGGAGATTGCGTATCAGTATTTTCGTCGACAAAAGCTGCTTTTCAACGTCGCTGCGCAATTGGTGAAACCATATGAAAGGCCGTGGTTGTTTCCTCAAGCACTCAAGATTGCCGACAAGGTGATTAGACCGATTGAAGAAGGTGGGAAAATTGATTATGAGCCAGGGGTAGATCATCGAGAGATCTGCACCCGGCGATACCTCACAGTTATTCAGGAACGCATCGGCGCTGCCATAAAAACTGGCGAGGGAGCAGAGCGCTTTCTACCAGCGCTCGACCAGTATCAGCCTGTCGACTCAACAGATTTTCGAAACTTCAATTCTCCAACTGACAAGTGCGTTCAAGCCGAAAAGAGTCATTTATCTCACGCAGTATGTGACTCTGGATTAGAGAGAAAAATCTGCGCCGTCTTAGATTCAAGTGACTTGGTGGCCTCTTGGGTAAAAAATCACAAACTGTATTTAGAAATCCCTTATCAGTATTTTGGGAACACCTACAGGTACAGGCCCGATTTCTTGGTTAAGTTGAAAAACGGAGTTACTTTGATCGTTGAGGGCAAAGGAGTCGCCACCGAGCAGGATGATGCCAAGGCGACAGCTGCAAGGCGGTGGGTTCAAGCAGTCAATAATTGGGGGCAACTCGGAATTTGGGACTACGAGATTGTTTTTGACGCAAACGACTTGATCCCAGTTCTTGAGGCCAGGATTCCTGTCTAGACTCCGTTCATATTCCGTTCAATGGGCGGAAATGGACGAAAATGGGCATATCTGCATGAAGTGACTTGACCAATAAATTACTGGGATATAGTGCCCAAGAGGCTTCATATAAAGGTAGTGAAATATAACTACGGATTAGAAGTTCGAAGTAGCGATGTTCGTCTAGCCCCCCTAGACTAATCTCATGAACCTTCTCCCTGCCCAGATTCAGATGGGTGCTGTCATGCTCCAGGTGGCTGATCTGGATCTGATGACTAAGTACTACTCCGAGGTATTGGGGCTAAGAGTGCTATCGGAAGATGTCTCTTCCAGAGTGCTGGGAGGAGATAAGGGCTCCGCCCTAATCCTTGAGCACTCTCCTCAACTCAAGCATGCAGGATCATCAGAGGCAGGGTTATTCCATACTGCTTTTCTTTTCTCATCAAGAAGTGCTTTGGCAACTGCTGTTGCTTCTATTGCTACTGCCTATCCAGGTAGCTTTACCGGTTCTGCTGACCACATTGTTTCTGAGGCTTTCTATTTTGATGATCCAGAAGGAAATGGCGTAGAGCTTTACTTCGATAGAGAGAGAACCAGCTGGTCTTGGCAGCATGGTCAGATCATGATGGACACTCTCTATCTTGATCCGCAGCAGTATTTGGTTCAAAACCTCACTGACCCACCAGTCAAAGAATATCCAGTGATTGGGCATGTTCACTTATCGGTTGGAAACATCTCTCAAGCCAAAGACTTTTATGTGGATGCGCTTGGTTTTGAAGTTACCTTGAATTGGGGCGGAACAGCACTGTTTGTTTCTGCCGGTGGTTATCACCACCACATGGCCATGAACATCTGGCGATCAAGAGGTGCTGGCAGAAGACAGCAAACACTGGGTCTTGGAGATGTCTCAATAGTTCTGCCAG
>JACCDN010328895.1_pt1 | contig 17901 bp, 13 predicted proteins | sample 7441691 | NCBI WGS metagenome assembly JACCDN01 (sample SAMN15323439, study PRJNA562643) | freshwater metagenome | isolation source: river surface water | place: USA:Blue River Watershed | collected 2017-08-16
CCTCCTATTATCTTTTGCAACACTTGATTGGTTAGATCTAAATCTTTTTTAGCATACGCAACACTAGCATTTATTAGAATTAAGTCAAACTTTCCATCTGCAGCCACCTTATCCACAACATCCTTAATTTGACTCATCAACGCATCAATCTCCTTGTTTTGTGCAGCCATGTAATCTTTTTGCAAATCCATCTGCATTTTTTGAATGTTTTGCTGCTCTTTGAAAAGTTTATCTTCAGTCGCCTGCTTGTCTTTGTCAGAAAGCACAGCATTATCGCGCCTAAATTTTTCCGCCTCTCCCTTAAAGCTTGTTTGGGCATTCACCAGTTGTTTTTGTCTGCTGCCAAATTGATTTTTCAGGTCATCGCCAATTTGTTTCATTTGGGGCAATTTCTGCAATAAATCTTGCATATTGATAACCCCAATTTTGGTATCTGCAAATGCAGATGTTGCATAAATAGTTAAAAGAGTTATCGCTAAAAGCATTATTTTTTTCATAAACGTACCTTTTTTTAGAAATGAAAAAGTTTAACAAGAAATAGCCAACTAAAAGCTAGTGCCAATCGAAAAATTAATGAACTGTAGATGATCCCCATCTTGAGCGTTCAGTGCTTCTCCCAAACTCACTTTCAAAAGTCCCATGGGTGATGCCCAATCCACCTCAACGCCTGACGAATATCGAAAATCAGAAACCGCCAGACTGTCTTGGAAAACATTACCCCCATCCAGAAAAACGGAAGTACGCAAATGATTCACGCTGATTGGATTGGGAACAATCAAGTTTACACTGCCTGTCGTTAAAATATTACCACCTATTGCATTGTCTAATGAATCTTTGGGACCCAAAGAATTAGATTCAAATCCACGGACTGTGCCCATGCCACCCGCATAGAAATTTTTGAAGAAAGGCAAATCTCCAGAAAAACTGCTATAGCCATTACCATAACCTAAATTTGTATTTAATTCTAAAATAAAACCTCGGACAATCGGTTGATACAAAGCAGCTTGATAACTAAGACGGTAATAGTCCAGACTATCAGGGAATATAGGCAACCCAGCTTCCAAACCTAACCATTGATTAACACCTTTAGTCGGCAAAATAGCGCGATCATATGTATTATGCGTCCAACCTACTGTTACTTTTGCATTATTAAAATGATCGCCGTGATCATCAATAAAGTCATTAACCTCAGTTGAAGCATTATCAGGTTTAATAAGCAGATATTCATAACCATAACCATAGCTTAAGTAATCATATTCAGACATAGGCATTCGATAATTCATCATGCCTCCATAAGAATCCAAACTATAGCTGGTCACATTATCTTGCTCTGGGCTTGCGTGCTGAAAATATAAACTAAATCCTCTGCTGATGCCAGAATCTGTGTAATAGGGATTAAAATAATTGAAACTATAGGTTTGCACATCTTGACTGTTGCTAAAGCCCAAAGAAACAGTTTTTCCTGTGCCTCTGAAGTTCTTTTGGGTTATATTTGCACCATATAAAAAACCATAAGCATCAGAATAACCAAATTGGGCACTTGCTGTAGTTGAAGAAGTCTCTTTCATGCTATAGTTCAAATCAACTTGGTTTGGTTCATCTGCAATCGGCTGCATTTTAGATTCTACATTTTCTAAATAGCCTAAGTTATCTAAACGGCGTTTTGTTTCATCCTGTTTAGAAATAGAATAAGCGCCACCTTCCATTTGACGCGTTTCGCGACGCAATACCTCATCTCCCGTAGCAGTATTGCCCGTATAATTTATATCTCTCACATACACTCGCTGCTTGGGCATTATATCAAACGTCAAAAAAACCTGTTTGGTCACGTCATCAATATCAGGAACAGCCGTTGATTCCGCAAAGGCATAACCTTGATCGCCATAAAGCCGGCCAATAGCATCATTAATTCCTATCACTTTTTTGCGCGAAAACACTTGTCCAGGTTTAATCGTAACCAATTTGGACAACGCCATTTCTTGACCTAATAAATTGCCGCTGAATGTATAGCCCTTTATTCGGTATTGCGCTCCCTCAGTAATGGTTAAATTGACTATAACAGACTTTTTATCTGTGGTCATCTCAACATCTTGAGAATCTACTTTAAAACGCAAATATCCATGATCTAAATAAAACTCCTGTAAAGATTTCAAGTCAGCTTGCAGTTTTTCTTCAGAATATTCATCTTTACTGCTGAAAATCGCCCACCAGGGTTTTTTGCCTAAAGTAAAGTTTTTAAGTAATTGTTTTGTTGTAAACGCTTTATTGCCAATGATATTGATTTTTTTGACTTTTGCTATTTTACCTTCATGAATTTCAATATCTACTAACAAACGATTGCGAGTTTCTTCTGTTGTTTTAACATCAACACTAGCATCGTAATGACTTGAACGATGGTATTCCTCAATCAAGGCTCGCTTCATTGCTTCTAAAGTAGCCTGATCATACGGTTCTCCTTCAGCAATGCCGGACTGTTTTAAGGCTTTCATCAAGTCTTGCGTTTTGATTTGCTTATTTCCCGATATTTTTATAAGTCCAATGGTGGCACGTTCAGATACTTGGATAACAAGAGTATTTCCATCTCTTCCTAAAGACACATCACTGAAAAATCCCGTTTGATATAAAGACTGTATAATTGCACTAGTATCAGCGGAGGCAAGGGTCTGTCCTACATGAACAGGCAAATATTCCATAACAGTCTGGGCAGGAATTCTTTGGAGTCCGCGTATCTCAATTTTTTGGATGACAAAATCGTCATCGCCCATGGCAGGAAGAATAAATGCCAAAAGCAAGCAAGAAATGATGACACGTATTTTTTTAACTATATTTGCAGGTATCACAGTCATCCTCTTTTTCATTTCTCAATTCAGGAATTAGAAAATCGGACATTTTCTAATTCCTGAATTGATGTTAAGTAACGCAAATTATGAATAAGCCTTCATTTTTCTTGTAATTCACGTTATCCCAATTGTTGCCTCGTGGATGAGCAACATTTGGGATCCATGCAAAAAAATCACAGTTGTGGATAAGAAAAAAGGACGTTTTTTATCCATAACTGACGTTAAGTAGACAAAAAAATCCACCATTATGCAAGAACTTTTACAGTAATTCCCTGTCTGTCGCCTTTAGTAGGAATTGCTAATTTTACGCGGCAACGTCACCCTCATGTTTAAGAAACGCTAACTCAGCCTCTGTTGAGTTCCGATTTAATATCTCATTTCTATCAGGAAAGCGATTAAACCGTTTGATTTGGTCATAACAACTGATAGCTTGCTCCAAAAAACGCTCAAATAAAGGCCTGGTTTCAGCGAACGCTATAGTTGCTAACATCTGATAAGCTCGAACAGAAAGCGTCTGCATATCAAGACTTTCTGCATGCATTAATGGGAAGTAAAAAAACACTCTCTCAATCAAGCTTAGCTGATGATCGTAAGATTGATCTATTCCATCCAAGCACACACGTAATGCTTTGGAGTCTTGCGCAAAAGACATAGGACTATTGTAGTAAATGCGTCTAGAAAATTGATCCAATAAAATAATAAGCGCCAATCCGCCTCTGGGAGAGTCTTTCCAGTCATCATATTTTCCCTGTGCAGCACTTAATAAGTTTTCTTCAAAACGGTTTTTTACTTCCGCTTCAAGAGAAAGATCATGACTAAACCAAATCCAAATACGATGTTCTGAAGGCAACGCTTCTTTTTCAGCATTACCAAACCAATAATGTAGAATACTATCTATTTGTTCCATAAGAATTAATTTTCAATAAAGGAAAAAATTACAGCAACTAGGCCGTATCATCAATTCACTAGACTGCGCGAGAAAACCTGGGTTTTTGAGCGCTAGAACCCAGCATACATAAGTAGTATGTGGGTCGCGGAGCACAAAAAAGCCGCGTTTTATAGCCAGTATAGTAGAATGGATGACACGCTCTAAAAACGATACAACTTATAATGCTTAGTGTAGCTCCTCAGCCCCATATAAACCCAAGGCCAAATGATAGCGCTCGTAAGGGCCGGCAGCCAAAACCATAAGTCTGCACGAAATCCTCCCAATAATCCACTTAACCAGGATAAAAAAACCTGTTGAAATAATACCAAAACAAAGACTACTACCGTTTGTTGCCAAAGAGGCATTAAGCGAATACGCATATTAAAATGTAAAACAATATAAGCCACAACTATAAAAACTGCAGAATGAGTGCCTAACAAGGTATTCATGAGCAAGTCCATTAGCAGACCTATAAAAAAAGCTACTGCTACGCCTACAAGATTCGGAAAAACAAGTAACCAGAAAATCAAAAACAATTCCACAAACGCGGGACGAACCCAAGTCGCCCAATTTGACAGAGGTAATATTTCTAATAATAACCCCATTAAAAAACTTAAACTAATGAGAAAAAATACTCGTATTGACCTCATGATATTTTTATATCGCTATCATTTTGCAGGCTTCAATATAGCTTTCCTAGCGTCTTTAGCAACAGAAGTTTTATGGGATGGACTGGACACAGGTTGATTCGTTGACGGCCACAATAAAACCATTTGCCGACTTTTATCCAAATGGGCAGCTGGGCTTACTTGCACAATAGCAAAACGCTCTTCAGCACTTTTCTGTATAGAAACTACTTTACCTACAGGGTAACCAAAAGGAAATCGCCCCCCCAGTCCAGAGGTCACCAAAACATCGCCGACTGCAATATCTGTCGTAATAGACACATGCAGCAAATTAAGCTGATCGGCATAACCAATTCCAGCCGCTATAGACCGCATGCCATTACGAGTATTCTGTACAGGTATTGCGCTGCGGATATCGCTGATCAGCATAGCTTGACTAGTAAAAGGAGTGACTTGAACTATCTGCCCCATGATTCCATAAGCGTCCAGTAAGGGTTGACCTACAAATACTCCATCATTTGAACCTTTATCCAGCGTAATCTCCTGGATAAGAGGATTACTATCTACTGCTAGCAACTGCGCAATTGACATTTTCCCAGAGATATGACTTGATGAGGTCAACAGTTCTCGCAATTGTTGATTCTCATGTTCTAAAGCCAATAACCTTTGCAATTTTGCTTCCATCAAAAGTTGCTCGGCACGAAGCCTAGCATTCTCCCCAAGAACCTCTTGTTGCGTCACAATGCTGGTATCTAACCAATTAAAAAACTGCATGGGCTTATCTATCATCTCTTGTATTGGAAAGACCAAAACAGCTAAATTGGAATGAATACGAGCAAAGCTATCTACTTGGCGATCACAAATCATCAGTGCACCTGACAATAATAAGAAAATGACAGCACGTAACCCTAGAAAATGATTGCGATTAAATAATGGCTTAATGGAATTACTCCTTAGATAAGAAAGCGCCTCCTAACACATCCATCATCCCAAGCGCGCGCCCACCGCCCCTGGCAACACAGGTAAGGGGGTCTTCAGCAATAATGACCGGCAAACCCGTTTCTTCCATCAATAGCTTATCAAAATCTTTTAATAAAGCACCACCGCCTGTTAGCACCATACCTCGCTCAGCAATATCAGAAGCCAATTCAGGTGGCGCTTTTTCCAATGCATCGCGCACAGCAGCAACAATGCCCATTAAAGGTTCTTGCAAAGCCTCCAACACTTCATTGCTGTTCATAACAAAGCTTCGCGGCACACCTTCAGATAAATTCCTGCCACGTACTTCAATTTCTCTAATTTCACCACTTGGAAATGCTGTGCCAATATCCTGTTTAATGCGTTCAGCCGTTGCTTCCCCAATTAAAGTCCCATAATTGCGACGTACATAATTAACAATCGCATCATCAAAACGATCGCCACCAATACGCACTGAAGCCGAATATACGATGCCATTCAATGAAATAATGGCAACTTCTGTCGTACCACCACCAATATCCACTACCATTGACCCACTGGCCTCATCAACTGGCAATCCAGCGCCAATAGCTGCAGCCATGGGTTCTTCAATCAAATACACTTCTCTTGCGCCTGCACCAAATGCTGATTCTTTGATAGCTCGACGCTCCACCTGGGTAGAACCACAGGGCACTGAAATTAAGACGCGAGGGCTTGGCTTGAATGCCCTGCTTTCATGAACTTCATGTATAAAATGCTGTAGCATTTTTTCGGTGACAAAAAAATCTGCAATTACGCCGTCTTTCAAAGGTCGGGTTGCCACAATATTGGAAGGCGTACGACCCAACATACGCTTGGCTTCAATGCCAACGGCCACCACATGGGTTTGACCCGTATTAGCATCTACCCGAACCGCAACCACTGAAGGCTGATTTAACACAATCCCCTTTTCTCGGACATAAATAAGTGTATTAGCTGTCCCCAAGTCTATGGAAAGATCATTAGAAAAAATACCGCGAATTTTTTTGAATACCATTGTAATACCATCTAAATGTTTAGGGCTAGGGGCTGTTGACAATTCGCTAGACCAAACAGAAATCGTCGATTTTTGAGCACCGTATCGCAGCATATGTTGTTAATATGTGAGAAACGGAGCGCATAAAATCGGGGATTTATGGCAGGTATAGTAGAATTGTCAACAGCCCCTAAATTGTTATGTTGAAAAAGTTTTTAACATAGTACTTTAACTGTAAGTAAAAATCACTAGGGTAGCTAAAAATTTTTTGAATTCTGTATGCCGAATTAAGATTATTTACTTTCCTCCGAAACAAAACTAGTCTGCGGCGCTATTCCAAAAGACTGTACTTGTCCTGAATCACCGGTGGAAGAATTAGATATGCCTGGTGCAGTAGGAATAGCTTCCACAATAGGAGCACTGTTTACACTGCCAGGCACCACTACCCGCTCTGTGCCTTTGGTTTGATTTACAGATAAACCAGCAGACTGCTCACTCTGCACCAATTCTCCAGACATGTTCGCAGATCGCGTATTTTGTGCTGGCTTTGCTTCAAGCCTATTGGCAGACTGATCGGCAATCTGAGCAGGCTGATTACTTCCTACCCAGCGATAACTGAGCAATGAAGTCATAGCTGGATTGCTTGTATGCTTAATAGGCGTTTTTCGTAGCTTGCCTTCGTTATCAATGGCGCTCACCAAGTTATCGACCGTCGTATTTATTTTTAACACCAATAAGACTCTATCGCCTTGCGTTTGCTTGCTGTTGACTTCAGTTACCCCCTTGATATGCAACAGGTATCCGATGATAGCCGCATAATCCTGCAATTTGCTTACTCCAGAAACGACCATACTGACTGATTGCGGTGTAGTATTCGAAAAGGAATTATCCGCGGTAACGCCAGACGTAGCATCGCCAGTCAAATCACTCATCTCCGCTTTTTGTAATAATCCATCTACCGCTTTAGGGGAAAAGCGCACTTGCAGCAGGATAGATTTAGTTTGACTATTCTCTATATAATTGTAACTCTGCACAAAAGAGTCAGGTTTTGCCATGGCTGTACTGACAACCTGACTTTGAGTAATATTCGGGTTGCCGCTGACTTTTGCTAATACCTCACGCAAAGCAGGAACAACTGCTTTTTGCCAATCAACCGACGAATAACTCGCTACTGCAATTTGTGTCTGGTAAGCGGAAGGGTCATTTGCCGCCTGCGCACAAGTTACAAAACTTACTATAACCAAAACTATATGCAAAAAACTACAAGACAAATAAGATTTTTTTCTATACAGTTGCTGGATCATGGATTTTTTCGCTTTACCTAACGCTAAGACTGCGTTTATTATACTCTTCATGATTGATTTTTAGCGTGAACAATAATAATTTCTACTTAAATGTAAGGGGGGAAACAAAACATTCCCCCCCCCCTTAACAACCCCCGGCTGCAAGCAGCCATGTATAAAATACGCAGTTAGGCGGAACATTTTTTGTCTTCCTAGCAGGATTGGAAGAATCAAATTCTACTTTATAGCATTTTTCGCAGGCATTGAATACGAAAAATAACAAAATAGGTACCCAATGATATGTCTCTGACGTATACGGACGCTGGCGTTGATATTACCGCGGGAAATGCTTTTATTGATTGCATTAAACCCATTGCGCAAAAAACAACCCGCCCAGAAGTCCTTGCTGGGTTGGGCGGCTTTGGCGGATTGTTTGAACTACCATGGCATCGCTACCGCCAACCTGTTTTAGTTTCTTCCACTGATGGCGTTGGCACGAAACTTAAACTTGCGCAAATGCTGCAAAAACATGACACTATTGGTATAGACTTAGTGGCCATGTGTGTGAATGATATTATTGTGCAAGGCGCAGAGCCACTATTTTTTCTGGATTACTTTGCCACCAGCCGTTTAAAATTAACTATGGCAACAGATATTATGCGTGGCATAGGCGCAGGTTGCAAGCAAGCTGGTGTTGCGTTAATCGGAGGAGAAACAGCAGAAATGCCAGGCATATATCATAGTGATGATTATGACCTGGCTGGTTTTACCGTTGGCATAGTAGAAAAAGACCGCCTAATCGATGGAAAAAAAGTAAAACCAGGCGATAAAATAGTTGGGATAGCTTCGTCGGGTGTTCATTCAAATGGTTTTTCCCTGATACGCAAAATACTGGAACTCAAACAGATAAACCTTAATGACTCTTTTCATCAAAATACATTAGGCAACACATTACTTTGCCCCACAAAAATTTATGTTAAACCCGTATTAGATTTACTAAAAAAAATCGAAGCGCATGCAATAGCACATATTACAGGCGGTGGCTTAATAGAAAATATCCCTCGAGTACTGCCTTCTTTCACACAAGCTAACTTAGACAAAACTGCATGGCCAATGCACCCTATTTTTCACTGGATTCAAGAAAAAGGCGGTATTGATGACAAAGAAATGTACCGCACTTTCAACTGTGGGATTGGCATGGTGATTTGCTTGGCGGAAAAAGATGTGTTATCTAGTTTAGACATTTTACATGCGGCCGGAGAAACAGCCATCGTCATTGGCGAGATAGAAACATCCGATCAACAAACACCTAAGGTAATTATTTAAATGCACGTTTGCACACCCGAACACCCTTTAAAAATTGCAGTTCTCCTTTCTGGGAACGGCAGTAATCTGCAGGCAATTATTGATACCATTACAAACGGATTGCCTGTAGAAATCTGTGTGGTACTAAGTGACAAAAAAGATGCTTATGGTCTAGAACGCGCCAGACGCGCTGAAATACCTACAGAAATTTTAGTACAAAAAACTTCTTGGACAAAAGACACCTATGATAAAGCATTATCCGACTGTCTTGATACCTACCAACCCCAGTTGATTGTTTTAGCAGGTTTCATGCGTATTTTGACCTCAAATTTTGTGAATCACTTTAAAAACCGCATTGTTAATATTCATCCTTCATTATTACCCAAGTATCCGGGCTTAAATACGCATAAAAAAGTATTGTTTGCAAAAGACAAACAGCATGGAGCAACCGTGCATGTAGTTATACCCAAACTGGATCGCGGGCCTATCATTATGCAAGCATCTCTGCCCGTCTCTCCCGAGGATGATGAGCATTCCTTAAAACACAAAATACACGCCCTGGAGCATAAGCTGTACCCCGAAGTAATCCAGTTATATGCAGAAGGACATTTGGAATTTAAAGAAAATAGCGTTTGGCTGGATGATGAAAAATTGCCGCCTGAAGGTTTAACGTTTAGAATGCATTATTGATCTGCAGTTCCTTTTAACCGATTTTCGCTTTGCATTTAACGTATCATACTTGCTCTCAACAGAATGTCTTTGCAAGTTTAAGGGCTAACCTATTGAAAAGATTATGGATTGTTCATTTTTCCGTGCCAAAGGAATGGACATTCTTCATTGTTCTTATGTCGAATTGAGGTTATACATACTCTCGATCCTAACATTCCTTGAGCTCAGTTTTACTGTACTTTCTTCTGCACCAACGGATTATCCCAGCTGCCTGTAATCTGGTAAGTTTGGGCTACTATATGATTGACCACGCTCCCTAAAACTTTATCACCAAGCCAAGTTGCAGCACCTATCACAGGACCACCCACAATAGCTGCAGCAACTGGCAAACTGCCTGTCACATAAGGCGTAATCCGCATATCTAAATTGTAATTTTTGTCCGAAACGCCAATTTTTCCCTTAATTTCAATCTTTGCGACTGATCCACGCAAAGAACCATTTTCTGTCACGGCATTCCCGTTTTGCATAGAAAAATCTCCTTTCATCTGGTCAAAAACAAATCCCTTTTCTAATAAGTCACTGAAATCCAGCGACAATCGTTTAGGAATGCTTTGCAAACTTAGTAAATTCAATATGCGACCTATACCCATTTCAGCTTCTTTACTTCTGCCTATATCAATAATACTGCCTTTAGCAAAAGCTAGAGAGAAACTGCCATCAAGCTGCTTGGAACTAAAATCATAAGCTGCCGATGGCCAAGATAAAGCAAAAGCCATCTTACCATTTCCTCCTAAAACACTGCTGGTTACCTGCCAAGTTTTAAGTGCAGCGCCAATATTGCGGCTGTCCACATTTCCGCTAATCGTTGTTTGCTGATGATCTTTATCCACTTGTTGCCAGCGACCTGTTGAGGTTAAATAAGTATCTCCCGTACGAATATTTAATTGCCGAATCTGCAAAAGATTGTCGCCCGATGAAGTCAGCAAAGAGACTTGGTCTAAAAATTTATTTCCATAATAAAAATTTTTAAACTGTAAATCTAAAGGCGGAATATCTCCCGGATTAATGCCACTCACCACGGAAGACACACCTGTTTGAAAACGAAAACGCTCAAAATTGCCAATAATTGGACTATCCAGCCCTTTTGGAATAGTTAACTCTCCTGTCACAGTCGGACTGTTTATTTTGACTGACCAACTTTGGGGTTGCATTTTTGCTAAAACAGTTGCCGAAGATAATGTTATTCCTAACGCGTTTAATTGATCTACCGTCAAATTCAATTCTCGAAGTTGAAAGTTTGTATTTATGTTACCTCCTTCTTTTGCTTTTAAAAAAGGATTTAAATAATCAGCTACTTCTGTCCAGGTCAATTTTGATAAATTTCCATCAATCAATAAACCTTTATTCGTTTGGAGCTCAGCCAGCACGTCACCAAAACGTATATTTCCCTGTTGAAATATCCAATCTTTTTTCTGATTCTGGCTAAATGTCATAGCTGCACTTAGCTTTTTTGCATATTGTGCAAAGATATTCAAATCTGATTTATTGGAAAATTTAACTTGGGTATGGATTGTATATTTTTCATTGGCTGCTTTTTTTAGCGGCTCAGGCAAATCAATCTTGATGCCTTGCAAATCAGAATCCACCGTGAAGTCAACGCTTGGATGTCCTGCCTGATGTATAATTTTTAACAATGCCTGGTAATTGGTTTCGCCGACTATTTTATTTTGCAAAAAATTTAATCCATAGGTTTTCTGTAAGTTAGCAATAGACATCTTTCCATGAGCGCTTACAAAAATCGCGTGGCCATCGCGCATTTCAGACTTAGTGTCAATCGCAATAGCTACAGGTTGTCCCAACCAACATGCACGCAATTGGTCAGCAAATAAGCCATTTTCAGTAAATTTAAAAACCCCTATCAAATCCGTTAAGTGCACATAACCGCTAAAAGCATCTAGGCTTGCGCCAGGCAATACTGCCACATTTCCTTCTACTTCAGTTTGCGAAGCTGCCGTATGCAAAGGAATATGTAATCGCAAACCCAAGTCAGCCTCCCCATTCAGCGTTAAATTCTCCAAACCCTCGCCTACTGTTTTTTTCAAGGGACTCTCACTGATAAAGCGCAATCCATTTTGCATAGTTGTTTTTACATTCCCTGACACAATAAGTTCTGCATTAGCCAAATCTTCAATTCTCGCTGTGATAGGTCCCGTATTTGTATTCATAATAACGCCATTGGACGCTTGAATAGTAAGTTCCCGATTATGGAAATCTGCATCCGCATTCAGATTAAAAATTTCCGGCCATCCAGTTTTATAATCAAAAGTCATGTTCTTCACATGTACAAAGGCTTTAAATGTGCCCGTATTATCATCAAAAGGAAAATGAGACAACGGCCCCTGAAACAGTAATTGCCCATCTACACCATCGCCCGCAATAAATGCTTCACGCAACCAAGTGGCCAAAGATGGGTGAGAACTTAATGCTTTTTCTGGCAAATAATCTTTCAAATGACTGGCATCCTGTTCAGAAAAAGCTGCCAAAAATTGTAGATAAGGCGTATCGCCGGCTTGAGGCAAGAATAAGCTAAAACGCGCACGCATAGCCATGTTCGCATCAGTGAGCGCTATATCCTTCGCCTGTATTTTCAAAACATCTACTTCTTTTTTCCATTGCAAATGACCTTTATAATTTTTGAAAGAGAACGAATGAGTAAACCAAACTGGGATATCTAGCGTCATCTGATCGCCTGCCAATTGCAGATCGCCCGTCGTTGACGTCATAGCCAACATACCATTTAATCCAACAATGGCTGGCATATTTTTCCACGCTGATGTTTTTAAATCAGTAAACCTTGTCTTCAGAAGAAAAGATTTGCATGCGTTTTTCGCGGGTATTGGCACAGTTTCTTGACGCAGTAAGAAATTTTTTAAATGCGCCTGAGGCATCAAATTCTCTAAAGCCAACTTCAAAGAATCTGGCATGGCAAAAGTATTTAGCGTAAATGTTCGAAGCTGCGCCAAATCCAAACTATCCGCCTGAAATATCTGAATAAAAGGCGTTTTATCTGTTTGGATTTTTTGCTTAACGCTAAATTGCGTCAACGGCCAAACTTGCTTATTTAAAACTAGCTTAATTTTATCTGCTGCAAAAATAGAACCTTGATTTTCACGATGCCAAACAAAATTACCGCTCAATTCATCGATATGTACAGGTGCTTGCAGATATTGCCTGCTTTCTAATATGGCTTGTTTCAGATGAAAGATAGTTTGTGCCTGCTGCCAGTTTCCATTTTCCCATATTGCCCATAGCTGCAAATCATCTAAACTGCCTTGACTAAAATAGAAGCTAGAAAAATATTTTTGCGCCACCCACGATGCAACATCAAAATCTCTCAAATAAAAATAACACTCTGCATGAAGACCATTTACCTGTGTAAGATGAATCACGAAACGGAATCGAGTCGATTCTCTTCCCAACAATCTGGCAACACCCATTATCTGGCTTTTTAACAATCCATTCTTTAACACAGCAGAAAAATGAGTCATGTGTAACGTTTGGCTGTTTTCATCCTGCCAATCTATATCCATATTTTCCAAACTGATTTGCCCTTGTCGAAATAGCCAATCGCCGACAGACCCAATATCCGTTTTTTTAGTTGCATTCATTTTTAGAGGAATCAAAATACCGTTAATCGCCAAAAGATTAGAATTAATGCGACGCACTTGCAAATGCGTGTTCGAGACAGCAATAGAGCTGAGTATAAGTCTGTGCTGCAACAAACTAGGAATTATTTTTAAACCTAAGCGCAAACGCGGGATTTGTAAATGTGACTGACCTTTATTATCTAGAATTTTTACTGATTCCATGTCAATTTCTGGATGTAATCCACACCATGATGTCGTAATTTTTTCAATCTTAACGGTTTGATGCAAAGCGGCAGATGCCCATTGTTCAAAATACGGCTTATAGCGATCAATCTGAGGAAAAAATAAACGCACCACTCCTACAGCAATTCCAAATAAGAGAATAATGACGATGCAAATTTCAGCAGTAATTCTTAGAAAGCGGCTCAAAGGATTTTCTCATTTTTTTCGATGTTGTTGCTATGCAAAAAGTCTGGTCATGAAAATTGCTCAGCAATTCCAACAAAACAGGCGTTCACTGCTTCCTTGCCAAGACGATAAGTCGATTTCGCTTCCTGACTTCGACAAGCTCATTCACCAGCGGATTGGATCCCAACTTTCGCCGGCATGACGACTGATATGATACCAGCCTCGCTGACATCACAGTACCCATTTCGCAGTACTCGTACCATTTACCAAAATTAATGCCCACAAATGTGTGTGGGAATTACTATAAGTATTTGCTTTTTGTGTCATAAAGTGGAACAATATGGGTCCATGTGGAATAAAGTGGAATAAATTCTGTGTTTCGTGGCATTAACCTAATTCAACTTGATACAAAAGGGCGGCTTACCATGCCAACGCGCTATCGCCCTCGTATACAGGCTATTGCCCATAATCAGCTGATACTGACCATAGACACAGAGGTTCCCTGCCTACTCCTCTACCCCTTACCGGAATGGGAAGTTATAGAACAAAAAATTCAAAGCCTGCCTAGTTTCCATAAAACAGCCAGGCGTATACAAAGATTACTGATTGGTCATGCCACAGAGCTGGAGCTAGATGGCAATGGGCGCCTATTACTACCACCGCTTCTAAGAGATTACGCACATCTGGATAAACAAATCATGCTGGTGGGACAGGGCAAAAAATTTGAAATCTGGAGCGAAGCAGACTGGAACACAAGTCGCGACAAATGGCTTTCTGAAGAAAATGTCGCAGAAGACTTACCTCCTGAATTGGAGTCTTTCTCTTTATAATGTCCCATAAACCCGTTCTTTTAAGCGAAGTGATTGAACACCTAGCAATTAACGCCAATGGCATTTATGTAGATGGAACATTTGGGCGTGGAGGCCATTCCAAAGAAATATTAAAAAGATTAAATGACAAAGGATTTTTACTGGCCCTGGATAAAGATGAAGAAGCTATTAAAGCAGCCCATACAGAAAAACTAGACAAAAATCCGCATTTTTACATTCAGCACGGCAGTTTCACAAAATTACAGACATACGCTGCAGCAAAAGGATTGTTAGGCAAGATAGATGGAATATTACTGGACTTGGGCGTTTCATCACCACAGCTTGATGAGGCGGAACGCGGTTTCAGCTTTACACAAGACGGTCCGCTCGATATGCGCATGGATCGCAACCAGACATTAAGCGCCAAGGAATGGATTAATACGGCAAAAATGCAGGAAATTGCAGAGGTTTTAAGAAAATACGGCGAAGAACGTTACGCCAAACGCATTGCAAACTACATAGTTGCAGAAAGATCGCTCTCGATTATAGAAACGACAGGACGCTTGGCAGCTATCGTAAGCCAAGCCAACCCTCGTTGGGAAACAAATAAACATCCAGCAACGCGAACTTTTCAAGCTATACGTATTTTTATTAACCATGAATTGGAAGCGCTAGAACAAGTACTGCCACAAAGTTTAAACCTATTAAAAGCGGGCGGACGGTTATTGGTCATCAGCTTTCATTCTTTAGAAGACAAAATTGTGAAAGATTTCGCAAATTTACATAGCAGCTTCGCACATTTGCCAAGAGGACTGCCCTTGACTCAAAAAGAACTAGAAATACATATACGACTAAAGAAAATAAATGGCGCTATCCGCGCTAGTCAGGATGAAATAATAAACAATCCCCGCGCACGCAGCGCAATTTTACGCGTTATGGAGAAAATAAAATGAACACTGCTGTCAGAGCTTTGAGCCATAGCCATACCGAAGACTTAACAAGAGCCACGCCTACTTTTACTACGCAAAAATTGGGATTTGGCACATTTCTTTTAATGTTGGCTGTTTTGTTGTCTGGATTAGCTGTTATTTACCTGGCAGATTTAAACAGACGCCTGGCTATAGAATTGGAAGAAGCCGTATCTTCCCAAAACCAGTTGCATTTGGACGGGGATAAGCTATTATTAGAACAAAGTACCTGGGCAACCCAGGCCAGAATACAAAACATCGCCTCTCAACAACTAGGCATGCAGCCTCCTTCCTCGAAACAAATTATCATAGTGAAAATGAATGCATCAGCAATTCCTGCCAAAACTGCGAGACTTGCTTCCTTGTTTTAACGCGGCGCGCAAGCTGACTTCGACAAGCTCCATGCACAAACAAGAAAAATTTCGCCCAATAAAGATTTTGACATACAATACCCATGGATTTTCACCAACGCGTAAAACAGCGATAAAAATCTATGTGGTTGCATTTTTAATTATTTTTTGTCTGTTTTTTATCGCAACGTTTGTAGCATTAATAGCCTTAGGTTTGACGGTTATTTTTTATGTGATTTATTTTATCAGGAAATGGATGAATCAACGCCGCATACAACGTTTTCATCGTCCATAAATCAGCTTCTACTGTAATGTCACCACAACATCGTCTTTTAAAAGCGCTGCGGCGCGAACCCGTTGATAAAACCCCTATATGGATTATGCGTCAAGCAGGACGTTACTTGCCGGAATATAGACAAATGCGCATAAAAGCTAAAAATTTTATGCATCTTTGTAAAACACCCGAGCTTGCTTGCGAAGCTACCCTGCAGCCTATACGAAGGTTTCCGCTGGACGCAGCTATTATTTTTTCGGATATTTTAACGATTCCCGACTCCATGGGATTAGGTCTACACTTCATTGAAAATGAAGGTCCACGCTTTGAACATCCTATCACTTCCATGGCAGACATAAATGCACTGCCAATCCCCGACACCCACATAGAACTGAATTATGTTATAGAAGCCATCCGCTTAGTAAAGCATGAACTGGACGATAAACTGCCACTTATTGGTTTTGCAGGTAGCCCCTGGACATTGGCAACCTATATGATAGAAGGCGGAGCAAGCAAAAGTTTTAACGTGATTAAAAAATGGCTGTTTCAAGAACCGCTTAGCTTACACAAATTACTGGAAAAACTAACGATTGCCGTTACAAACTATCTACGCGCACAAATTGAAGCAGGCGCTGATGCTGTTATGCTATTCGATACCTGGGGCGGAATATTAACGCCTGATGATTATCAATTGTTTTCCCTCAACTATATGACAAAAATCATAGCTAATATTCAACAGCAATTTGCAGAAAATATTCCGATCATCCTGTTTACAAAAAACGGAGGGCAATGGTTAGAAACCATTGCAAATAGTGGCGCAAACGCATTAGGTTTAGATTGGACAATTCCTATAGGAAAAGCCAGACAGCAAGTGGGTCACAAAGTAGCCCTGCAAGGCAATATGGACCCCGCCACACTCTACGCTTCTCCTACGCGCATCGCCATGGAAGCCAAAAGAATACTGACAGATTATGGAAAGCTTCCTGGGCATATTTTCAATTTAGGTCATGGAATATTGCCAGATACGCCTATTGAAAGCGTTTCTGCCTTAGTTGACGCAGTACACCAGTTCCAACATACAACGCCTGTATCAGCTTTGTAGTACAAGGAGTATAATCGCTTTCTTTGTCATGCCAGCGAAGACTGGCATGACAACACAACCTATATGGATTGCTTCGTCACAAACTGCGTTCCTCGCAATGACGAACCCACTCCTCAAACTCGTATTTGCAAACACAGGGAGTACATATGCAAATTAATTTTTTAGGTGGTGTAGAAACTGTTACTGGATCTAAATATTTACTTACTTTTGAAGACAAAAAAATATTAGTGGATTGCGGATTATTCCAAGGGTTAAAAGAATTGCGATTGCGCAATTGGAATAAACTGCCAGTAGACCCTAAAACACTGGACGCTATCTTATTAACACATGCGCACATAGATCATAGTGGTTACTTGCCCTTAATTGTCAAAAATGGTTTTGAGGGAAATATATTCTGTACTGAAGGTACTAAGGATTTATGCACTATCTTACTGCCTGATAGCGCGCATCTGCAAGAAGAAGAAGCAGAATATGCCAACAAGCATGGTTATTCCAAACACAAGCCCTCTCTGCCTCTTTATACCATAGCAGATGCAGAAGATGCTTTAGCACATTTCAAAGCTTTCTCGTTCCATACAGTCACTGAGTTATTTCCCGGCTTCCAAGTTGAATTTCTGCGTGCTGGTCATATTATCGGCTCCTCTTTAATTCGTATCCATTACCATAACACTTCCATCCTATTCACAGGCGATTTAGGTAGGTTAAATGACCCGGTCATGC
>JACCDN010082455.1_pt1 | contig 17895 bp, 14 predicted proteins | sample 7441691 | NCBI WGS metagenome assembly JACCDN01 (sample SAMN15323439, study PRJNA562643) | freshwater metagenome | isolation source: river surface water | place: USA:Blue River Watershed | collected 2017-08-16
AGCTGCAGACAAACTGCTAGCCGTAGACAATGTAGAAATCAAATCGGCAATATCAGTGCGCGAGATTTTCAAAGCCAAAGTCATTTTATCTTTGCTGTTGGTGTTAAGCACCAGCGATAACATAGTCGAACCAACAGAGACATCTTGCAGTTCCGCAGCCGTGATCGGACGAGAATAAACACCAGTGGTGCAACCGGTGATGGTAATCACCATCGGCACTGAAGGAGTCGTGCCATTAAATTTAGTTGAAAGAGTAGATAAATAAAATCTATATGATCCATCATCTGCTAAAACTTGCGTTGCAAGTGCGGGATCTTTTTTATCACCATTGTCATCCAACTCATAAAGCCCTGCCACAGGATTGGTGCAAGACAAAGTTGAGACCATAGACTGAGAACTCAAGCCAAGACTTGCAGACGAAGAATAACCCAAAAGTTTACCAGATAAAAACGTCACATCGGCTGCCAACGGATCACGGTTTAATTCAACCTTGGATTTTTCACAGGCAACAGTCAGCAACAATAAAAGCACGCCAACAAAGATCTTGCAGAAGGTGTTCATTGTTTGAGATCTAAAATATAAAGAAAGTTTAGCCTTATTCATGACTTAGTACTGATCGGCTAGACCTATCAAATGCTAAAGCTTTAACAGGTTAAGAATGACAGTTGTTTTAAAATCAGTCGTCGAGAAGGATGTAGCAGTCTACTTGTCATAGTATCGAAAAATTTGATTGGCCGAAACCATAAATATAACAGCTAAGAATTGTCCGTAATCAATTACTGACAATTCTTGGTCACTGAGCCATCAGTGATATGAGCAATGATGTTCACATACCATGAACGCAATTGCTGAGCTTTCTGCCCACAAAGATCTACAGGCGCATCACAACTGCTGGTGCGCTCACCAAGTTTTGCTTGGTTGGCTTGTGAAACCATAGTCACATAAGGATAATCATAAAGCATTGCACACATCTGCCCTTGAGCTTGCTCGGCATCGACGACTGGCTCACAAATCTCAGCGCCACTCAATATAGTTTGCGCAGCCACCAGCTGTTCGTCTTTCAAACAATAACTTTCACCACGAACTTGTCCCGCCTCTTCAAATGCGGCAACCTGACCGTTACTTAGATCTAAATCAAGAAAACGGCTACGGGATTCATCCCACAATGACATCGTTGTGAATTCATTCACTGAATATTTATTATATTTAACAGGAGGAAACACTGGTCCTCCATTCATATCAGAGGTAGTCGGCACAGTAGTCTTTGCACAGTTTTGAAAACTGAGAATCAAAACAGTAATAGCAGATAACGAAACCCACATTTTTGTTTTCATAGATATTCCCCTGTACCTATTATCATATCGGTTTTTTTTTGTATTTGAATAAAACGTTTTTTCGTCGAGCTTTAAATACAATACATTAGCTTTAGCATCTCATTTTGAGACCAATACGAATTGCCCGGCAATTCGTGTTACCGAAAAAACAAATTCAGTTGTCCCAAAAATAGTCGTTTTTAATGGATGCCTGGTAATTACTGTTACCGAAAAAGGTACTAAACTTTGGTCTATAACTTTAACCGGGAGTGAAGTTTTGGATCAGGACAGCAAGGACGCTGTTTTTTACCAGTTAGCGCTTAGCTATAACTGGCTAGAGACAAAAAAAGAGAAGATGGATTTACTCATTGAGATCGAGTCTATTATTTTGCCAAAGATTGGTATTGATAAAATGCATCGCAAGAGTCTAATCAGAAAACTGCGTGGAGCCATTATTATTGAGGAGACCAGAAGAACACGCGGCAGAAAAAACACATATACTGATTTTGACAAACATCACCTGGTTCAACTTTGGAAGCTATCAGGGTATCCATGCAGCAAGAGGCTGCAATCTATTTTAGATGAATGGCTGCAGAGCTACGACTGTTCAGAGTTGATAAAGAGTAATTTAAAAAAGATGTCAGCAACAGCAATGGATGAGTACCTCAGAGTTGCCAGGCTTGAGTATTTGCGCAAGGTAAACAGTGGAACTGTGCCGGCAAAAAATCACATTAAAAAACTGATTAGACTGCGCGATCCTTCGGTTCGTTATACAGAGCCTGGCTATGTTGAGTCCGACACAGTTTTACATTGTGGTCATTACATCTGGGGTACTTACGGGCATACAGTGTCGGTCACAGATCTGTTTAGTGGTTGGACTGATGGCGGTGGAATCTATGGGAAAAATGCTGAGTTGGTTGTTCGAGTGTTAAAGAATTTAAATGAGCGTCTGCCGTTTATAATGCGGTCATTATTTTTTGACAACGGCATTGAATTTATAAATTATATTTTAGTACAAGAATTTAAAGACGCAAAGGGTGTTGACGTGGCAAGAGGAAGATCTGGAAAATCAAATGATCAGTGTCATATAGAGCAGAAGAACAATACTTTTGTTCGCAGTGTGTTTGGTCATGTTCGAATCGAAGATCCGACACTAATCCCGTTGATGAATGAAATTTATGAAGTCTGGGGAAAGCTGCATAATTACTTTATGCCTCAGATGAAGTTAATATCAAAAGACCGGGTGGGTTCTAAAGTTAAAAAGAAGTATGACAAACCAAAAACTCCGTACCAACGACTAATGGAATGTGAAACATATCCAGAAGAGCAGAAAGAAAAACTTCGAAAGATTAAAGCAACATTAAATCCCTTTGAGCTCCAAGCAGAACTTCAGACGAAACTGGCCTACTTCCATAAATTAAATAATGCTTATAATGAACGAATACAGAAAGAAACCTCATGAACCAAACCAAACGTATCAAATCGAGTCATTTGGGTAACATGAATTACCTGGGCAACACGAATACGAAATATGTAATATAAAATGTGGATTGAATTTGCCTATTGAACATCTGAAAAATGAAAAATTCGAACAGGGGCATATTCTGCCGATAGTGGCGTTGTTAAATAATGTATTTGATTAAAGATATATCCTTTCAAAATCATTCGCCTTTGAAAAGCTTTTAAAAATCCTTACTAAAATAATAATGTTGAGGTTGGTATACTTCCTTAGCGATTAAAAATAACGGCTCTTTTATATTTTTTGGGTAAATGATCATATTAATTATATAAACAGGTACAGAGACCAAAAATCATTTTAAATTGAGTCTTTAGGCCAACATCAAATCTTTGGCCAATACAGTCTTACCAAAGACCCCTTTTAATTCGTTTCCTTGGTTACTTTCAAAGTCAGTTAATTCGGTAGGCTTTTATGCGTCCAAGTAAGAGTTACTGTACAAAAGATAACAGCCGATTTTTTATAAATAATAAGCTAAAACCAGCATAATGATCAGACTGATTTTAGCTTTATTATCTCTAAACTATTTCAACGTTGCCTTCGCAGAACAACCCTCTAATAGCACGATAACAAAATATGTCGTGGTCGGAGTAGCAGGATTTCGAACCAGAAAAAGTTTAATAAATAAGAAAAACATATTTTCTTCGGAGATCGCAACCAATGGCGAGAAATCAGGCGTATGGAGTTACCTACCATATAATTATTCTAATATTTTAAACTCAGTCTATTTAACTCACTTTTCTTCTGAAAAAGAAATCGATCAGACCATAGATTTATTCATGAATAATAACTCTTGCGATCAAAGCATTGGATTAATTATTCTGGCAAACAGTTGGGGCGCCTCTGTTGCAAACCAACTAGCATCTCGTTACCAACAAATATGCAATCGAATGACTGATTTATTTATCATGATTGATGGAATCAACAAGCCATTCATTGCACCCTATTCAAAATCAATTAATGCAAATATTTGTTTGAATTACTATCAAAATGAAAGCTTTATCCATGGAGACTCGATCAACAACTGCCAAAATAATTTAATTCAAACAAAAAAATATAACAGTCTAATGAAAGCGCATATTTCAGTCGAATGGATAGCAAGCCGGAAAGCTAATGAAATTATCTATAAATTTATTAATCATAATTTTCCAATTCCCTGATTTTTAAGACGATAAAGAATTACTCAAAAATTTCCTAGGTTTATTTATTGTTAGATATTTCACTTTGTTGCTCTTTGCTCTTTACTCTTTGCGCTTTGCGCTTTTCTCTTTGTTGTCATTTTTCGTGGTTTTTCTTAATCAATTAAACTAGAATCTAAACCTTCATTTTTGTTTGTTGAACAATAATGTGATTCGATAGATTTTAAATATAATTCATATCAAAGAGAACTCTTAGATTTGTAGTTCGTATCTAAGAGTTCTCTTTGATATGAATTACAAATTACCAAATTAATTATTACTATTAAGCACTCTCAGTCTTCTTGAAAGAACCTCAGATCTTATCCAGCTTGAACGAAAAGGCTATTTTATGTGAGGAATAGACTACAACCCATGTTTGCTTGAAAGAATGACTGTCTAACTTTCTGACAGTTTACAAAAAACGTCACTGCCCGTATATTGCGACAACTTGGGCCTGGGGTTTTTGTATTTTAAAAGTTTCGATTAGATTAGGTGGGGTTTATGATAAACAATAAGTATTTATCTTTAGCATTAGTTTCATTTTTATTAATTCAAACTGGATGTAATCGCAACTCAGTTCAAGAAATTAATTCGGCTGAGGATATCAAACAAAACTCTTCAGATACTGCTTTTTATGCAAGCAAAGGCACAGAATTAACCGCCTCATACACTGCTTACTACAGAACAACATATCAAGATCTCGCAACCTATCAAGCTCTCTCCGCAAAACAAAAAAAAGCTGCAACACCAGTTTCCAAAGTCATGAGTTATTTATATGGCCCTCTGACTTATCGAATCCTTGGTGGTCCTTCGAAAAAAGAAGGCTCAGAAATTTTATGGGATCAAGCTCGTATGGGTTCAACTGGCTTTATCGAGGTACCGTATAAATACGCAGGTAAATGGTTGATCAAAAATCCACTTCCACAAAATCTTGTTTTGCCAGTACCTTATAATTTAAGTGGACTAAAAACCAATAGCTGGCTGAAATGCACTGACGAAGCACCTTCACATCAGTCCGAAGGTTTACTTTGGTATTTCTGGGACCCATCACGCCCAGGCTGTGACCATGCCCAAGGACAACAATATCAAATGGTTGATATTACATTTGGCGAAAGCACAGCTCAGCGAACAGATACATTTCCAGAATATCAATCTTTGCTAAAAACAGATGGCAAGGACAACAATTATCAAATGACATTTGCATTTGGTTATGTCGAAAAATTAGATGACCCCAATCCAGACAAAGACAACGATGCCTCAGCAAGAGCATACCGAAATTTGGCTACAGCTGTTCGCAGAGCCACAGCTGATTATCGTTTTACAGAAACTCCAATTTACGAAAAAGAATATTTAGGAGCTAAACGACCTGATAAAAAAATTGGAACTCGCATTCAAGGAATTAAAGATGGAGTACAAATAACAATCAATATCGTCATGGCCATCGACATTGATCAAATAGAAATTTTCGCAAAATCTTTTGCACATGATCATGATGGCTTTTTCGCATGGTTCGGACATTCTCGCGTTGGCGAAGGCTTTGCCGTGAGTCAGCTAAAAAAAATCATGAAAGCCAATCCCGAATTTTATAAGTTAACACCAAATTATCAGATCATTTACTGGGGCGGGTGCAACAGTTACTCGTATTTCACAACTCCATTTTTTAATTTGAAAGCCGAAATCAATCCAATAAACGATCCAAACGGCACAAAAGGATTAGACATCATTTCAAATGGCCTACCAGCGATTGCACAATTAAGCGATGCCAACGCCAAAACAATTTTTGCAGCCCTTTTCAATTGGCAAGATCATTTGTCTTATCAACAGATCATAGACAGAATCCAAAAAAATTCAGAAGGCTTCCTAAGAAAAGAAACCAGTCTAATTAACGTCCTAGGCGACGAAGACAACAATTAAAAATCACAAAAAAAGTAAGATAAAAACAAATAATCATTCAATCAAAGTAGAGGAAAAAATCTCTACTTTGATTTCCAACCACCATCATTTTCAAATCAATCAATCAATCAATCAATCAATCAATCAATCAATCAATCAATCAATCAATCAATCAATCAATCAATCAAATCAATCAATCAAATCAATCAATCAATCAAATCAATCAATCAAATCAATGAATGAATGAATGAATGAATGAATGAATGAATGAATGAATGAATGAATGAATGAATGAATGAATGAATGAATGAATGAAATCAAAAAACATCATTCAATACTAAACAACAAAATAAACTCCGAAAACATACACAAAAAAACCTAGAGCCTTTGGGATATTGAGGGCTCCTTCTTTCCTTTGCGATCTCAGCCCCGCCACGACGGCGTACCAAAGGGCTGCGAGGTCAGGATGACCGTATCGCAAAGGAAAGAAGGAGCCCTCAATATCCCAAAGGGCAGACAAAAAAAAAGCCCGGGATGTCCCAGGCTTTTCTTCGCGATAATAAATTCGCAATTTGAGGATTAACGTTTTGAGTACTGACCTCTGCGACGTGCACCACGTAAACCGTATTTTTTTCTTTCGACCATACGAGGATCGCGAGTCAAGTAGCCAGCTTTTTTCAAAGCAGGTCTTAAATCAGGATCAAAAGCAGTCAAAGCACGAGCGATACCCAAACGGATAGCACCAGTTTGACCGTTTTCTCCGCCACCTGCTACAGTGACATTGACATCAAATTTTCCATTTTGTGCGATAACATCAAACGGTTGTTGGATAACCATTTTAGATTGCATACGTTTTAAATATTCGTCTGCTTTCATTCCGTTAATAGTTAGTTGACCATTTCCAGGCTTCAAGAACACTCGAGCCGCGCTGGTTTTTCTTCTTCCTGTTGCGTAGTAAACTTTTTCTGCAGCCATGATTATTTACCTTTTTTTGTGGTCAATTTATATGCTTCAGCTTTTTGCGTAGCATGTGGGTGAGTTGCGCCTGGGTATGCTTTTAATTTGTTAATTAAAGAATATGACAACTTATTTGTAGGCAACATACCACGAACAGCTTCATGAATAATAAACGCAGAATCTGTTTCTTTCATTTGTGCCGCAGTTTTTTCTTTCATTGAACCGAAAAAACGTGAGTGACGATAATATTTTTTAACGTCCCACTTTGTTCCAGTCATTTCGATTTTGTCCGTGTTGATCACGATAACAAAGTCGCCATTATCCATATGTGGAGTGAATGTTGGTTTGTGTTTTCCACGAAGCAAAGTAGCAATTTGAGTTGCCAAGCGTCCCAATCGTTGCCCTTGAGCATCGACGATCCACCAATTTCTGTCTGCTTCTTCTGACTTTGCCATCCAAGTCTGTGAATTGTGCATATAAACTCTCCGATTTGCTTAAATATAGTGCCTAATTATATTTAAAAATTTTGACCTATTTTTATGACTGATAACGGGAAAATCAAAAAAACAGGCTAACATAATTGTTACTCATCGCTTAAACCAAGTCTCGGAAACAGTTGCATCAGTTTCCAATTCAACGGGTATAAGAGTCCGTCCAGTTCAAGAAATGAACAGCCTTTTTAGATTCGCCGGCACTTATTGTCAAGAGATTGTGGATAATAGACTTTAGAAAGAAAAAGCCCTTGAGCCGGAGCCGTCGGTCCGGCCTTCGTTCGATCTTTTAATGCCAGTATTTCAGACATTTTTTCTATTGGCTGACCCTTCATACAAAGATCCAATTGGGTTCCAACGATATTTCGTACCATTTGTTTTAAAAAACCGCTTCCGGTAACTCGAAACTCTACCAAGTTGGGATTGCGACGATGCCACTGCGCCCTGTAAATTTCTCGCACCGTATGTGTCACCGGAGTCCCTACCGATTGAAAGCTTTTAAAATCCTGTTCTTTTTGCAGCAACAAAGCCTGACCATTGAGATAATCCAAATCCAAAGGCAAACGCACCCACGAGCTGTAGCGAGCCATTAAGGCCGAAGCACGGGGCGCATTCCAAACCCAATAACGATAGGTCTTATGAGTGGCTGACAACGTCGCATGGAACTCTGGCGGAGCATACCACGCGTCTTTTATAGTGATGGAACTGGGCAACTGTGATTTCAACGCCCAACAGAGGTCTTTAGGTAAATCCGTACGAGTCGTTTCAAAATGTGCAACCTGACCCTGAGCATGCACCCCTGAATCCGTGCGCCCTGAAGCAAACAAATGGATAGGCTCGTTCATTAATCTCGTTAAAGATTTCTCGATCGTTTCCTGCAAAGATGGCTTTGGTGAGGCATGCTTGTGTTCTTTTTGTTTCTGCCAACCACAGTAATCTGTTCCATCATAAGAAACCAGCAACCTGATCTTCTGACCATCTCGCTTTGTTTTATTAATATCATTATACTCATTTTCCGACATAGCAGAAGGCTTTATCAAAAATCGACGACCACGCCAACGTTTATAAAGTGATTTGTGAAATCTAGATCCTCGTAAACACCCTGCATAGCACGGCCCTCGATCACCAGCCACAAATCAGCGACTCCGTACTCTGAAGACATGGTGTATTTAGCTATCATGTCTAAGCGTGAAAGAGAAATCAATAGACCACCACCACCACCGAAAGCAGAGGACCCCGCGGATTTTGGCGCCTGACCGTCATCACGAGATTCAACCAAACCGTAATAAGTTCCACCACCATAAACAAAAGGAACAAACAATTGCCCCTTCCAATACTCAAATCGATAATTTAAAAACAATGAAGCGGGAATAATGTATAAGCTATAACTTTCTTCAGCTCGATTTACACCACTAGTTCTTTTTGATTTGAAATAACCTTTACCAGTAGCCGAGAAAAAACCCGTTTCCAAGCTGAGCCCAATGGAACCGTATTGACGGAATGGCATCCACTGATAATCAATCAAACCGCCTACCAAATCACTTGAGCTATACATAGAATCAAATGTTGCAGTTCCTGTTGAATTCTTCACTGTCGGCGTACTCATGTTTGCTACACGAACAGAGACAGCCTGAGTTTTCTCTTTTTCATCAGTCTTGTACTGATAAGAACCGTCTGGAGCGATCCTTAATAACCCTTTTTCCGCATCTGGATGCTCTACTCGCAAAGTGCTGCCCTGCTCTGGAGCTGCAGGTTTTTGAAAACGTGGCTGAGGACGTGGATATCTATTTTGCATTTGATCCGAGCTAATTTCTTCTTCGTCTTGTTTTTTAAGCTTGATGTAAGCTTCTTGTTGTTGAGTCTCTTCGTCCACCAAAGAACGATTTTTCGATTGAGCGTCGGGCTTCATCTTTATATTGTCGTTTTTTTCCGTTGATGAATTTGAATTTTCAACCTGAGCTTCTTGTGCGCGCTCAGAGGGATATCGATTCAGATTTGGATCAGCACTGATTTCTTCTTCGTGAAGTTGTTTTAAACGTATGTACTCTTCTTGTTGGCGATTTTCTTCATCGACTAAAGAACCACCAGCGGCCCCACCCGATGAGTTTGCAGCTTGAACAGAAAAACTAACTGCCAGCATCCCCAACGTCAGCACCAGAAAAAACAAATGCGAACGACGCAACGACAGCAATTTAGTTTTTTTTAAAAACAACCCCAAAGACAAAAGCAACAGAGCAAAAAACAATCCGGCAAATACCTGTGGCCACTGAACAGCAACATCAGCCAACCAAATAGTTGGCCACAAAACCCCTCGGGTTATCATCCGCAAGGTTGGATGTTCCGAGATAAACTGAGCCATTGGCGGAGAAATTTGATAATATAATTTCACAAATTTTCTACCCAAGGTATGCGGTATCAAATATTGATTACGAAATTTTCTTAATAAATTCACTTGCGGCGCCATGTCCGAGCCATATGCTGCTGTTGCGACAAAACAATGTTTATCATCCAACAAACCAATAACCTCGCCAGGCATTGCCACGTGGTCATCCACAGCTGCGAATAAATCTCCTGTATCCATCAATCCAGTCACTACGGTTGCCTCATCAACAGCTGCCACCGTAAACATATACAGTTTATCATTGGTCAAATCAGAGACCTTGTTCGGTTCTAATTTTGTTTCAATATTGCTTTTATCGGTAACACTGAGATCTTTATAATTTGAACCCAAACTGATATTACAAAAATCTGAGCTGGCAGTTGGCTTGGTCGAGATCTCTTTGTAAAACACACGCATCGCATCCCATTTTATACCAGAACTGCCAGACGGTCCCGATGATCCGCGCGACACATCTTTTACAAAAACCTTGGCATCACCAGGAACTACTTTGAATACGCAAAATGCCTGATCAGAGCCGCAAGAGGTTGTCATAGTCGACGAAGCGTCTGATTTAATAACATGGAAACGAACAGTCACACTCTGCATGCTGCCACTGATGAAACTGTTATTGCTGTCTACCAACCCAACATACATGGTATCTGTAAAAGATGCAGCAGGAGTTCCCGCTGACAAAGTACTCAAATCACAGTCTGTTGCGCTGAGACCTGCTCGCTCGCAAATTTGACCCCATTTAACTTCCACAGGAATTGAAACATTAGCTGTTGCTGATGGCGAATTGTTTAACGTCACATCAGTTCCTGACGAGCTATTATTCCAACGTGCTTTGACAGTTGCACCAGCTGGAATCTGGTCCACAACAAAACTCATTTTCAGTATCAAAGCCGGATTCACGCTTCGAGTAGCGCAAGAATAATATGTGCCACAAGAATTTGTCAGAACCGAACAGGAATTACAAACAGAAGTAGAGCTGGGCGAAGAACATCCCCCGACATCACCTGCATATCCACCAAAAACAGTGTAGGTATTTGTTGTTGTGGTTGTCGAACCATCCGTTGATGTACTAGAAGTCGCATCTACTCGAGATGCGGTTGATGAATCGACAGTAAAACTTTTCATTCCTGCCACAGCGAAGCTAGCGAAATAAGTGAGCAACAATATCACAAACAAAGAACGTACACGTAAAAACATCTTACCCATTTTTCTCAATGAAAAAAAACTGTCACAATGATGAATAAATAATTGAAATATTATGTTCCTTAACATGGCTGCCATTCCAGCACGGCTTTGATTGTCATTCAAGTTCTATTACAGCTTGCGAGTCCCACCTTTTTTCAGTAGCGTCATACATATGAAAAACTCTTTCACTCTATCTAATTTTTCTCGCATCTTTACTCAAGCTTTTGTTGCCACACTGCTTCTCTGGGGGGCGCTTTCAGAAACTGCTTTTGCTTACCCAGAATTCATTGGTTACGGCTATGGCACCTGCATCACTTGCCATTACAACGGGCACGGCAGCGGCCCATTGAATGATTATGGTCGCGCACTGTGGTCTGCAGAAATTGCCTCACGCAAATTTTATTCCGCTAAAAAATCAGATGAAGATATCGCCACCTCTTCAGGTTTTTTTGGTTCTAAAGAACTACCCTACTGGATTCGCCCACACCTCAAATACCGCGGCATCAATGTCCGCTCAAATCCAGGCAGCAAATCTTTAGACGCCTCAAAATTTTATCAAATGCAAGCAGATATGGGCGCCACCATCCAGGCAGACCCTGACGGAAAATATTTAGCGGTCATCACTTATGGCAATAGTCCACGCAATGAAGATTACGGCGCGGCAAAAGTTGGTCTGCCACGAGTGCTGGCAAAAGAATATTATTTCAGAGCCGAGATCGCCGAAACGCTTTGGCTTTACGGCGGGGTTCTTGAAAAAGTTTATGGCCTTCGCAACATCGATCACACTTCTTATCAAAGAACTTTTCAAGGCTTCAACCAGCGCAACAACAGCACCGACGGCAATAGCGAATCTCAAGGTGTTGTTTTACATAAAATTACAGACAAATGGGAAATCGCCGGCAATTATTTTTTCGGCAATCCGTATGACAATGTTGATTATAAACAAAAAGGCTATTCAGCCATGGGCGAGTACGAAGTTGGCGAGAAAAAACGTCTGGGCGCTTCTGTTTTTTCTGCAAAAAATGAATCTTTAAAAAAAGATTTAGTCGCCATTCATTACCGACAAGGTTTATCTAAAGGCTCAGCCATTATGCTTGAATACGGCCTGATCGCTGATCAACCCACAACCGTTGGCACCAGCAAAAGTGTGGGCAGTTACAATCTGATTCAATCATTGATTTCATTATCTCGTGGTTACAATTTAAAAACGACTATTGAACGCTATAATCACGAATTCAACGCCTCTTCTCCTGACATTTGGAAATGGTCTGCTGGCCTTCTTTTCTTTCCAGCACCACGATTAGAATTCCGCGCCGAAGTCGTCAATGGTCGTTCCTTTTCAAATCAACAAGTTCCAGATGACACCTGGGCACTGCAAGGACAAATACATGTTTCGCTTTAATACACACAAAAAAAATTCAGGCACAGCCAAACTCGTGATGACGAATACTCTTATGCAAGTTGGTTTCATTTTATTTTTACTGATTTCAGTTTTGATCAAACCAATAATTACTTTTGCAGAAGAGCCCGCTGCCGCGACCTCAATTGTGAAAATGAAAGCCGATCGCTCTTTTGGCGTAAGTTATCTCAGTTGGACAGAAAATGTTCAACTCGACAACGGCAACAACACCGACCAAGCTTTTGCTAATTTTTATGGGAACTCGCTCTTTTATGAAAAACAATTTCCAACCTCCAACGAGAATGGCTACTCGGTAGAGCTGGGAATGCTCGCTGGCAGCGCCAACGCAGGTGGAACACAAACATCGCTGACCTACCAAAAATCATACATCAAATGGTGGGGAGCGGAATCCACCGTACGTGCCTCTCACCAGCTAAGCTCTCACATCGTACTTTCAGCTGGAGCTATGGCAATGTACAGAGCGCTGACCTGGCCAGATCAAATCAACGGCCTGAAAGTTAACTCTGGCGCTGATTTTAATCTGGCTGCTTTGCTGGATTTAAAAATGCTTCTTGGTTCAAATTTATATTTAACAAACACCCTGGGAACAATGGCCTTTAAAGCCACCACTTACTGGGCCTTAGCTGTTGGTTACAATTTCTAGATTATTTTTTCTTTGCAGGAGCTGTTACTGGCTTCGCAGGCGGTGTTGTCGGCTTTGCTTCTGCTGCCACAGGCTTTGCCATCTCAGCGGCTTTAACTGGAACTTTTACTGTTAGCTGAACAGTGTCGTCAACACCCACTCCCATGTATTTAATCCCTGTGATTTTAAAATCAGATAGTTTCAATGGAAAATGGGCAATCAAAAAATTACCTTCTGTTTCAAAGGTGCCTGATATTTTTTGTTCAATATCGCGAATTTTGACAACACCCTCACCTTTTCCACCCTTGCCAGTTGCTTTTAACAAGATAGCTTGTGGGTATTTTTCGACTTCTAGATGTTTTTTAGTATGTTTATCTCTGAGCTCAATACCAGTTTGCAAATTTCCAAGTTCGACAATAACGTTTTCGGCCTGATAGGTATCACCATTTTTAACTGCTGCACCCTTAACTTCAGTCGTTTTAGCTTTAAAATTTCCTGCGGGCTTTAACGCCACAGCGACCTCTGCCTCTTGAGCAAAAACGTTGATCACGAACCCTAAGCAAATAACAAAAGCTGAAAGGGTTTTAAGTTGTTTTAACATTTGCATAATTTCCCCCGATGAAAATCAATTTGCGATTATGGATATCCAGTTCTTTGAAGATGTCTTCGACATCATTCTCACGCGATTTTGCTAGCTTGCAAATAAAAAAAAGGAATACTGGCTATTCTGTTTTCACAAATTGAATTCAGGTTATGACGACACTTAATCAACAGCAAATGCCAGACTAAGGACTAGGAGCAAATGAGCAAATGAGCAAATGAGCAAATGAGCAAATGAGCAAATGAGCAAATGAGCAAATGAGCAAATGAGCAAATGAAAATATACTATTCTCCAGAAAACTAATTCTTTTTTTAATTAACATGTTTTTGAAAAACTTTTTTGATTTCGCTACGAAGGAATTTTTTGGCAGAGGCGCGAAGATGAGAAACGATGGTCAACCAAGAATAGACCCTGCAAAACAGCCAGAAGAGTTTTTCAACAGCCCTTTGAATCTTCAAAAATAGTCCTGATTAGAATACAGCAACAGTTCACTTAAGAATACAGTACTACAGATGTTATTTTTGAAGAAACCCTTTACTACAATGAAAAAAGGCAACTCTACAGCTGCCTTTTCACAAACGATTTAATATTTTAAAACCCGATAAATATACGGAGCACATCCTATACAAATCAGTTTAAGCACGTTCTAGAATTAGTTCTTTAACAATCCAATCTCACGCAATCTCTGCATCAAGAATTCATGAGAAGAAATGTCAGCGTATTTCGCCCCAGCACCACGACAAGAAGGAATACATGAAAGCAAAGCCTCAGGATGAGGGTGCATAAAAAATGGCATTGAATAACGATGAGCAGATCCCGCCCCTGGAGAATTGATCACCTGATGTGTTGTCGACGGAATCACATCATTGCAAATACGCGCAAGCATATCACCAGCATCCACGATCAACTCACCCGGCTTACCATCAACATCCAACCAAGTTCCGTCACGATCTTTTAACTGCAAGCCCGTCGCCGTCGCCGCCGGCAAAATAGTAATCAAATTGATGTCTTCATGAGGAGCTGCTCGTAAACAACGTGGGTCAACGCCCTCGGCAATCGGCGGATAATGCAGTAAACGCAAAATCGAATTGCCATCTTCAACCATGTAATCAAAATAATGCGAAGGCACATCCAAAGGAAAGGTTAACGCTTGCAATAGAACTCTACCGGCCTGATTCAAAGAAGCGTAAAGCTCTGAAAAAGTCTCTTGGAAATCTGGAATTTCAGAAGGCCAAACATTTTTTGGATAATACGAAGCAAACGGATGACCCTCAGCAACCTCTCGTCCCACATGCCAAAACTCTTTTAAATCCATAACAGGAGAATCTTTTGCATGCTCTTTTCCAAACGGGGTATATCCACGTTGTCCACCATGCACACCTGCATATTTTAACTTGGTCGCATCTGGAAGAGCATAAAACTGCTCCAGCATCTGATATCCCTTATTGAGGAGATCTTGAGACACATCATGGTCTTTCAGAATGATAAATCCATAATCTTTCAAACCAATATAAAGTTGTTGAATAAATCGAGATTGCTGTTCGACAGTCCCTTCGGTGTAACTTTTTAAACTCAAAGTCGGAACTTGGCGAACTGTTGCTAAAGAACTTTGCTCAATAGAAATATCCATAAAAACCCTCCGTTAAAAATTCAATTTCAAACTGAAAAATAACAATCCAAATTACCAAGGAGTCCTATCAATATGAGCGGAATCACAATGACTGATTTGACCTGTTATTGCCTGAACTTAACTGTTACCTAACTAACTCTACACTAAACCAGCATTTCTTATTTTTTCAAAAAAATCATCAGCTCCATCAGATCGTGATTTTTCAACAATGTGTTTGAGGCTGTTTGCTAAATTACTCAACAAAAAACTATTTTCTGAATTGTAATTTTATATTGCTCTGTAAATTCGAAATGAATATCCCCATCAAACAACCGAAAAGCATGAACCTTTTGTTGTTGCTCGCGATAAATTAAAGGCCGTGGGTCCAATTTGAGAGTTTGATCGATAATCTGCTTCAATGCTGGCTGGCGAATGCGCTCTCCCCAATTTTGAATCTGCTCCAGTAATGAATCGGACCAAATCACATCGATCTCGATGGTTTGAATTTGAGATGGCCAACCCGAAATCGCGTTTGACAGAGCTTCGACCTCTGGCAGATAAGGCTTAATATCTAAAACCGGAGTGCCATCGACCACATCCACTCCCGAAATATAGATTTTGCCATCTATCACTTGCTCGATCTTAACCAAAGATAAACCAATCGGATTGGGGCGATGAGGGCTACGAGTAGCAAAAACACCAATACTTTCACCACCCAGACGCGGCGGATGAACCTTGGCGTGATAGCGCAAGTTGGCGTTTTGATGAAAAACAAAGACAAGCCAGCAATGCGAGAATTTTTCCAAACCCTCAACTGCAAAATGAGGCTGCCATTTTGCCTCTATTTCGATCACCGCCGTAGCCTGCGGAACCAATCCAGGCTGCCTTGGAACTGCAAATTTACTTGGATAACAAGAATGAACAACGCCTATCGGCTGAATAACAGACGGAATCACAGAAACTGAGACTTCGGAATTGGGTTCGGAGGCATTATTGTGGCCCGAGGTTGATTTGCTCATGCCCCCTCTTCTCACACTTCTTTGTTTGACTCAACCCCTGTCGCAAATTAGATTCGCCTGGTTTGTCACAAGTCTAACCCAGGGGCCTAAATATGCGCGCGACTTTACCGATTCCTAAAAATAACTTGATTGAAATTTGGCTGATTGTTTTGCTAGCTCTGCTTTTCAGCCCTAGCGTTTTCGCTTTCAAAGTTGGCCTTGTGCTCGACAAGGGCGGAAAAGACGATCGTTCATTCAACTCGGCAGCTTTCGAGGGTGCCACCAAAGCAAAAAAAGATTTGGGTATTGAACTTAAATACGTTGAAGCCACCGACCAAAATGCATTTGAAAATCTTCACCGCTCATTCGCAGCAAAAGGTTATGATTTGATTATCGGTGTAGGTTTTGCTCAAACTGATGCTATCAAAAAAATTTCCAGTCAATTTCCTGATAAAAAATTTGCAATTGTCGATGGCGAAATCAATCAACCCAACGTACGCAGTTTATTATTTCAAGAACACGAAGGCTCTTATCTAGTCGGCGCAATCGCAGCATTAAAAAGCACCACTCACAAAGTTGGCTTTATTGGTGGCATGGACATCCCATTGATTCGTCGATTTGAGTTGGGATACAAAACTGGCGCTGAAAAAACAGTTCCACAAACCAAAGTTGTTTCACATTTTATTGGCGTCACTGGAGATGCATGGAACAATCCTGCCAAGGCTAAAGAATTGGCATTGTCACAATACAACTCGGGCGTGGATATTATTTTTGTTGCCGCTGGTGCATCTGGTGCCGGTGTGTTTGATGCCGCTGAAGAAAAAAAGAAATTAGCTATCGGAGTGGACTCAAATCAAAACTGGCTGAAACCTGGATTTATTTTAACCAGCATGATGAAACGCGTGGATTTAGCCGTCTATGACACCATCAAACTGACGCAAAACAACCAATTCAAAGGCGAGGTCGCTCGATTTGGTTTGAAAGATGCGGGTGTTGATTTTGCTGTCGATGAGCACAATAAAAATGTTCTACCAGCAGATATCATCAGCAAAACACAAAAAATAAAAGCCGACATCATCTCAGGCAAAATTGTAGTGCCTGATTACTATCAAAAGAAACACTAGCCTGATGAACAACACTCCGGCCTTGCTAGAATTTAAAAATATCTGCAAGTACTTTGGCTCTGGCCCAATGATGGTCAAAGCTAATGACGGAGTTTCATTCGCAATTCGCAAGGGAAATATTCACGCCCTGATCGGCGAAAATGGCGCTGGCAAATCAACCATCATGAACATCTTGTTTGGTTTGTATCAAGCCACCAGCGGTGAAATATTTAAGAATGGAAGATTATTAAAAACGCGAAGTCCATTTGATGCCAAAAAAGAAGGTATCGGAATGGTTCACCAGCATTTTATTTTAGCTGGCCCTTTGCTTGCCATCGATCATATTTTGCTCGACGAAGACAATCATTTTTCGCTGAAAAAAAGTTTAATGCCAATTCATCGAAAAAATAAAATTGCCGAGCTTGAAGCCTTAAGCAAAAGCTACAACATGCCAGTTCCATGGCAAAAAAAGATTGAAGAACTCAGCGTTGGCATTCAGCAACGAATTGAAATTTTAAAACTGCTGCATGGCAAAGCTGAAATTTTAATTTTAGACGAACCTACGGCCGTGCTCACGCCACAAGAAATTGAAAGTCTATTTGAGCAACTGCTCGTAC